>WUUC01229266.1_pt1 | contig 50492 bp, 40 predicted proteins | sample 6278441 | NCBI WGS metagenome assembly WUUC01 (sample SAMN13675441, study PRJNA597444) | soil metagenome | isolation source: soil | place: USA: Washington | collected 2017-10
GTGTCTGCCTCTGTCCGGGGGTGGTGCGGTGGGGGCCGGGGCGGGGCCGTGGGGCGCGGCAGCAGGAGGGGGCGGGGCGGCTGGGGCGCAGTCGGCCGGGTCGAGGTGCTGCGGGTAGCCCTCGATGTGGTGGGTGGCGGGTGCTCCGCACAGGATGCAGGGCTGAGGGGTGGCCAGGGGGGCGTCGTCTGCGGCCGTGGGTGCTTGTTCGGGGGCGGTGCGGTGTTCGTCCGGGGGGCCGTCGGGGGTGGGGGCTGGTGTTTCGGTGTGCAGTTTTTCCTGGGCGCCTTGGAGGAAGTAGGCGTATTTCTCGCGGATTTCGCCGCTGGGGTCGCGTCCTGTTTCCCAGCCGCCGATGGTGGAGGGGCTGACTCCCAGTGCTGTGGCCACCTGGGTGCGGGAGAGGTGCAGGGCTTCCCGCAGGGCGCGTCGCTGCGGTGCGGGGGGCAGTTGGGTGGGCCGGCGGGCGGCGGCCAGGAGGGCGTCGATCGCGTGGAAGTCGGTCACTGTGGTGTTCCCTGGGCGGTGCTGGTGCGGTGCGGGGTGGGTCGCCGCGCCGGGGCCAGGGCGTCGCAGGCCCGGGTGGGGCCGGCGAGCAGGTCGAGGACGTCGATGCCGTAGTGCGCGGCGAGGGCTTCGCAGTCGTTCAGGCTCCATGCGGCGCTGCCGGACTGGCGGCGGCTGATCTGTGTCTGGCTGACGCCCAGCGCGGTGGCGAGGTCTGCCTGGGATTCTCCGGTGATCTGCATGAGTGCGGCTGTGGTGGCCCGTACGCGCTCGCCGAGCGTCATCTTCATGGCGTCACCCTATGAGATGTATGCGCTTGAGGCATCAGGGTTGATCAATGCGCGTGAGTTTTTCTCTGGATGCGTGAGTGCCCGGGGGCGGAGGTGCGGACTCTGCGAGGTGCTCAGTGGCGCCGCCGGCCTCGACTTCGTACTCATGCACGTACTCCTGCTGGGGCACGGCTTCGAGGTGCTCGAGCCCCCGGAGCTCGGACGGCGCTGTCGCGCGCTGGCGCAGAGACTGCTGTCGGCCGGTGCAGGTACGGCGTGAAGGCGGGTGTGCGGCGTTGCGCCGAGTCCGGCCCGGAAAGCCGGGAGACAGGTTTTCCGAGCGGAGTGGGTCAACCGGGCGGCGTGCGGCAGGTCCGCTCGGCCCCAGCGTGACCGGCCCTCGCGCGGAGCTCTGCGAGGATTTCGAGGGGAAGTTCTACGCACCGAACTCGCGGTGGTCCGCGAGTACTTCGCCGATCAGACGCCGGTAGCCGGCGGCCTTCTCGGGATCGGTGTCGATGCACTGGGACAGGTGGAGTGCGGCCTCCCACAAGGCCCAGCCACGAGCGCGCGCCCACGTGCCGCGGTCTTGGGCGACGGTGTCCCGGAACACCTGCCGGCTCTCGCCCGAGAACATGGCCCACGCGATCACCAGGTCGCAGGCCGGGTCGCCGACGCCGGACGTGCCGAAGTCGATGACGGCCGCCAGTTTGCCGTCGGCCACGAGCAGGTTGCCCGATGCGATGTCGCCGTGGAACCACACCGGGTCACCGTTCCAGGTGGCCGCGAGGGCGGACTCCCAGACCTGCTGTGCGAGGACGGTGTCGATGCGCCCGTTGAGCAGGTCCAGGCAACGGCGGGTCTCTTCGTCGTAGTACGCGGGGGACGCGCCGCGATACCAGCTGTGTTCCCCGGCGGCGGGGCCGTGCGTGGTGTCGCACCGCTGCAGGGCGCGGATGAACTCGCCGACCGACACGGCGAATTGGGCCATGTCGCCGATCCGTTCCGGGAGGGCCGTCTCGCCGGGCAGCCAGCCGCGCACCGACCAGGGGTGCGGGTAACCTTCGCCGGGCTCTCCCTTGGCCAGGACCGGCGGTATGTCGACCGGGAGTTCCGGTGCCAGCCGTGGCAGCCACACGTGTTCCTTCTCGACCGCGGGGACGTACCCGTGCCCGGTGGGCAGCCGGGCCGTCATGTCGTCGCCGAGGCGGTAGGTCCTGTTGTCCCAGCCGTCGACGGGCACTGGGGTCACCGGCAGACCGGCCCATTGCGGGAACTGGGTACTGATCAGACGTTGCACCAGATCTGCGGTGATTCCGGCGCGGCCGTCGGGAGCGGTTGTCGCCATTGCGGAATGGTCCTTTCGGATGGCCGCGCACCTGAAGCGCGGCTCAGCTTGCACGGGCCTCAAGTGCCTTGGAGTCAGGCCCGGTGTCAGGTGCGGAATCAGGGGTGCTGCTCAGTTCGGTCTTCGGGATGCCCGCCGCGTCGAATCCGAACACCTGGGCGTACACGGAGAGTTCCGCGTGCAGACAGGCGATCAAGCTGTCCGCCCGGCGGAACCCGTGCTGCTCCCCGGCGAAGGCGAGATAGGCGTGCGGGACGGTGCCGCCGCGGAGCCGGGCCAGCAACCGGTCGGCGTGTTCCGGCGGACAGATCTCGTCCTCGAGTCCTTGCATCAGCACGAACGGGGCGCGGATCTCGGATGCCGTGCGCAGCGGCGACCGTTGCGCGTATCTGTGTCGCGTCTGCGGCCACGGCCCGATAAGGCTGTGCAGGTACTGGGACTCGAAGTCGTGGGTGCCGCGTGCCCGCCACTCCTCCGGGTCCAGGAGTGGATAGTAGAGGGCGGCCGCCCGGTAGAGCTCCGGTTCCGCGGTCAGCGATACCGCTGCCGTCCAGCCGCCGGCACTGCGGCCGCGGATGCCGATCCGCTCGGGATCCGCGAGGCCTTGCTCGATGAGCCCCCGGGCCGCGATGGCGCAATCGCGTACGTCTACGTCTCCCCAACCTTCCCGGAGCCGTTCGCGGTACTGCCGGCCGAAGCCGGTGGAACCGCCGTACTGGACGTCTACGACACCGATGCCACGGCTGGTGAAGTAGGCGATCTCCTCGTTGGGGACCAGAGGGGTGCGGCTGGTGGGTCCCCCGTGCGCGTGCACCACATAGGGTGGCAACTCGCCCTCGGGGGCGGCGAAGTCGGGGTTGCGGGGCGGATAGACATAGGCGTGGACGTCGGTGCCGTCCGCGCCCTTGAACACCTCGTGATACCCGCGGGGCAGAAAGTCGGCCGGCGCCGACCGCCCGGCGCGCAGGATGCGCACCTCACGGTCATGCAGGTCGGCCTGGACCACGCCGCCCGCGTGCCAGGGTCCCGCGGCGGTCGCCACCACGCGGCGGCCCGCCGCCGCCAAAGAGGCCCATTCGGTGTACGAGGAGTCGAAGTCCCGCACCGTGCCGTCCGGTTCCAGGATGGCGAGGCGCTGCTGGCCCAGCCCGTGCACGACGGCCAGCCGCCCGCCCCCGAGGGGAAGGAACCACTGGGCGCCGATGCGCCAGAGCGCGTCGCCGAACTCCTCTGCTCTCGGACACAGCGCCCGCGCGGAGCCGTCCAGTGTGACCTCGTGGAGGTTCCACCATCCCGCGGCGTCGCTGAGGAGATAGAGCAGGTCCGGCCGGTCCGGTGCCCATTCGACCTGGCTGACTGCGACGCCTTCGCCGCCCGCGACCTGCAGGGCCTGGCCGAGCGTGCCCGCCGGCCCCACCGGCGCGCACATCACATCGGTGCGGTCCCACGGCATGTCCGGGTGGTCCCAGCCGAGCCAGACCGCGTGGCGGCCGTCGGAGGAGATCTTCGGGCCCGTCATGAAGTGATGGCTGTGCGCGAGCAGCCGGACGGCCGCCGGATCGTCTCTCGCGCTGCCGTCCAGCGGCAGCGCGACCAGATCGCGGCGGACGTCGGTCGGCTCGTCGCCGACCGACTCCTCGCGCAGGCACCACACTTCGTCGCCTGCCCGTACGAAGTCGCAGTACCGTGCTCCGGCGGTCCTCGCGGGCTGCGGGCTGATGGGTGCCGGAGTGCTGCCGGGCTGCGCCCGGTACACCCGCTGATCGTCCCAGTGGGTGAAGACGAAGCCCGCCGCGGCCTCATCGCCCAGTGGGAGCCAGGGCCGACCGCCGTATTCAATGACCCTGTTGCGCACGCTCCACCCGGAGCCGAGCGCGTCGAGCACCTTGCCGTTGGGGGTGCGACGTACGAGCGCGGCACGGCCCGCTTCCTGCGGTCGCTTCTCGACCCACCAGGTCTCGGCACCGACCAGGGCCACCCATTCGACGAGCGTTTGGCCCTTGGCCGCGTCGGCTGCCGTGATCGGGGAAGTCCAGGTGCCGTGGGGAGCAGTGCGCACGGGTGTGCCTCCACCTCTGGGTCGCATGCGCGGGTTCGGCCTCGTCAGGCCCAGGGCAGCGCTCAGGCGGCGCCGCTGTAGGCCGATGTGTCACCGCGAAGGGTCAGGCCGGGACGGCCGTCGACCCCGACAGGGGGTGGTCCCGCGACCGTGACCCGTTCGGCGCGGCGGTGCGCCGTGCCGTAGTCGTACACGGCGTAGTGCTGGGTGGACTGGTTGTCCCAGATGGCCAGGTCACCGACGCGCCACTGCCAGCGCACGGTGTGCTCCGGCTTGACGACGTACTCCTGGAGGGCGCGGATCAGGTCGCGGCTCGCCTGGGGGCCGTATCCGACGACGCGGCGGGCGAAGCCGCCGAGGAGCAGCGACCGCTCCCCGGTGTCCGGGTGCACGCGGACCGCGGGGTGTTCCGCCTCGTAGGCCTGGGACACATAGTGCTCCCGGTCCCCCTGGGCCGCGCGGTGCGCGTAGGTCTCGTCGGTGAAGTCCGAGTCGTTGCTGTGCACGATGCGCAGGCGGTCGGCCATGTCGCGCAGCTCGTCGGGCAGACTCGCGTACGCCGCCGCCGTGTTGGCCCAGATGGTGTCACCGCCGACCGGCGGTATGACCTTTGCGTGCAGCAGTGCGTAAGCGGGCGGGCGCTCGATGAATGTGAGGTCGGTGTGCCAGTGGTTGGCACGGGTGCCCTGCCGTGAGTCCATCTCACGCACATGCGGCCGGCCGTCGGGCGCGTCGTAGATGGGGTGACTGAGCGTCAGCTCGCCGAGCCGCCCGGCGAATTCCGCCTGTTGCCGGTAGTCCAGGGTCTGACCGCGCAGAAAGACCACCTTGTGGTCGTGCAGCGCCTGGCGGACTCGGGAAACGATCTCCTCCGGGAGCGGACCGCTCGTGTCCACTCCGCTGATCTCGGCACCGACGTTGCCGGTCAGGGGCCTGACCCGGACATCGAATGCAAGCAGAGTTGTCATGGTGCGTGCCTTCCTGACCAATGAGGACGATGCGCCACCGGCGCTCCACGCGAAGGGGCAGCCCGTGCGCCGATGACCAACAAGGTTGCCTTGATAGGCACCATTTGGCAATACTAGGCACAAGCCCATTGTCATCGGTCAGGCACATCGGGCAATATCTTGACCGCTGGGTGGACTCCTGTCCGGGACCGGCCACGGCGGCGCCCTACATGGGAGGACGATTGTGTGCCAGACGGCAGGATGTTCAGCGTGCACCGCGCCTTCCTCGGGGTCGATGGAGACACTCGACCGGATTCTCCGCGGCGGGTTCGATGCCGAGGTCGACGAGTTCGCCGCCCTCGACCCACAGCTCTCGCACCGGACCACACCGCAACCCGGCGTGCTGGCCTTCCGCGAGCTCATCCTCGGCGCCTATCCCGAAACGGGCTGCCTCGGCATCATCCGTTCCCCCCAGACGCCCGGGCGCAGCGAGCACAAGGAGGGGCGCGCCTGGGACTGGCGCGTGTGCCGCCAGTGCCAGGGCCGGCAGGCATCCCAACTGCTCGGCTGGCTGATGGCCTGCGACGGTTCGGGCGAACCCTGCGCCGCGGCCCGTCGGCTGGGGATCATGTACATCATCTGGGACTCGCGCATATGGGGCGCGTACGCCGCCGAGGAGGGCTGGCGCGCCTACAAAGGGCCCAACCCCCATACCGATCATGTGCACTTCTCGTTCAGCTGGCGTGGCGCCCTGGCAAGAACCTCGTGGTGGAGTGCGCGTCCCGGCATCCGGCTCCCCTTGAGCCATCCCTGAAAGGAGGGATTTCCATGGACAGTTCGCGAGCCTGGGACGCCGAAGCCACCCCGCCGGCGGCTCCCGTGCAACCGTCGAAGCGCACCCTGCACGGTGAGACAGTCCCCGACGACTACGCCTGGATGCGAGATCACACGGATCCGCGCCTCAAGGAGTACCTGGTCCAGGAGCGGGCGTACCACGACGGCTATGCCGGCACGATCGAGCCGTTGATCACCGAAGTGCTGGCGGAGACCGCCCTGCGCCGCCGCGCCGAAGGCCACACCTTCACCTGGCGCGTGGGCGGCCACGAGTACTTCATCGACTCCCCCGACGGCTCCCGGCATCCCCGTTATCTGCGCCGACCGCTGGGTTCCACGGTCACCGAGACCGTTCTCGACCTCGAAGTGCTCGGTGCCGGACGGGTGTTCACCCGCATCGGCGTTTTCGAACCCAGCCCGGACGGAACGCTCCTCGCGTACTCCGTCGACCACGAGGGCCATGAGTCGTACGAACTGCGGTTCAAGGACCTCACAACCGGCCGGGACCTCCCCCGCACCCGTGCGCGGACGTACTACACGGGCGCGTGGAGCGCCGACTCGACGACCTTCTTCTACACCGTCCACGACCACGCCATGCGGCCCCACCGGGTTCTCGCGCACCGGCTCGACGCACCTGCCGGGACGCGGGACCCGGAGATCTCACGCGAGGACGATGAGCACTTCAACACGACCGTACGCACCACCCGCGGCCGTGACTGGATCGTCCTCACCCACCAAAGCCGCACCACGACCGAGGAGTCGCTGATCCCGGCCGACCGTGCGGACGCCGAGCCGCAGGTGGTACTGGAGCGCAAGCACGGCCGGGTCTACTTCACCGAGCACCAGCGCACGGCAGACCTGGACCGGCTGCTCCTGCTCGTCGCGGACGGCCGTGAAGAACGCCGGGTGATCAGCACCGCCACCGGTCGGCTCGCCGGACAGCGGTGGAGCGAACTGCTCACCTCCGAGCCCTCGATGGCCTGGTCACGTCTCGATGTGTTCGCCGAGGGGCTCCTGCTGAGCGGCCACCGGCGGGGCACCATGGTCTTCCAGTTGCACCGGCCGGACGGCTCCGTGCACGAGTTCGCGCCCGAGACCTCGGCAGGCTGCCTGATCTTCGAGGGCCGGCGCGACCCGACGCGCGTACAGCTGGACCATCGCGTGGCCTACGACAGCGAGTCCATCGTCCTCACCGAGCACTCGCTTGTCGACCCGCCCCGGCACCACCGGGTCGAGCTGCGCTCGGGACGGCGTACGCTGCTCGGGCAGGACGCGGTGGCGGCGTATGACCGCGACCGCTACCGCACGGAGCGGATCTTCGCCAAGTCGCCGGACGGCGTGGACATCCCGGTGACGCTCGCCTATCGGGACGACACCGTGCCCGGCGGCGCGAACCCCTGTCTGCTGTATGCCTACGGAGCGTACGAACGCCCGTGGGAGCCCGTCTTCTCCGCCCCCGTGATCAGCCTCCTCGACCGTGGCTTCGTCTACGCCATCGCCCATGTGCGCGGTGGCGGCGAGCTGGGCCGCACGGGATGGATCGACGGCAGCATGGCCGCCAAGCCCAACTCCCACGGCGACCTGACCACGGCCCGCGGGCGACTCGTCGAACTCGGCTGGGCGGCCCCGGACAAGGTCGTCTGCCAGGGCAGTTGCGCCGGGGGCATCGTCGTGGCGCAGGCGTACACACAGCAGCCCGAACTCTGGGCGGGCGTGGTGGCCGAGACACCGGCCGCCGACATCCTCAACGTCATGCTCGATGCCGCGGCGCCCCTCACCGTCAACGAATGGGAGGAGTGGGGCGACCCCCGCGACGAGGCCACGTACCGTCTGATGCGCCAGTACGTGGCCTACGAGACCGTCTGTGACCGGCCCCGGCCGCCCCTCTATATGACCGCGTTCTTCAACGACCCCCGGGTGATGGTGGACCGGCCGGCCCGTTGGACGGCCGCACTGCGACGGGTCGATACCCACGGCAACCGCATACTGCTGCGCACCGAGCTGGGGGACGGCGGGCACCACGGATCGACGCTCTCCGATCGCGTGGCACGCGGCACGGCCGAGCTCTACGCCTTCATCGCGGACACCGGATCGACCGGCCGTGAATCCCCTACGCGTGCGACGGCGGCCGCCGAGCCGTCGCCGTGAGCGCGGGGCCCTCGCGACGGAGGGCGGACCGGGGCATGGGTCTCGACCGCGCGGCGCTGGCCGACGGCGGCGGGCGGCTCCTCGGTGCCACCCTGGTGCAGGCCGTCGGCCAGGGCGCGTCGATGGCCTGCACCACCGTCTTCTTCGTCGGCACCATCGAGCTCGCGCCGGCCGAAGTCGGGGTCACGAACAGTGTCGCGGCAGTGGCGTCCATGGCAACGGCCGTGTTCGCGGGACGAGTCGTCGACCGCTGGGGCGCGCGGAACGTGGCCGTGTGGTGGGGGCTCGCGGCGAGTGCCGCGGTCGCCTCGTATGCGCTGGTCTTCGATCTCATGGGGTTCGTTCTCGTCCATCTTCTGGTGACCTCGCTGCGGATGGGCAAGCGCGTCAGTGAGTACACCCTCGTGGGGCAGGTGGCCACGGCACGGACGGTGTTCCGGGCCTACCAGCGATCGGTGCTCAACGCGGGGATGGCCTTGGGAACGCTTGCCGCCGCGCTGCCGCTGTACCTGGACACACGGGCCGGCTACCTGGCAGTGATGTTCTTCAACGCGGCCGCCCTGACCACCGGTTCCCTGCTCCTGCGCTCGATCCCGGTGGGGCCCGCGCCGCAGGAACCACGATCGGCCCGGCGGCTCGGACGGGCACTGCGCGACCCCCGCTATGTGTGTGCCGGACTGCTGTGCGGCCTCATGGAGACCCGGGACAGTCTGCTCACCATGGCGCTGCCGCTGTGGGTGGTCGGATCGACGGCGCCGCGGTCCACCGTGTCCCTGCTGCTGTTCCTCAATACGGCGCTGGTCATCGTGTGTCAGGTGAGGGCGGCCCGGAACGCGGATACCGTTCCCGGTGCGGTGGCGACGATCCACAGGGGCGCGCTGGCGCTGGCCGTCAGCTGCCCGCTCATCGGCGTGGTCGGCTACCTGCCCCGGTGGTGGGCCGTCGGGGTCCTGGTGTGTGCCGTTGTCTGCTTCACCTTCGGGGAGATGTGGACGTCCGCGGGCAGCTGGACGCTCAGCTACGAGCTGGCGGATCCTCGCGCGCCGGGCGACTACCAGGGCGTGTTCGGCATGACGTCCGGGATCGGCATGGTCGTCGGGCCGGTGGTCGCCACCACCGTGGCCCTGCCCTTCGGGCTGTGGGGCTGGCTGGTGATCGGGGCCTGCTACGTCCTGATCGGCACCGGCACACGGTCTGTTGTACGCATCCGTACGCGGGCCAAGGACTCGGCCCTGACGTTGGGCGAAACGGCGAAGAAGGGATGACATGAAACATCACAAGCGCATCGCAGTGCTGGTCGAGGGCGAGTGGGGCGCACGGCCGTCCAAGACCCTGACCGGGATGCTGCGTTACCGCAGTCAAGACGTAGTCACCGTCATCGAGAGCAGTTACGCCGGACAGGATGCCGCACAGGTACTGGGAGTCGACGCACCGCACCCCATACCCGTGGTCGCCGATCTCGAGGCGGCGATGCGTCACGAGCCCGACGCGCTCCTGCTGGCGGACGAGCCGGTGGGATCGGCCATCGACCCGTTCTGGCACCGGCAGGTGCTCGCCGCGCTGGGCAGAGGGCTCGACGTCATCAGCGGCCTGCACTACCAACTGGCCGAGGACAAGGAAGCCGTGGCCGCCGCGGCATGTACCGGTGCACACATCTGGGATGTGCGCCGGCCGCCCCAGGAGCTGTACTTCACCGACTTCACCGCCGAGGGCCGCCCCGTCGTCAACTACCGTCCGCACCGCTTAGGCACCAGGACCGTGCTCGCCGTCGGCACCGACTGCTCCAGCGGCAAGATGACGACCATGCTGGAGCTCGCAGGCGAGGCCACTGCGCGCGGCCTCGCGCCCGGCTTCGTGGCCACGGGTCAGGTGGGCATGATGATTTCCGGGGGCGGAGTGGCCGTCGACACAGTCATGGCCGATTTCGTGAACAGCGTGGTGGAGCACCATGTCTTCCACACCGCGCAGGAGCACGACCTGGTCCTCGTCGAAGGCCAGGGCGCCGTGAATCATCCCCGCTACTCCGCCGTGACTCTCGGGCTGCTCCACGGGGCCAGGCCCGACGCGCTGATCCTCTGCCATGAGCTGGGACGCACGTCGGTGGGCCTGCTGCCGCAGCACCCGCTTCCTTCGCTGGAGCGTGCCATCGAGATCAACCACCAGGCGGCGCAGTGGGTTTGGCCCGAGGACGGCTGCCGGGTGGCCGGCATCTCCGTGATGAGCCACCGTCTCTGCGACGACGAGGCACGCACCGCGATCGACCGCATCGAGCAGGAGACCGGGCTGCCGACCACCGACGTGCTCCGCTACGGTGCGAACCGCCTGCTCGACGCGGCACTCGCCGTGCCCCTCGCGTGAGACGCCGGCCCGCAGAGTTCGAGCGAGACGGTGAACCGGCCCCGGCCACCCAGCGGTTCGAGCGGACAGCGCAGTGCTGCGCGGTCGCCTCGCGGGCAAGGCGTTGGCCATCGGCTTCATCAGCAACGACGTGCCGCAGCTTCGGCGCTCGCCCTACGCTGCACGCATGCCGCGCGGGGCCGTTCACAGCCTGCGTAGCGCGCACTGGCTCCTCAGCGAGAGGCGCGCTGGGCTTCGACGATCCGCCGGCCGGTGTCGTCCGGCGTACCGCGGCGTTGGATCCAGGCTGCCGCGGCGGGGTACTGAACCGCCAAAGCGCACAGCAACCGCAGCTTGACCGGAGCGATGTTGACCTCGCCCCGATTGTCGGTGACGGCCCTCACAACCGCCGCCGCCACGTCGTGCGGAGTGACCGCGCGGGCACCGCGTGGCAAAGGCGCCCCGGTCTTGGCGAACATGCCCGCATCGCTGACGAAGCCGGGCTGGACGAGGGAGACCCCGACGCCCGCCTCGCGCAGGTCGAGGCGGAGGGCGTGGGCGAAACCGCGCAGCCCGGACTTCGTCGCGGTGTACAACGACGAGAACGGGGTGGCGGCCTTCCCCGACATCGATCCGACGAATGCGAGGTGCCCCCGGCCCGCGTCCACCATCGCCGGGGCGAGCAGCCGCGCGAGCACGACGGCCGAGCGGAGATTCACCTCCAGGGCCCGGTCGATCTGCTCGGGTGTGTACTCGAGCAGGTCACCGCTGGCGGGCAGTGCCGCGTTCGCCACCAGGATGCTGGTGCCGGCGCAGCGCTCGGCGAGGCCGGCCACGCCGTCCGGATCGGCGAGGTCGGCCGGCACCCACCGGGCACCGACCCCGACAGCGACCTCGCGCAGCGCGTTGGCGTCGCGTCCGGTCACGATCAGGTCGGCGCCCGCCCGGGTCAGGCGTTCAGCGAGCGCCCGGCCGATGCCTCCGGTCGCACCGGTGAGGAGAACCGTCTCTCCGGCGATCTTCATCCTGCGGCTCCTGGAACTGGGTGGGCAAGGGTGTGCCGGGTCATAGGTCACCTCGGTCAACGGTCACCAGAGGTGGTGCACTCGGGCGCGGATCCGGCGCTCGTACAGCTCACGCAGTGCGTCGAGCGTCTGGTCGGTCAGCGGTGGCATGGACCCGACCGCCGCGTTGGCCCGTGCGTGGGCGACCGAGCTGGCCCCTGGGATCACCGTGGTGACGCCGCTGTGCTGGGTGACCCAGCGCAGGGCGAACTGCGCCGGGGTGAAGCCCTCGGGCACCAGGCCCGCGAACTCGGCGGCGGCCCGTATGCCGGTTGCGTAGTCGACGCCGGAGAAGGTCTCACCGACGTCGAACTTCTCGCCGTGCCGGTTGTAGTTGCGGTGGTCGCTCTCGGCGAAGACCGTGTCCCGCCGGAACTTCGCGGACAGCAGGCCGGAGGCCAGCGGGACCCGGGCGATGACCGCCACACCCGCGGCCTGCGCGGCGGGCAGTACCTGCTCCAGCGGCTTGCGCCGGAACACGTTCAGGATGATCTGCACCGACGCGACGTTCGGTCGGGCGAGGGCGGTCATGGCCTGGGCGCAGGTCTCCACGCTGACGCCGTAGGCGGCGATCCGGCCCTCGTCGACGAGCACGTCCAGTGCGTCATAGACAGCGTCCGACTCGAACACCGCGTCCGGCGGGGTGTGCAGCTGCACCAGGTCGAGGGTGTCCACCCCCAGGTTGGCCCGTGATCTGTCGGTCCACTCACGGAAGTTGTCGAGGGTGAACGCGGCGAGTTCCTGCGGGCCTCGGCGGCCGAGCTTGGTCGCGACCGTGAGGTGTCTGCCGGGTGCCGTGCGCACCTCCCGCAGGAACCGCCCGATGAGCCGTTCGCTGCGGCCGTCTCCGTAGACGTCGGCGGTATCGATGAAGTCGACGCCGGATTCGACGGCCGCTTCGAGGATGGCGAGGCTGTCGCGCTCCTCCACATGGCTCCATCCGTCGCCCAACTGCCACGTACCGATGCCGACTACGGAGATCTTCCGTCCGGTCCTGGTCACAAGTCGCTGTTCCACGTGCACACCTCCCTGATACGAAGGAGAAAGGGGCCGGGATCGGGGCGGGCCGCAGCCGATTCCCTTACGGATGTCACAGGGACCCGGTCGAGAACAACTCGTCGACGAAGTCGTTGCCGAACTTGCCCTGGGGGTCGAACTTCTCCCGAAGCTCCTGGAAGTCGGCGGCCCGGCGGTAGCCGGAACGGATTTCGGCCCCGGCCAGGGTCGTCAGCTTGGCCCAGTGCGGACGCGCTCCGAGCGGCACCAGGCGTTCCTCCACGGCCGCGATCACCGGCATCAGGTGAGGAGTGCCCTTCTTCCAGGTGAAGTGAAACGCCACCGAGTCCCGTTCGTACGCGGGGCTCAGCCACAGGTCGTCCCCGCGGACGGTGCGGACCTCGCCGATGTGCAGGACGGGTCCCAGGAGCTCGCCGATCTCGCGCAGCGCGGTGAACGCTGCCGGGGCGGCGGCGCGCGGCAGGAAGTACTCGGACTGCAGCTCGTCGCCGACAGGCGCGATGGCGCCGGCCCGGACGTGTGGCAGCCGCTCGTGCCAGGGACCCGGCACGCCCAACTGCGGTGAGCACACGGCCGGGTCGGACCCGGGTACCGGATTCAGCCGGCTCCGGGCCCGGGTACCGAGTTCCAGGTCGACCACGGGCCGGTCGGTGCGCCGCTTCAACCAGATGTTCGCGTCGTCGGCCCACTTGGTGAACACACTGACGCTGTAGGCGGCGCCGTACACCTCGTCGAACCGGTCCCGCACCTCGTCGAGCGGGGCCGCCACCTGTACCGACTGGGCCACGTCGAACGTCGGCTCGATCGCCAGGGTCATCCGGACGGCAACACCCAGGGCCCCGAGAGAGACCACCGACCCGGCGAAGGTGTCGAGGTCCACGTCGCGGCGCAGGTCGACCACGTCGCCCTGCGGGTCCACCAGCTGCATCCCGGTCACCGCGCCCGCGAGACCCTGCTGGGTGTCGCCCGATCCATGGGTTGCGGTGGCGCACGCCCCGGCGACCGTGATGTCGGGGAGCGACGCCAGGTTCGCCAGCGCATAGCCCGCCCGGTGCAGTGCGGTGGCCACGTCGGCGTACCGCATCCCGGCGGTGACCGTCGCGGTACCTGCCGCGGTGTCGATGTCGACGGCTTTCGGCAGCCCGTCGAGCTGAACGTAGCCGCCCGCTGTCGTCAGAATCCCGGTGAAGGAGTGGCGGGCGCCGAGCACACGGACGTGTTCGCTTGCCGCGACGATCCGGCGGAGTTCCTCGAGGGACTCGGGCCGCGACACCCGGGCCGGCCCGATGTCGATGTTGCCTCCCCAGTTCTTCATCCGGACCCTACAAGGCCGGCGCAGTGTGCTTGAGGAGGTCGTCGGCCGTGGTGCGCCCGATCATGTCGTCGACCCGGACGAACTCGTAGCCGCGGTCCAGCAGACCCTCGATCATCGGCGGCAGCGACGCGACGGTGAGCGACCGGTCGCCGCCGCCGTCGTGCAGCAGGATGACGGAGCCCGGCCTGACCTCGGCCAGTACGTCGCGCGCGATGGCGTCCGCCTGCCGAAGCGCCCAGTCGTCCGGTGCCACGTCCCACAGCACCGTGGCAGTTCCCAACTCGGCGAGCCAGCCCAGCACTTCCGGTGTGCGCGCCCCGTACGGCGGCCTAAACAGCCGAGGTTGCACATACCCGCTGGCCTCGGCGATCGCCTCGTCGGTGCGCTGGAGCTGCTCGGCCAGCTGGGGCCGCGACAGTTCGGGGAGGAAGGGGTGCGACCAGGTGTGGTTGCCGATGGCATGCCCTTGCTCCTGCATGCGCGTCAGCTCTTCGACGAATGTGCCCGCGTTGATCCCGACGCAGAAGAACGTCGCGGGGATGCCGTAGCGCTCCAGGATGTCGAGGATCTGGCCCGTGTACGGCGGCAGCGGACCGTCGTCGAAGGTGAGCGCGACCTGGCGGCGGTCACGGCCGCCGTGGGGGAAGAAGCGGTTGGCCGCGGTGTGCTCGAGATCGGCCGCGGCCGACTGTGTGATCCAGGCATTGAGGTCGCTCTCGCGGCCGGTCTGGGTGCCCCGGTGGGCCTCCAGACGCGGCAGGCCGCCCCGGACGCGCTCGCCCGCCCGGGCCAGTTCCTCCGCCGGGACCGAGCCGAACAGCGGCCGGTCGGGCAGCAGCCACGGGTCGGCGCGGTGTACCCGCAGGCCGGCGGCCATCATTCGGCCGTCCAACGTGCCGTTGGTGCTCTCCACGACGACATTGAGGCCGTCGCCCAGTTTCCGCAGCTGCGTGATCAGTTCGTCCACGTGGTCCGGTGCGTAGTCGCCCGGCACCGGGACCCGCCGACCGTCCGGGCCGATCACCGCCAGTCGGTATCCACCCACGTGCCATGAGATTCCCGCGTACAGCATGTGATCACCTCTGCTCGGGCTTGATGTAATCGCTGAAGTGGATCTCGTCGAACAGGTCCGGCCGGTCCGGGTCCGCGAGTCCGTTGTGCCGCGCCCTGTTCAACATCTCCCGCCAGTACGGCTTCACCGGCGGCCACAACGTCCCGACCTGGCAGTAGGAGGCGTCGACGAAGTAGCGCGGACGGCCCGGGCACTGCGGCTTGGCCCGCCGGGCGTGGAACAGGGCGGAGTGCAGCAGCACGGTCGAGCCGGGCGGCAGGTCCTCGATGAACACCTCGCCGGGCAGCACATCGGTGCCCAGGTGGGCGCGCGCGGTCTTCTCGGCCACCTCCAGATGCGAACCCGGAAGCACCGCGAGCCCGGCCATGTCCGGGTCTATGCCGTCCAGGTAGTGCAGCGCGTGGATCATGGGGTGGCTGCGGTTCGACTGGACGCGCTGCTCGTAGTCGTGGTGCCACGCCTTGCCCGGCCGGTTGGGCTCGTGGCGGTCGCTGTGCATGTGGTGGAAGACGAACCGCGATCCCATCAACTGCTCGAGGATCTCTAACAGCGGCTTGTGGGCGATGAGTTCACCATGCGCGGGCAGGTCGGGTTCCAGGATGTCCGGGACCTTGTGGGTGTCGGGGTCCACCGCGGCCGCGATGGCCTGGACACGCAGGCCGGTGTCGACCCAGCGGTCCACTTCCGCTGCGACGTCGGCCACGAGGTCGCGGGGCAGAAACCTTGGCAATACGAGGAAACCATCGCGCTCGAACTGCGCGATCGATTCATCGTCAAGCTTGGACAGTTGCGTGGGGGCAAAGATCGTCTGTACTGACACTGCTCATAACTCCGTCCGCTATGGATGCATCCCTGGTGCGTGGATGCCTTCAGGTCCGGCGAGTCCCCTTGTCAAAACCCGTCACATGAATTGGTAACGTGATCGACAATATTGACAATGCACTCTGCCTAGACTGACCATGGAGCGATCGTCCAGCCGTTCCCCTGGCAGACGTCCAGAGATTCCCGGAGCGAACGAGACCAGCTGACGACGCGAGGTGGCTCAGGGCTGGATCCCGGGCGGCTTGTGACTGGAGAAGGCGGCGGCGGGCAAAAAGAAGAAGGGGCGGGCGCGACACAGAGTGTCGCGCCCGCCCCTTCTTCTTGGCGGAGCCGGTCCGCGGCGCTGGTCCGCGGCGGGCGTTCCTCGGTCCGGGAGCGCCTGTTCCTCAGTCCGAAAAGACCTGGTTGATCACGTAGCGGGCGTTGGCGGAGATGACCGGGTTGGTGTTCCGGTAGTACGGCAGCTGAACGACCGCCATGGACAGGGCCCACCCGCGGCCGCGCGCCCAGGTGGCGTCATCGACGTCCAGGCCGTCGCGGAAGACCTGCCGTGCCGAGGCCGGCAGCAGGTTCCACGCCGGGATGAGGTCGGCCGCGGGGTCACCGATGCCCGCGGTGCCGAAGTCGAGCACGGCAGCCAGACGGCCGGCGGTGACCAGCAGGTTGCTCGGCATGAGGTCGGAGTGCGTCCAGCACGGCGCTGCCGGCCAGATGGGGGCGGCGAGCGCCGACTCCCAGGCGGCGAGGGCCCCTTCGGCGTCGAAGGGCTCGTCCGTGTGCCGCAGGGCCTCGATCGCGGCCCGGGTCTCGGCATCGCAGGTCGCCAGCGGTGCGCCTCGGTGTGCCGGGGGTCCGCCGTCCAGGTCGGCCTTGCGCATCGCCATGATGAAGGCCGCGAGGTCGCGGGCCAGCGGCTCGGGCTCGGCCACCTGGCCCTCGACCAGGACGTCTCCCTCGATCCAGCGGTGCACGGCCCACGGCCACGGATAGCCCTCGGCGGGCTTCCCCAGGGCGACGACCGTCGGGATGACGGCGGGAACCAGGGGCGCCAGCTTCGGCAGCCACCGCGCCTCGAGGTCCAGCGCTGCGACGCCACCCGCGTTGAGCGGCAGCCGCACGGTCAGTTCGGAGCCGATCCGGTAGATCGCGTTGACCGTGCCACCGGACGCCAGACGCCTCAGGGGCAGATCTGCCCACTGGGGGAACTGGGTGCGCAGCAGCCGTTGGACGAGGTCCACGTCGATATCCGCTTCGTCCGCATGCATCTTGGCCATGTGGTGCCCGATCATCCGATCTCGTCGATGGTCATGCCCTTGCGCGCACCGCCGGAGTATCCGCCGAGGAGCCCCATGGCCGGATGGGGCTCGAGCGGATTTCCACCGTTCAGCGGGCGATGCCCTCCCCGGCCCGGGCCGGCAGGGACTCTTGGATCAGGGCGTAGGGAGGGTTGTCGACCAGGTAGAAATGCCCGCCCGGGACCACTTGTTCGCGGACGCCGCCCCGGGTCAGCTCGCTCCACGGGCGGCAGTCGGCGTCGGCGTCGACGTCTCCGGTGATCGTCGTCACCGGGCATCGCACGGCACGTCCGGGGCCGGGCCGATAGGCGTGGAACATCCGTCCGTCTGCTCGGATGTAGGGCAACACCAGTTCCTGGAACTCGGGGTCGGCGGCCAGCTCGGGGTCCGTACCCCCCAGGGTGAGCAGCTGCTCGACGACGGTCGCATCGTCCTCGTCGGGCGGGGACTGCCAGTCCTCGGCCGGCGGATACGGGGCGTCGCGGGAGCCGGACGCCAGGATGCGGACCGGGTCGATGCCGCGGGCTTCCAGGGCTAGGGCCGTCTCGAAGGCGATCGGCGCCCCCATGCTGTGCCCGAACAGGGCGAGCGGGCGGTCGGTCAGGGCCATCGCCGCGTCGGCAACCGATGCGGCGAGCTGCCGCAGATCCGTTGGCACCGGCTCGGCGATCCGTTCGCCGCGCCCCGGGTAGCGGACGGCGTACACCTCGATTCCGTGGAGCCGGCCGCCCCAGTTGCGGAAGAAGGACGCGGCTCCTCCGGCGTGCGGAAAGCAGATGAGGCGTACGGCGGGGTCGGGAACGGCGATCGTACGGTGCAGCCAGATGTCGGTCTCGGTGGTCACCGCGTCACCCCCCGGGCCGCACCCTGGCGCCGGGCCCGCAGTGCGCGCGCCCGCCTCGCGGCGGCCTGCCGCGCGCCGGGCTCGGGGCCGCCCGCGCCCTCGGTCCGTCCCGCTCCGCCACTGAGCATCGCGGCCTGCGCCGACACGGTGGTGTGGGTGAACAGGGCGACCACCGGGGGCCGTTCACCGGTGTGCCGCTCCAGGGCCTCGCGGAGCCGGAGCATGGCCAGCGAATGGCCGCCCAGGTCGAAGAAGTTGACGTCCACGGGCACGTGCGGCCTCTGGAGCACCTCGGCCCACGCCGCGGCGACCTTGGCGGTGAGTTCGCTCCGGCCGCCGTCCGCGGCGCCGGCCTGGCGGTCGGCCACCGCGGGCGGTCGCTCGTCGGCGCGTGCCCGCAGCTGAGCGCGGTCCGTCTTGCCGTTCACGGTACGGGGGAACGTGTCGAGCACCTTGATCCGGGCGGGCACCATGGCGGCGGGAAGGGTCGCGGCCAGCTGCTCCCGTAGCAACTCGGGAGCCGGGGCCCGGCCTTGCGGAGCGAGCACGAAGCCGACGAGCGAGGCGCCGGTGCCGTCCGGGACCACGACCGCGTCCCGGACGCCGGGCAGCACACTCAACTGGGCTTCGACCGCAGAGAGTTCGACTCGGTGGCCGCGAATCTTGACCTGGTGGTCACGACGGCCGAGGAAGTCCAAAGTGCCGTCCGGGTTCCAGCGGGCGCGATCGCCCGTGCGGTACATGCGAGCTTCCGCCTCATCCGCGAAGGGGTCCGGTACGAAGGCACGTGCCGTGGCGTCGGGCCGTCCGTAGTAGCCGCGGGACACACCGGCGCCGCCGATGAACAGGTCCCCCTCGGTGCCCTGCGGCACCGGGCGCAGTTCGGCGTCGAGCACATACAACCGTGCTCCGGGCACCGGCCGTCCGATGGTGACGGGGCCGGGAGCCTCGAAGCGGTGGAAGCTGGCCCAGACCGTCGCTTCGGTGGGGCCGTACTCGTTGATCAGGGCGGTGGCGCCCATGCGCTGGTCGAAGTGGCGCGCCAGCAGTTCCGGTGGCAGCGGTTCTCCGGCCACGATCACGCTGTCCAGCGAGGCGAGCCGGGACGGGCCCAGGCGGGCGGCGGCATCGAGCAGGACGCTGTAGAGGGAGGGCACGCACAGCATGTGGGTCACCCGATGGCACTCGATGAGTTCGACGAGCCGCTCGGGGTCGCGGACCTCGTCCGGGGTGGCCACGATCAGCCGGCCGCCCGCGGTGAGCGTCCCCCACAGCCCCGCCACGGAGGAGTCGAAGGCGAGGGGCGAGACGAGCAGGAACACCGGCGCGCCCGGATAGACGGTGCGGCGCGCCAGGGTGGAGGCAGCCAGCTGGCCGTGCTCGACCACGACGCCCTTCGGCTCCCCTGTACTGCCGGAGGTATAGATGAGGTACGCGGCGTCGTCCGCGGTCACCGGGACGGCCGGCGGCTTGGCCTCGAGGTCCGGGCCCGGCATCGTTTCGGGACCCTCATCCGAGCTCCCGTACTCCGCACCGACCAGCGGTAGTTCGAGACCCGCCAGGCGTCCGCGGGCCGAGTCGCCGACGACGACAGCGCCCACCTGCGCATCGCTCAGGATGTCGGCGATGCGCCGGTCGGGGTGGGACAGGTCCACGGGAACGTAGGCAGCGCCGCACCGCAGCACGCCGAGCACGACGGCGACCATCGCGATGGAGGGTTCGACGAGTACGCCGACCCGACTGCCCTGCCCCACGCCCGCAGCGGCGAGCCGTGCGGCGAGCCGGCCTGCCCAGGCGTCCAGGTCCCCGTAGCCGATGTGGCTCTCCCCGCTGTGCACGGCGGTGCGCGCCGGGCTCACCCTGGCGAATCCGGTCACCAGCTCGTGCACAGGGGCCAGCGGACCGGCAGGCAACTGGGCGCCGATTCCGCTCTGTTGTGGTACGCCGAGCCGTCCGGCCGGCGTGTGCGTCTGCATCGCTGTTGCCATCAGAGTTCCTCCACTGATCATCGAATGGTGGATACGGCGATCCCCGCGCCGGTGCGAGAAGGGACGGTGAGCGGGAAGGCGCCGGCCCGCACCAGACTGCCCACCGGGAGGGTGATGAGGGTCTGCCGCAGCACGACTGGTGAATCCATCGAGGGCGGGGCTGACGCTGTACGGGCCCAGTGCGCCCCCATGAGCGACTCCAGCCACAGCGTCACGGTGGGCCGCCGCCGGACTGGTTCCGAAGTCACCTCTGACTTCTTCAGGAGCATCATGAGGCCAGATATTGCCAGTCTTGGCACAGTAATGGCAACAATTTGCCTCAGGTCTTAGGTGATCCGCCAATACCAGGCGCAGCCACGGCGGTTCGCCCGGCCGACGCATACCCGCCGCCCTGCAGCGATCCGGGGCCGGCGGGTCATAAGCCGATGCCGGTCAGCCTGCCGCGACCCCGACGCGCGCCGGCTCCAGCAGCTCACGGACAGTCGCGCACTGCCCGCCCAGGGTCCGGGCGACCAGCAGGTCGCGTATCGGAATCCGTACGCCGAGCTCCTTGCCCAGCTTGCGGGCGAGATGGGTGATCAGCAGGGAGTCCCCGCCCAGCAGGAAGAAGTCCGATTCCTCGGTGATGTCCTCATGGCCGAGCAGCTCCGTCCAGGTCCGAGCGAGCAGGGCAGCCATATCGGCATCCGGCCTCGCCGGGCCGGTCGGCCCGGCGGGCACCGGCTCCTCCCCCTTGCCCACGTGACTCACGGGTGCCCCGGCCCGGCCGGGCTCCCCCTCCGCGGCCAGGGGTGCCGCGGTGCGGCGGGCGGTGGCCTCCGGCGCGAGCCGCCGGGGCCCGGCGAAGGGGTAGCCGGGCAGATGGATCCGCCGGCCACGGCCGCACAACGCCTCGGTGTCGAGCGACTGCCCCATGGTCCACAGGGCACCCAGTGCGGCGAGAACCTGCGAGGCCCGTGGTATACGCCCCGAGGTGAGGGGCACAGCGGTCAGGCCCACGGCTTCGGACATGGCCGACAGTGCCCGGCCCGGCCCCGCCTCCACCAGCACCGCACCGGGAAGGTGCTCGGCGAGGGCGTCCAGCGCTCGCGCGAACCGCACGGTGTCGCGGGCCTGTTCGGCGAAGGCACCCGCGCGGACTGTTCCGCCAGGGCGGACCAGGTCGCCGCTGTTGGTGGCCCAGATCAACTGCGACGGATGCGTGACGACCCGGGACAGTTCCGCGGCGAGCGGCACGACCGCGGGCTCGATGAGGGAAGAGTGGAAGGCCCGGGTGCCGCGCAGCCGGTGGGAGGGGACGCGCCCGTCGAGCCAGGCGTCGAACGCCGCCACGGCCGTCGCGGTACCGGCCACCACGCTGCCCTCCGGCGAGTTGACCGCTGCCAGCTCCAGGCCGAGGCCGGATGCGGTCAACAGCTCCAGGGTCGCGCTCTCACCGCAGCCGATGGCGAGCATGGCACCCTCGGGGCAGGCCTGCATGGCCTGCCCGCGCAGGGTCACGAACCGGGCGGCGTCACGGAGTTGGAAGACTCCCGCCGCGCAGGCCGCGCTGATCTCGCCGAGGCTGTGTCCGACCACTGCGGCCGGTACGACGCCGAGTCCGCGCAGTGCGGCGGCGATGGCGTACTCGACGGCGAACAGAGCGGGCTGGGCCAGCTGCGTCTGGGCGAGTTCGCCTGCGGGGAAGTCCGGATCGGTCAGCGCTCGCGTCAGCAGCCTCGCCAGTTCGGGTTCGAATGCGCCCAGGCACTCGGCCAGGGCCGCCGCGAAGCCGGGCAGTGCCCGATCGAACGGCAGGGCCATACCCGGGTGCTGGGAGCCCTGGCCGGGGAAGGCCAGGACCACGGGGGCCGGGCCCTGTGCGGGACAAGTGCCGCGCACCGTGGCGACGCCGACGCCCGTGCGGAGGCGTGCGGCGGCGTCCGCGGCGGTATGTCCGACCACGGCGAGGCGTTCGGGCAGGGCGGCGCGGCCGGTGGCGAGGGTGCGGGACACGTCGGCCAACTGCGGTCCGTGATCGATGAGATGACGGCCGAGACGGTCGGCGGACCGGGTCAGCGCCGCGCCGTCGGCGGCGGACAGCAGCACGAGGTGACCGGCTGTGGGCGCGCCCTCGGACTCCGGCCGGGGCGCGGGCACGGGGGATCGCTCGATGACGACGTGCGCATTGGTGCCGCCCACTCCGAAGGAACTGACTCCGGCGCGGCGCGGCTCAGGGCCGGACCAGGGCGTCGCCTCGGTGGGCACGTACAGCGGCGAACCGTCCGTCTCCAGCAGCGGGTTGAGCCCGGTGAAGCCCGCCACGGGCGGGATCACGCCCTCCCGCACCACGAAGAGGGCCTTGATCAGCCCGGCCAGTCCGGCCGCGTTGTCCAGGTGGCCCGTGTTCGCCTTGAGCGCGCCGACCGCCACCTGCCCGGAACGTGCTCCCGCCGCGCGCAAGGCAGACGAGGCCGCCGACCACTCGATCGGGTCGCCGACCCGGGTGCCGGTGCCATGCGTCTCCAGGTAGCCGATGCCTGCGCCGTCCACGTCCGCCGCCTCCAGTGCGGCGCGGATCACGGCCTCCTGTCCACCGACGGACGGGGCGTAGTAACCGGCCTTGGCCGCCCCGTCGTTGTTGACCGCCGTGCCGAGCAGAACCCCGTACGGCTCCAAGTCGTCCTCGAGCGCGTCGGACAGCCGGCGCAGTACGACACAGGCCACGCCGGAGCCGGCCACCACGCCGTCGGCGTTCTCGTCGAAGGGGCGGCACCGACCCGCGGCGGAGTGGATGCCACCGGGCACGTGCAGATGCCCGGCCTGCGGGAAGGCCACACCGGCGGCCACGACGAGCGCCTGCTCGCACTCGCCGTTCAGCAGGGCCTGGACCGCTAGATGGACGGCGACCAGGGAGGAGGAGCAAGCCGTCTGCACGGCGAGCGCGGGGCCGTCCAGGTTGAGCTTGTACGAGATGAGGCTGGCCAGGAAGTCCGGCTCGTTGCCGTGCACGGCGTCTTCCAGGGAATGCGGCGTCAGCGCGCCCCCCGCCAGCATGCTGTGCAGATAGCCGCTGCCGCTCGCGGAGGCGTACACGCCGGTGGAGAGACCGGAGCCGAGAGGGCTCACGGCGGCGTCCTCGAGGGCCGCCCATGCGCACTCCAGCATCAGCCGGTGCTGGGGATCCATCATCTCGGCTTCGCGCGGGCTCATCCGGAACAGCGTGTTCTCGAAGCGGTCGGCATCGGGCAAGTGGCCGTGCACCGGCACGAAGTCGGGATCCTCGAGCAGGTCGTCCGCCACCCCGTCCGCACGCAGCCGGTCCTTGTCGCGGCGCGTGGTGAGGACCCGTCCGGCGGTGAGGGAGGCCCACCACTCGGCCAGGTCGGGCGATCCGGGGAATCGGCCGGATATCCCGGTTACGGCGATGTCGAGGGAGCGGTCGCGTGACATGGAATCCACCTTCGTTCAACGCTGGGCCGCCCCCGCCTCGGGCCGCAGGGCGCGAGACCGGCCAGTGCCCAGAAGTCGCCAGCCCGATCCACAAGGTTGCCTTGATAGGCAACTTGGTGGCAATGTCTTTGTCAACACTGTCTTGGGCAGTGGCACTGCCCTGCTCGTCGCCGCGCAGAACCCGAGGGGAGAGGGACGGCTTGCGACCAGACCCGGAGTGGACCGCCGGCCCGCCGAACACCGCCCCCGACGAGGGGCTGCACGAGACGTTCGCCCGCAGGGCGCTCGCCCGCCCTCATGCGGTCGCTCTCATCGAGTCGGAACGCACCACGACCTACGCCGAACTGAACGCCGACGCCGACGCCTGGGCCGCGCAGCTCACGGCCGCTGGAGTGAGTGCCGGCTCACTGGTGCCCGTTCTGCTGCCCAGGAGCACGGAACTCGTCACCGCGCTCCTCGCGGTCCTCAAGACCGGTGCCGCATACGCCCTGTTGTCCCCCGACTGGCCGGAGCCGCGGATCAAGGACGTGCTCCAGGAGCTCGGCCCGCCGCTCCTGATCGCCGCCGCAGGCCGGACCGCACCAGAGGACTCCTCGGTACGCGTGTGGTCGCCGCCCGACGGGCAGGCCGCGGCCCCGCCGGACTTCCGGCCCGCGAGCGTCGACGCGGGCGATCCGTGCTGCGTCTTCTTCACCTCGGGCACCACCGGCCGCCCCAAGGGCGTGCTCAGCCCGCACCGGGCGACCGCCCGGCTCTTCCAGCAGGGCGGCATCGCCCGGTTCACCGACGGCACGGTGATGCCGCTGGCCGCGGCCATCCCCTGGGACGCGTTCTCCCTGGAGCTGTGGTCGGTGCTGCTCAGCGGCGGCACCTCACTGGTCGTGACGGACCCCTACCTCTCCCCCGTGGCGCTGGCCGACGCCGTCGCCCGGCACGGAGCGGACACCGCCTGGCTCACCAGCAGTCTCTTCAACATGATCGTGGACGAGGCACCCGACGCCTTCAGGGGGATACGACAGCTCGCGATCGGCGGTGAGCGGCTTTCGGCCGCCCACGTCCGCCGCTTCCTGCGTGACCACCCGGACGTCGTACTCCTCAATGGATACGGGCCGGTCGAGTGCACGGTGTTCGCCACCACCCATCGCATCACGGAGGCGGACTGTGACCGGCCCGGCGGCATTCCGCTGGGCCGTCCGGTGCCCGGAACGCAGATCCATGTGCTGGACGGTGCCCGTCCGTGCGCGGTGCGGGAGACGGGCGAGATCTGTCTCGCGGGTGACGGGCTCGCGCTGGGATACCTGGGCGACACCGCTCTCACCGACGCGAAGTTCACGTGCGTGCGCATCGACGGCCACGACGTGCGGATCTATCGCACCGGGGACCTCGGTTACTGGGACGAGGACGGCCTGCTCCACTATCAGGGGCGTGCCGACCGGCAGTTGAAGATCCGCGGGCACCGTGTCGAGCCCGCCGAGGTCGAGCGCCAGGTGGAGCAGCTGGTGCCTCAGGTGCGCCACTGCCGGGTGCTGGCCCGTGGCGATGCCAGTCTCGGCGAGCGCGAGCTGGTCGCGTTCTGTGTGCCGGTCCGCGCCGGCGACCCGCTTGACTCGGCACCGGCCGTGCTGCACGACGCCCTGGTTCCGTACCAGCGGCCCGCCGTGGTGGTGAGCGTCGATGCCTTCCCCGTGACCGCGCAGGGCAAGCTGGACGAACGGGCGCTGCTCGCCCTGGCACCGGCGGCCGCGCCGGCGGTCGCATCGGCAGCCGAGGAAGCGGCCTCGCCCTCCTCCTGCGCGGATGTCCGCCCCGCCGACCTCCGGGATCCGGTGGTACGCGCCGTGGCGGAGGCCTTCGCCACGGCTCTGGACCGCGAAGTGCTCCCCCTGGACGTGCCGTTCGTCGCGCTCGGCGGCACCTCTCTCGGGGCGGGGCGGCTGTGCGCACGGCTGTCGGCCCGGCTCAACCGACCGGTGGCCGTCTCCTGGCTCTACCGGCATCCGACGGTCCACGCCCTCGCCGGCCGGCTGCGCGACGCGCCCGTCCCCCTGCCCGCGCCCTCCGCCGACGCCCACCCGGCGGACATACCGCTGTCGCCGATGCAATTGGTGTACGTGACAAAGCAGTTGATCGACCCCGCCGACCGTACGGGGCACTGCCTGCTCACCTGGGTCATCGAGGGCGACCTCGACCCAGACGCCCTGGAGGAGGCCATCAGCGCGGTGCACGAGCGGCATGAAGCCCTGCGTGCCGCCTATCTGCTCGACCCCCGGCCCGCCGTGCGGGTCGTGGACATGCCGCCTCCCCCTCTCGAGGTGCTGCCCGATGAGGATGACGTCGACGCGGCGCTGTGCGCGGCGCGCGGCGAGCTCGCCGGTGAACTCGCCCTGGACGAGGGCGAAGTGTGGCGCACCGTCCTGGTCCCCGTGGCGGGAGCGGCGCCGGGACGGGCCACCGCGGTCTTCGGCTGCGTGGTCCACCACGTTGCCTTCGACGGCTGGTCGGAAGGAGTCCTCGCCGGTGACCTCAGCGCCGCCTACCGCAGTGCGCTGCGCTCCGGGTCCGCCGCGCTCCCCGCGGGGCCCACCCTCGCAGCGGTGCTCCTGGAGTGCGCCGCACGGAGGCAGGAGACCGTGTCCGACGCCCAACGTGACTATTTCCGCGCCGAGTTGACGGACGCACCGGTCATGCACTGGCCGAGCGGTCCGGTGCCGCCGAAGCCGGGCTCTGCCGACCGGACCGAGGTGGTGCTGCCGGCCTCGGCGCTCGCAGGTGTCGACCGCATCGCCCAGGAGGCGGGCGTCACCCGCTTCGCCGTACTGCTGTCGCTGTGGGCCGCGAGTCTCTCGGAGACAACCGGCCAGCGGGACTTCACGGTCGGTGTCCCCGTCGCCCAGCGCGACGGCATCGCGCTGCAGCAGGCCGTCGGATGTCACATCAACATGGTGTGCCTGCGGCTGCGCGACACCGCACTGGACGGCGACACGGCCGCCGTCGCACGGGTCGCGGAGATCGCCTCGCGTGCGTTCGGCGCTCAGGACGTGGCGTTCCCCGACGTGCTGGCCCTGCTCGACCGCCGGCGCGACGACCGGCCACCGCTCTACCAGACCCTGTTCGCGTATCAGGACAACACCCCGCCCGAGCTCGCCCTGCACGGCACCACAACCTCCTTGGTGCGGAGCCCCTATCTGGAGCTCCCTCTGGAGCTGCACGCCGAACTCTGGCCGGACGAGTACGGCGGGCTGCGGCTGGACGTCGCGTTCCGCCCCGACTCCGTCACCGAAAGCACCGCCAGGGATGCCGCCAAGCTCTTCGCGGAGCGCGTGCACACCACCTCGTCAGGAGCCTCGTCATGACGACAGCCCTCGTGTCCCCCGCTCAGCTCACCGACCCCGAGCTGCACACCACCGACGACGCGCACGCCCTGTGGCAGTGGATGCGCGCGAACGCGCCGGTGCACCGCCAACCGGCCGCGGAGCTACCCGAGTTCTGGTCGCTGACCCGCTACGAGGACATCCGCACGGTGTACCGGGATGCCGCCACGTTCACCTCGACGCGGGGCGTGCTGCTGCGCCCGGCCCACCTCGGCGACGATCCCGGCGGCGGTCTGACGCTCGCGCTCACCGACGCACCACGCCACAAGCAGCTGCGCGGGCTCATGGCGGAGTGGTTCAACACCCGTGCCGTACGCGGCCTGGAGGGCTACGTCCGCGCGGCGACCCGGACCGTACTCGCCCGCGCCGTCGACCTCGGTGAGTGCGACTTCGCCCACGACGTGGCCGGGCGGCTTTCGCTCTCCGTCATCTGCCACATCCTGGGCGTTCCGGACCGGGACCACGAGGACCTGTACCGGTGGACGAACCAGGCCTTCGATGCCCATATCTCACTGGTGTCGCATCCGCAGCTCATGGAGTACTTCATGGAGATGCTCTATCTGCGGATGGAGCAGCCGACCGACGACCTGGTGAGCGCTCTCGTCAACGGCACGGTGGACGGTGAGCTGCTGACCGAGGAGGAGGCCGTCCTCAACTGCGAGAACCTGATCGGTGCCACGGAGAATGGGCGCCTCGCACTGATCGGGGGCATGCAGGCCTTCCTCGAGCACCCTGATCAGTGGGCGAGGCTGGGCGAGGACCGGCGGCTGCTTCCCGGCGCCATCGAGGAGATCCTGCGCTGGACGTCCAGCGCGACACACAGTATGCGCGTCGCCACCCGGCCGTGCGACATCCGCGGCACGCGAATCGGCCCCGGGGACCGGGTCGTGCTGTGGCTGCCCTCGGCGAACCGCGACGAAGAGGTGTTCCACGACCCGTACCGATTCGACATCGCACGCACTCCGAACCGCCATATCGCCCTCGCCTCCGGGGAGCACTTCTGCATCGGGAGCACGCTCGCCAGGGCCGAAATGCACGTCCTGTTCACGGAGTTGCTCGACTCCGTGCGCCGGATCGACCAGAACGGGCCGGTCCGGCGCCTCCGGTCCATCGCCGTCAACGGACCGGAGAGCCTGCCGGTACGGATCACCGCGCACTGACGACGTCGGCCCGCCGCGCACCCAGACGTCGGCTCACGGCGCGCTGAAGGCGTCCGAGCGGCAGGGGCCACTTCACCATCCCACCTCGCACCCCTCGCTTAGGAGTACGGACATGGCGGACAAGAAAGTGCTGCTGCTCGGCTGGCGGCCCGAGTCCGTGGCCGCTCTGCGCAGCCTCGGAGCCGACGTCACCTGTGCGTTCACCGCCCCGGACGACGAGCGAAGGGCCGGCCTGCTCGACGCTGCTCACACGGTCCCCGTCCAGGATCCGGCCGACACCGGATCAGTGCTGGCCGGCCTCACGCGCCACGGCATGGCCGCCACGGACTTCGACGTGATCTGCTCGCCCGGCGAACCGGCCCTCGTCAATGCGGCTGTCCTGGCGGGCAGTTCGGGCGGACGGACCATCAAGGACACGCTGCTGCTCCGCGACAGGGACCTGCAGAAGAGGTGCATACGCGAGGCCGGAATCCCCGTAGCGCACTCCCGGCTCATCGTGCGCGCCCTCGAGCTCGAGACGTTTCCCCACCAGCGGGGAGTGCTCAAGCCGCTCGACGGCACGGCCACCGGGGTGCGGACCTGGACCGGCGAGGACGAGCGCATCGCCCTCGCTCACCGGCTCACCGACGAGGGCCCCCAGGGCCCCTGGCTCGCCGAGCAACGGGTGGACGGACGGGAGCTGCACCTCCACGGGGTGGTCCGCGGCGGAGAGGTCCGGTTCGTCTCGGTCAGCTGCGCTCTGCGGAGCCTTCGCGCGAGCGGCACCGGCGGGATCAAAGCCGCGTATGTGCTGCATCCCCGCACCAACGAGACAGTCCATGTCCAGGCTCAGGGCATCGCACAGCGGGCGGCGAAGTCCCTCGGGCACCAGGACGGCGTCTTCTGCATGGAGGTCGTCGAGCAGGAGGACCGACTCGTCTTCGGTGAGTACGCGGTGCGCACACCCGGTGGTGCGACCGCCTCGATGATCCGCCTGCAGCACGGGGTGGACCTGGACGAGGAGTGGGCACGGGCCGTACTCGGTCTGGAGTCCGTGCCGGCACCCGTGGTCGACCCGACGTCCATCGGCTGGGTGTCCCTCTTCACCGTGGACGGCATACTCGGCCCGGACGAGGACGATCTGGCCCGGCAGGAAGGTGTCCGTCGGGTGGTGACCGGGGCAGGCCGGGGAGAGGCACCCACCGGTCCGGCCGAGGTGCCCGCCACGCCCGCCGACGCGCAAGCAGCTCCCGCCGCCACGCCCGCCGACGCCAACGCCGCACTCACCGACGCGAAAGCCGCTCCTGCCGCCGTGGCCGTTCTGGAGGGCCAGGACGAGCAGCAGCTCATCACCCGCATGTGGCAGCTCACCGAGTGGTTCCGGGCGCAGTCGACCGCCCGCCAGGACGCCGGCGGGGCCGCGGACGCGGCCCGCGAGCAGCGTGCGCTCACCCGGCTGTCCGCCCCTGCGGGGGTCTTCCCGAGCGATGGATACACCCATGTGGTGAGCGGGCCCGGACGGATGGCCGCGATCGCCGGGCAGATGGCGTTCGACACCCAGGGTGAACTGGTCGGGGCGAACGACCCGGTGGCGCAGGCGCGCCAGGTCTTCACCAACATGGACCGCTGTCTCGCGGCCTCCGGCGCCACTTTCGACGATGTCGTCAAGCTCACCTACTACGTCACCGACATCGCCTTCGTACCCCAGATCCTGGCGGTCCGGGACGAGTTCATCGACACGAGCCGGCCGCCCGCGAGCACCGTGGTCCAGATCGCCGCGCTCTACCGACCCGACCTGCTGCTCGAAGTCGACGCATTCGCCATGCTGACCGCCCCGTGAGGAGCACCGTGACCTCCGCCCAGCTCACCCGCCACCAGGACGGCACGCAAGCGCCGCCCCCGCCCTTCGACGCCGAGCTGGCAGCCCCCCTGCGCAAGATCCTGCGGGAGCTGCCGATGCCTCTGACACCGCAGCTGATCGAGGACCGGCGCCGGCGTTCTCTCGCCGGCCGCCTCCGCGACGAGGACATCCGCCGCGGTTCGGCCTTCGAGATCGAGGAACGAAACGTGCCGGGGCCTGCCGGTGCTCCCGAGATCACCTTGCTGATCTGCCGGCCGACTGCCGCCACCGGACCCCTGCCGGTCATCTACCACACGCACGGCGGCGGCATGGTGGCGGGCAGCCATCGCAGTACGGAGCTGGTCGGCGAGCTGAACCGCGCTCAGGAGCTGCAACTGGCGGTGGTGGCCGTGGAATACCGGCTGGCTCCCGAGCATCCCGATCCGGCTCCGGTGGAGGACTGCTACGCCGGTCTGAGCTGGCTCGCCGATCACGCCCCGGACCTGGGCCTCGATCCGGACCGCATCATCCTCAGCGGCAACAGTGCCGGCGGCGCGCTCGCCGCCGGACTCTCGCTCCTGACGCGGGACCGCTCGGGCCCCGCACCCCGCGGCCAGCTGCTCCAGTTCCCGATGCTCGACGACCGCTGCGACACGTTCTCGGCAGGACAGATGGAGCACGTGGGCCTGTGGGACGGCCTGTCCAACCGGACCGGCTGGACCGCCCTGCTCGGTGAACGGCGTGGCACCCCGGACGTGTCGGGCTACGCCGCGCCGGCCCGGGCCGAAGACCTCTCGGGCCTGCCACCGGCCTACATCGAGGTGGGATCCGTCGAGGCACTGCGCGACGAGGGCCTCGCCTATGCGTCACGGATCTGGCAGGCCGGGGGCCAGGCCGAACTGCACGTCTGGGCGGGCGCCTTCCACAGCTTCGACGAATGGGTTCCCGACGCGGTCGTCTCCCAGGCCGCGCACCAGGCACGTGTGGCCTGGCTGCGGCGCGTACTCACAGCATGAAGTCGGTGACCGGCCGCACCGGAGGAACGAGGGGAACCGGGAGTCGCCCGTCCTGCGGTGACGCGGGCCCCGAAGGGGCGCCGAGCCGCTGCCCGGCACCGTACACCGGCCCTGCCCACTCACCCGCGAGGGAGACGTCCCTGTGACGAAGCCGACCGCCAGGATCCACCGCCGTGCGCGGCGCTGGATCGACATTCTTGCCCTGCTCCGCCATGTGCCACTCGGCACCAGGATGTTGACACTGCTGCTCAACGTAACTCTCGGGCTGCTGCCTCTCGTATTCGTCACCGCCATGAGCGTGCTGCTGCAGCGCATTCCCGACGCCATCGGCAGCACAGGGGGCGACAACTGGGCCACCCTGCTGATCGTCCTGGGCATCGCGGGTGCCGCTTTCGCCACGCAACAGGCCCTGGCGCCTTTCCAGGCGGCCGCCGGTGAGCTCGTCATCCGCCATGTCGACCAGCGCTGCCGGGGCGAGCTGATGCGCGCCGCGCTCGCCGACGCGCCTGCCATGGCCCTCGACGACCAGCGGTTGCTCGACCGGCTCGATGTGGCGCGCGAGGCCTTCGACGGTGCCGCCGCCTCACCCGGCGACGCCGCTGCCGGGGTGCTGGCCCTCGTCGCCCGGTACACCCAACTCGTCGGCGCCACCGCCTTGGTGGGATACGCCCTCAACCCGCTCGCCGCCGTGGTCATCGGCGCGACGGCCATGACCATCCGGTTCGGGCAGCGCGGTTCACTCGGCGCGTTCGGCGACTTCTACGACGGGCTCACCGCCGAGAAGCGCCGGGCGACCTATGTGAAGCAGCTGGCGACCGGTACCCACGCGGCCAAGGAGATCAGGCTGCTCGGCCTCGTCGACTGGCTGCGGGCCCGCCATCGCAGCGAGACCATGGCGTATCTGTCCATGATGTGGCAGGGCAGACGGCGCATCCTCGGCCGTCCCTTCCTCGCGCTCGCGCTGGTCGGCCTGACCGGCGGTACCGTTGCCGTCACCCAACTCGCCCTCGCCGGCGTGCACGACGGGCTGAATCTGCTGCATCTGGGGCTCGCACTGCAGGCCATCCTGATCCTGCTGCGCTTCGGCGTGTACTTCCCCGAGTGCGATGTGCAGACCCAGTACGGGCTCATCGCCCTCGACGCGATGAGGGCCTTCCGCGACGGCTCCCGCGCTCTGCCGGCCCTCGCCCCGAGCCGTTCCGTACCGGCGCAGGGTCTGCCGGGGCAGTCCATCAGGTTCGAGAGCGTCGGCTTCCGCTACCACGACGACGGCCCCGCGGTCATCGACGGACTCGACCTGGAACTGCCCGCAGGCATGTCCACGGCCGTCGTAGGTCTCAACGGCGCGGGCAAGACCACCCTGGTCAAACTGCTCACCCGGCTCTACGACCCCACCGAGGGCCGCATCACCGTCGACGGCCACGCCTTGACGGACATCGACGCCCGCGACTGGCACGGCCGCTTCGGGGTGATCTTCCAGGATTACGTGCGCTACGAACTCAGCGCCGCCGACAACATCGCCCTCGGCGCACCCCATGTACCGGCGACCGACGAGGCGCTGCGCGACGCCGCCCGGCGCGCCGGTGCCGAGGACGTACTCGACCGGCTCCCCGACGGACTGCGCACCGTGCTGTCGCGCCAGTACCAGGGAGGGCGCGATCTGTCGGGCGGACAGTGGCAGCGCATCGGGCTGGCTCGGGCCCTGTACGCCGTGGGTGCGGGGGCCTCGGTGATGGTGCTCGACGAGCCCACCGCACAACTCGACGTGCGTGCCGAAGCCGAGTTCTTCGACCGCTTCCTCGACCTCACCCGCGGCCTCACCTCGGTGATCATCTCGCACCGCTTCTCCACCGTGCGCCGGGCGGACCAGATCGTCGTCCTCGAACAGGGGCGGGTCGCCGAGCGCGGCACCCATGACGAACTCATGGCAGCGGACGGGCGGTACGCCGCGCTGTTCCGCCTGCAGGCCGAGCGGTTCACCCAGCAGCACGAGGACTCCTACGACGTCGCTTCCACGCCTCAACAGGTCCTGCATACAGGTGAGTTGGCTTCGCAGACGATGACGGACGTGACCTCATGAGGAACCTCACCCACACCGCGCGCTGGCTGCTGAAGCTCGCGTGGACCACGGACCGCGGCCGGTTCCTCAAGGCGGCCGTCCTGCTGCTCGTCGGCTATCTCGCGACCCCGGCCGTCGCACTCGCCCTGAGCGAATTCACCGACCGGCTGCTCGCCGACGACCTGCGTGTCGCCCTCATCCTGGGCGGCGTCATCGCGCTCGCCCTCATCGCCGAACTGATGCTGGGCCACTTCGCCCACCTCTACTACTTCGAGCTGGGCGAAGAGGCCGAGTGGCGGATCAACTCCGAGCTGATCGACCACACCAACGGGACCGACGGCGTGGAGCACCTGGACAGCTCCGAGTTCGCCGACACCATGGTCCTGGTCCGCCATGAGATCCAGAAGATGCGCGTCTATATCGAGTCCCTCCTGCAGATCTCCGCACTGTCGGCGCAGCTCGCGCTGACCACGGCGATCCTCGGCAACCTCGAGCCGTGGCTGCTCCTGCTCCCGCTGGGTGCGCTGCCGCCCGTCGTCATGGGCCGGATCGCCCAGCGCCGCGTCGATGCGGGCAAGGCCGCGGCGGCCGAGCACAACCGGCGATCCCGCCATCTGCTGCACGTCGCCACCTCGTCCCAATCCGCGAAGGAGGCTCGCCTCTTCGGCTCCGACGAGGCGCTGGTGCGGCTGCACGATCAGAGCTGGGGCACAGCGTCCGCGCATATCAGGCGTGGCCAGCTCACCGGGGCGGGGCTCCGTGCCCTGGGCCAGCTCGCCTTCGCCCTGGCCTGTTTCACGGCCCTGTACGTCGTGCTGCGCCGAGCGGTCGACGGGGGCATCACCATGGGTGAGGTCGTCATGGTCATCACTGTCGCCGTGCAGATCAATGTGCAGGTCGCGGCTGCTCTGGGCTTGCTGGGCACGCTGCAGTCCGCCGGGCACACCGCACGCCGACTGGAGCGGCTGCGGACCTGGCCCACGCGCCCACCGGCGGCGAGCCCCGCCACCGGCTCCGCGCCCGAACGGCTGCACCGTGGCATCCGGCTCGAAGGCGTCGGCTTCACCTACCCGGGCACCGACCGTCCGGTGCTCAGCGATGTCACCCTCGACCTGCCCGCCGGACGCACCATCGCCCTGGTCGGTGAGAACGGGGCGGGCAAGACCACCCTGGTCAAACTGTTGTGCGGGCTCTACCAGCCGACGGCAGGGCGGATCCTGGTCGACGGCGTCGACCTGAGCACCCTGCCTGCCCAGGAGTGGAAGAGCCGGGTGTCCACGCTGTTCCAGGACTTCGCCCGATTCGAACTCACGCTGCGCGAGAACGTCGGCCTGGGCGAGCTGCGGCGGCTCGGCGACGACGAGGCGATCCTGGCGGCCGTGCGCACGGCAGGCGCCGAGCACGTTCTGCGACGGGTACCGGACGGGCTCGACGGAGCTCTCGGCCGGGGCTACACCGACGGGGCGGAACTCTCGGGCGGGCAATGGCAGTCACTCGGCCTGGCCCGCGCGGCCCTGCGCGAGGAGCCGCTGCTGCTGGTGCTCGACGAACCGGCGTCCGCCCTCGACGCCACGGCGGAGCATGCCGTCTTCGAACGGTACGCGGGATCGGCGGGCGAGGTGGGCAGCCGCGGCGGCGTCACGCTGTTCGTGTCGCACCGCTTCTCCACGGTACTGATGGCCGACCAGATCGTGGTGCTGGAGGGCGGCACCGTGGCCGAGACCGGTGGGCATGCCGAACTGCTCGCCCGGGACGGCCTGTACGCGGATCTGTTCTCGCTGCAGGCCCGCAGTTATCGCTGACCGCTGTCCTCACAGCTCGATTCATCCGTCATACGAAGGGAGCCCTTCGCCGGTACCGACCGGCGGAAGGGCTCCCTTCGTATGCTCAGCCCCGCACGGGCACCCGAGCCATCCCTGCGCGCACACCGTCCAGGACCAAAGGCGTGAGCAGTTCCCCCACGGCCGGGAGCCAGCGGACGGGAACGATCCGGCGGATCGCACCGGGCGCAAGGCTGGCGAGGGCGGCACTCGCCACCGGCCCCGTGAGGTCCAGCGAGGCACCACCCCGTCCATCGAGGTCGGCAGCGAGGAAGCCGAGCAGGTACGACACGATCCACACCTCGGTCAGGACAATGTCACTGACCCGGTCGGTGAGGAAGGCGCGCCCGGGCAACCGGCCGAGTGCCGCCTGCAGTTCGGTCGCCATCTCCCCCTCGGTGATGCCCTGTTCGAGCAGGAAGACCCGCGCCGAGCTGCGCACACGGCCGTCCACCGAGGCCGGGTCGATGATGCATGCGTCGGCGTACTGGCCCCAGAAGTCGTAGCACGGAACGGTGCCGAGCCCGGTCAGGACGGAGGGAACGGCGGGCAGAGGCGCGAGGTGCGCCGGTACCAGACAGGCGGAGGTACGCAGCCCGTGGACGTTGTTGCCGACAAGGCTGACATCAGTGTCGTGGTCGGCGAGGTTGGCCACCGGGATCAGCCTGCTGATGCCGCGGTCGGCCAGGTAGTGCAGCAGCGCCACGTCGTCCTCGGTGGACTTGTCCACCTTCGCCTCGACGTACGCATCGAATCCGCGAGCCGTCTCCGCCGGCAGGACCAGTGCCTGACACGGAACGTAGCTGTCGATGACCGGGGCCAGGTGGTGACCGTGCATCGCCGCGATGCGCACCGCGTACGAGGTGCGCGAGCACCACTCGGCGAACAGGCTCAGAGCGGCCTCGGGTTGGGCCACGATGAGAGCGTGCAGTCGCTCCAGGAAGTTGTCGGCCGGCAGCGCGTCGTCCTGCAGGACGAGGTGATGCGTGGCGTCGGGGGCGACCGCCGCCCAGGCGAGGCGGGCGCTGCGCAGCGCACTGGGCGGGCCGTCCGGTTCGGGATCGAGAGCGACCTGGACGTTCAGCTCGGGGAAGCGGGCGGCGAGGGCATGGGCCGCCGCGGCGCGCTTGGGATGGCTCATCACAGCGGCCGAAAGCCGTATGGGTGCGGTGGTCAACGTAAGCTCCACAGAAGAAGGGGACGGTGGGCGTGCGGTTCGCGTACGGTCATCGAACCGGCGTCGGCGACGTCATGACCATGAGTGCTACCCGCTCCGCTTCGCGCCGGACCGCCTCGCGGTAGCGCTCGCCGAGCCGGTCCACCGGCGGCAGGAGGTGGCACTCGTCGATGCTCGCGTCGGCGTGGGGCAGCGCGAACCCGGCCAGCGGGGCCACCTCGTCGTACGCCCACGGCCCCGGCCCGAACAGCGCCTCGACCTCGGGGTCGGCGACGTCATAGCGTCCGTCGGCCGGTGCGGGGGCGAGCAGGGCCCCGACGGCAAGCACGCGGGCGCCGCCCACGGTGCCGAGCACCGTGCCCAGGCGGCGCCCCGATCCGGCCTCGGCCAGTTGTTCCTCGGCCTCGGCATAGAGCTGTTCGGCCGTCGGCCAGCCACCGAAGGCGAGCGCCAACTCCAGTTCCAGGCGAGGCCACTTGGCGAGGTAGTAGCGGTTGGTCAAGGTCGCCGAGCGGTCCTGCGCAGCGAAGTCGCGCCGGTGTGGCAGATGGATGCCGTAGACGTTCTGACCGAGCACGATAGGCGTCCCGGTCAGGGAGATACGCAGGCCCCATTCCTGGTCCTCGGCGCCCCAGCCGATGAAGCCCTCGTCGAGCGTCAGCCCGTGCCGCCGGATGGTGTCGGTGGGCAGGGCCATGAAACCGGTGCGGACGAAGGCCCAGGGGAACCGGGCGAAGGCGGGGGCGGCCTCGGGTGACCAGCGAGGGTCGAGACGAGGGCAGTCCGTGCTCGCGAGCTCGGCGAAGGTCTTCCGGTAGACGCTGTACGGCTGGACGTCCACCGCTTCGACGGTGTCGTCGAGGACGTCGTCGTAGCCGAAGACCTGGCCCTGGACGCAGATGTTCTGTCCGTGCCGAAAGTACTGCTCCCAGAGGTTCAGCAGGGTGGTGGGGGCCAGGATCACATCGGCATCGAGGACCACGAGGACCTGCCCGGTGGCGTGCCGGATGCCCAGATTGCGCGCCTGGCTGGTGTTCCACTCGTCAGCGATGAGCACCGAGACGATACGCAGCCGATCGGTGAACTCCCGGCAGAGCTCGACATAGTGAGGGTCGTATTCCATGACGCCGACGACCACTTCGAACTCTGCCGGATGCAGGGTCTGCTCCGCGAGGGACAAGAAGACCGCCCGGATGTTGTCCAGGCGTTGTTTGTACGGGATCACGATGCTGAGCTTCGGATTGGCCATAGCACAACCCTAGAAGTCGGGGCGCAAGTTGACAATAATATTGTCACGCGAGGCAACCCAATGTCAAGCCGTGGTAAAGCCGCCGCTTCCTGCGTCGCTCCCGTGTGGAGCAGGCCCGGGCCTTCCGCAGACCTGCGCCGCGACGTCGACCTGTCCTCAACTCGGCCCGCCCACTGCACGAGAGTCCCGAGGAACCCTTGAGGCACATTATTGCCAATTTTAGGCGCGACACGATCACGTCGGAGAACCTCTACCACCGGCAATACGCGCGAGCCGGTGGCGATGGTGGCTGAAGGGGATGGCCTCGACATGAACTCGAGGCACAGGACGACGTGGTCCTGGACGAGCGCTGGAAGGCCGACCGACGGTCGGCGTTCGCGCGCTTCCCGTGGACGGACCCGAAGACCAGGAATGAGGGCTCAGGGCCGCCCTGAGCGGTATGCCGATCGTGCTCGGCCAGGAGGTGAACTCGCCCTTGCCTTCGGCTGGCTCGAAACAGACCGGATCATGCCCGGGATCCAGGCTGAACTCGAGGCAGTCACCGCGCAGTTCGACCCCGGGCATGCGCTGGGAACGGTACTGGGCACGGTGAACGGAAACCAGACCCTGCAGTCGGAGCAACGGTTGACCACCGGGCGGGAACGCTCGCACCGGAGGCATCCACCCTGTTCGACCCCGGTGTCCCGCTGACCGTGCCTCCGCTCGCCGGCTTCGCTCTGCCCTACTCGGACGGCGAGATCGGCGAGTGCCATGTCCTGCCGCCCGTCACGGAGCTCAGCGCGCGCTACCGGGACACCATCCTGCGCGAAGCGGAACGCGTCGCCAAGAAGGTGTCGACCACCCTGGCCCCGAACGACGGTGAGCACCGGATACGGACCGGTTCACGGACGACCGGTTCACGGGGCGGCCGTGGCCGGTGAGCGGTACACCGAGACATGACTGCGGCTGGCCGGTCCGAACGGCTCCCGGTTCCAGTCGGCGTAGCGCTCGGTGAGCTTCAGCCCGGCCAGCGAGGCCATCAGGTCGAGTTCATTCGGCCAGCAGTACCGCTCGGAGTGGGGTCGCAGATGCACTCCCCGGGCATCGAAAGTGATCCGCTGGCGCAGGAACGTCTGGGCGTTGCGGTCGTGGGAGTGGACGGCGATCGTCGCGGAGTCCTCCGTCACCTCGTTCACCGACAGCTGCTTGGTGTGTTCGTAGGACGGCGGATCGGGGACGTAGCACTCGATCACGAACGCGCCACCGGGTTCCAGCACCTCGGCAACGTTACGGAAACAGGCGGCCTGCCGGTCGGCGTCCCGGAGATTGAACAGGGTGTTGTACACCAGGTACACCAGCCGGAAGGGGCCGCTGACCGGGACATCCGCGAAGTCGCCGACTGTGGCCGCCACTTGGTCGCTGTCCGGCTTGGCGAGCATTTTGTCGATCATCTCGCGCGAGGCATCGACACCCTGAACCTTGATGCCGCGGTGGGCGAGCGGGAGCGCCACCCTGCCGGTGCCGACGGCCAGTTCCAGAGCCTCGCCGCCCCCGGCGAGCGGGGCGAGGAAGTCCACCGCCGGCGCCGGGTCGAGGTCGGTGCTCTGGTCGTAGGTGTCCGCCCAAAGGTGCCCGAAAAATGCCGGATCGTCGAACTTGGACATGACCCTTCCCTCTCCGCACGTGCGGCCGCAGGTGCCATGCGGTGCTGCGACGGGCACGAGTTGCCTATGTGTGGCAAATATATTACCAGGCACGTGCCTCATGTGGCACAATCTCCGTGGCTGCGTTAGGCCCACGCAGGCAATGTCAGCAAGACGCTCCCGCGTCGCTCAGCAGCCCAGGACGAGCTCCGGCTTCGAAGCAACCAGGAACGCCGCGCGGCCCGTGCCGCGCTTCCACGTTGAGAGGAATCACCATGAGAATGTCCGCAATCAGTGCACGTGTACGTCCCCTTCGAGTGGCAGTGCCGCTTGCGGCCTCGATCGGCCTGCTGCTGTCGATGGGAAGCGGAACGGCCCAGGCAGACACCACGGCCGACCCCGCCACGGCATGCCCCTTCAGTCGCACCCTGTGCCTCTTCGACCAGCCTGACTACAACGGGGCCCGGTTCACCGCGCAGTCCCTGAATCCCCCCACAGGTGTCTGCGTCGACCTTGTCGCGCACGGCTGGGGCGGCACGAGGGCCCGCTCGGCGGTGAACAGCGCACCACAGACGCCCGTCCTGTTCTCCGGAAGCGACTGCACCGGCAGCCCGCTTCCCCTGAGCGGCAACGGCCTCAAGGCTTCGTTCACCTTCGATGCCAAGAGCGTTATCGTCCACTGACTCGGCAGTTGTAGTGGATCACAGGCGTGTTGAGCACATCGAAGCCCAGCCCAGGAGGAGCTCTTGACAGTCGGGACAGGCACGAGCGAGCGCCCCGTCATCGACAGCACCCTTGCCAAGCGGCTCGTCACCGCCCAGTTTCCCCAATGGGCCGAGCTTCCCCTGAAACGCTTGGATCCGGCGGGCTCGGACCATGTCATCTACCGGCTCGGCACCGAGCTCGCGGTACGCCTGCCCTGCCACTCGGGGCCCATCGGGCACATCGCCAAGGAATTCGAGTGGCTCCCGCAGCTGGCTCCCCATCTCCCGTTGGCCATTCCCGTCCCGGTGGCGAAGGGCAGGCCCGGCTTCGGCTACCCCTGGCCGTGGTCGGTGTTCCGCTGGCTGGACGGTGAGGCGGCCTCGGTCGACACCCTGGGCGACTCCCGCTCCGTGGCGCTGGAACTCGCGGACTTCCTCGTCGCGTTGCAGAAGTTCGGCCAGGCGGGTGCTACGGCGCCGGCCCTCGCGGAGCTCGCCCAAGAGTCCTTGGCCGAACGCGACCGTTCGACCCGCGAGGCGATCGCGCAGGTCGCGGACACCTTCGACGCCGCCGCGCTGACCGCGGTGTGGGAGGCGGCCCTCACGGCCGCCTCCTGGAGCCGTGAGCCCGTCTGGTTCCACGGTGACTTCCACACGGGCAATCTGCTGACGGTCGGCGGTCGCCTCAGCGCGGTGATCGACTTCGGCGGTATGGGAGTCGGGGATCCGGCCTGCGACATGATGATCGCCTACACACTGATGACCCCGACGAGCCGGGCCGTCTTCCGGGCGGCGCTCGACGTGGACGACGCCACCTGGGCCCGGGGTCGCGGCTGGGCCCTGACTTGCGGCCTGAACGCGTATACCTCCTACGCGGCCACCTCGCCACGGATCGCCGCTGTGACGTCCCGTCAGATTCTGGCGGCACTCGCCGACTGGGACGTCAGCTGACCCCCTCGCCCCATGGGCGGGCTCGAGTCAACCTTCTGAGAGGACGGCTCGTGAGTTGATGTCCGCTTTCGGGCGGGGCTGGGGAGAGGAGTGTCGGCCGTGGGGTTTGTCGGCTATCGCCTCCTGGCAAAGCCGCCGGTGTCGGCTTCGGCGAGGAGGCCGAGTCCGACCAGTCGTTTCAGCTTGGCTCGGGTGCCTGCGACATGCCCCGGCAGTGGTTCGTGGCCGAGGGCTCGGCAGACGTCCTTGGCCCGCAGCGGGCCGGCCACCTCGTGGAAGACAGCGAGGATGCGGTGACAGTCCGGATGTCTGCAGTTCTTCGATGCCCGCCGGGCGATGCGCGGGACGAGGCCCCGGTCCCGCAGCCAGGCAGGGCGCTCGGCGCCGCTACGACGCGCCGGACTTCTTCCGGCACCCGCAGAGCATCGGCAGCTGAGCCCGGCCCGGGACGGCTTCTCTCCGGCGCAGGGCAGCGCCGGAGAGAAGCCGTCCGCAGAGCCGGAGGACTATCCGCGCGTCGCCGATTTTCTGAGTCACGCGGCCGCGGTCGACCGTCTGGACGGATACCGCAACGTACTGACGGACCTTCTTCGCTTCCGATCTGATGGCCTTTCGGAGGCATGGGCGTCTGACGGTCCGCCAGGCCGAGGACCGCCGGACTCCGGGAACGCCGGACCGCTACCAGCTCACCACGCCGTCGTCACCGAGGAACGCTCCCGTGGGCCCGTCGTCCGGCAGCATGGCCAGTTCGACGACGGCGCGCGCCGCCTCGCTGACGTGGCGGCTGCCCCGGTGGTCGTTCATGTCGGTCGCGGTATAGCCGGGCGTCGCCGAGTTGACCTTGATATGGGCACGCTCCGGGTCCCGCGCGAAGGCGCGGGCGTACTGCACGGTCAGCATGTTGAGCGCGGCCTTGGAGCTCGTGTACGCCATGCGCACCTCCGCGTTTCCGGGGAGGTCGGCGCCGTCACTGGTCAGCGTGAGCGAGGCCGTGGTGCTGGAGACGTTGACGATGCGCGGCGCGGTGGAACGGCTCAGCAGGGGCAGGAAGGCATGGGTCACGGTGACCACACCGAAGACGTTGACCTCGAAGATGTCCCGCATCTCGGCCACGGTCGTCTCATGGGCCAGGCTCCCCACGAACGTACCGGCGTTGTTGACCAGGACGTCCAGTCGCCCGTACTCCTCACGCACCCGGGCCGCCAGTGCCCGGACGTCGGGCGGGTCGGTGACGTCGAGCCCGACCGGGGTGACCGTGACGCCGTCGGCGGCCAGGGCGCGCGCTGCCTCGGCGCCGCGTGCACGGTCGCGACTGCCCAGCAGCACTGTCAGGCCGCGGTGTGCCAACTGCCGTGCGGTCTCCCTGCCCAGGCCCTTGTTCGCTCCGGTCACCAGGGCCACGCCCGCGGTCGTCATGGCGGCGCTGCTCATCGTTCGATCGACGCCAGAGCGACGTCGCGCGGTTTCTCTGGCCGGCCCGCGAACCAGGCGAGTGTGCGGCGCAGGCCTTCCTCAAGGCCGACCGTGGGGCTCCAGCCCAGTGTCCGCGCGGCGCGGTCGATGACGGGGCGGCGCCGGGGCGGGTCGTCCTGCGGGACCGGCCGGTGGTGGAGCGGCGAGCGCGACCCGGTCAGCCCGCGGATGAGTTCGGCGAGTTCCAGGACCGTCCGCTCCTCCGGATTGCCCAGGTTCACGGGGCCGGTCTCGGTGGAGTCCAGCATGGCGACGAGGCCGCGGACGAGATCGTCGACGTAGCAGAAACTTCGGGTCTGTGTACCGCCGTAGACGGTCAGCGGTACGCCGTCGAGGGCCTGGGTGATGAAATTGGTGACCACCCGACCGTCGTGTGCGCTCATGCGGGGCCCGTACGTGTTGAAGATGCGGACGATGCCGGCGTTGGTGTCCAGGCTCCGCGCATGCGCCATGGTCAGGGCCTCCGCGAAGCGCTTCGCCTCGTCGTAGACGCTGCGCGGACCGATCGGGTTGACGTGGCCCCAGTACTCCTCCGGCTGGGGGTGCACGCTGGGGCTTCCGTAGACCTCGCTCGTCGAGGCGAGCAGAAAGCGGGCGCCGTGGCGCCGCGCCAGCCGCAGCGCGTGCTCGGTGCCGTGGCTGCCGGCCGCCAGCGTCTGCAGGGGGCGCTGCAGGTAGTCCGGCGGGGAGGCCGGACTCGCCAGGTGGGCGACGGCGTCGACCGGTCCGGGGACGTAGAGCCCCTGAGTGACGTCGTGTTCCGCGAACCGGAAGGCGGGGTGGTCCGCCAGGTGCCGCAGGTTGTCCCGTCGTCCCGTCGACAGGTCGTCCACGCATACGACGCTGTCGCCCCGCTCCAGCAGGGCGTCGCACAGGTGCGACCCGAGGAAGCCGGCCCCTCCGGTGACAATGACGCGCACGTTGTCCTCCTGGTCGGCTGTTCGGCCCGGCTGCGGACCGGGCATGACGGTCGGACGCCACCCCCAGTATTGCCTGGCTGTCAAATAGTTGGCAATACTGGGAATTCAGTTGGCAAGTTATCGCCTGTCCATGGCGAGTTCGCTGGTCGTTGGGCCCACGGCTCGTCAAGAGGACATTGCCTGCACCACTACACGCGGAGCCTGCGGGAGCGCTCCCCCTGGCCCGTCCCGCTCCGCCCCCAGTCGCCAGCCGGCCCGGCCGAGGTCCAGCCGGGCCGTGCCTTCCGTATAGAGCATGAACGGCGCGTCCACGTACCGCAGATCGGATCCCATGTCCTGAAACACCCGCAGCGGAATCTGCACCGTGGCTCACTGCCCCGTCGGCAACTCGGCCAGCAGCGAGGTGACATCGAGGGCCGGCTGGGCCGGCAAGTCGTCGTGGCAGGCCACGTACAGCGGCTGCGACGGATGCTCGACGACGCGCGTGTCGAACTCCAGAATGCCGTCGGCCTCCGCGTGGCCGCGCAGGTCCGAGGGAGCACCCGAGACGGCGTGGGCGGGCACGAACGTCGGGTAGCTGCGGCCCTTGAACTACAGGGCGAGCGCGTCCGGACGGCCCGGCTCCGCCAGCGGTTCGCTGCGTACGACAAGCGTGTCGGTCTGATGCGTCCCGCACGGACGTGCTCGACGGTGGTGCGGTGGACCGACTGCCAGGCCTCCCGGCCGGCGACCATCAGCACGTCGATGCCCGCGTCGATGGCGTACCGGGCGTCGCCCAGGGTGCATCCCGCGACCTCCGCGTGGGCGTCCCAGTCGCTGATCTCAACGCCGTCGAAGCCCATCCGGCCCTTGAGGACGTCGGAGATCAGATAACGGCTGCCGTGCAGCTTGTGGTTGTACGCCGGGCCCTCGTCCGGTGAGTGGTCATAGTTGGCCGGGTTCCGCCAGCTGCTGAAGGACACCATGACGGACTGGGCACCGGCGGCCAGTCCCGAGAAGAAGCCGGGGGCGTGGATATTGCGCACCAGGTCCTGCGAGCACAGGGCGGTACCCGGTCGCGGCCCTCGGCGGTGCCGCCGTCCGCCACCCAGTGCTTGACGCAGGCGATCACCTGGTTGTCGCCGGTGAGTTCGCGCGCTGCGCCCTGCAGTCCGTGCACCATGGCGGCGGCGTACTCGCGGACGACCTCCAGGTCGTCCGCGTAGCCCTCGTAGTGGCGGCCCCAGCGTCGGTCGCGAGGTACGGCCACGGTCGGGGCGAACGTCCAGTCCATGCCGGTGGCAGCGATCTCGCGTGCGGTCGCGGCGCCGATCCGGAGCATCAGGTCCGGATCGCGGGCCGCGCCCAGGCCGATGTTGTGCGGGAAGATCGTCGCCCCGTACACGTTGTTGTGGCCGTGCACCGCGTCGGTGGCCCACATGAAGGGGACGCGTACGGGCCGCCCCAGGTAGGTGCTGACTGTCCACGTGGGCGGCCAGGGCTCCGGAGTGCAGAATCACCCCGGAGCCGACGAAGACGCTGACGGGCGCCGTGGCATGTCGCAGCCCCAGGTTCCGGGCGGCGGCCACGCGGTATCCCCGGTCCTCCTGGTAGAGGTGGCTCACCCGTAGCCGGTCCCGGAACTCCGCGACCAGCTCGGCGGTGCCGTCCGACGAACCGTCGTCCGCGACGAGGACTTCGAAGCGGTCAGTCGGCAGACTCTGCCGGGTCAGCGACTCCAGCGTCAGCCTGAGCAGACGTTGCCGGTTGTACGTCGGGACGATCACGCTGCACTGAGCTGTGGACGGTGTCATTGCCCCTCCCAAGGGCAAGCAGCAGGGCGGCGACGGCCGAGAGCATCGCGCACACCCAAAAGACGTCGGTGAACCCGACCCACTGGGTCACCACCCCCGTGGTGGCGCCGCCGAGCAGCACACCGATGTTGAACGAACTGGTGTAGAGCGAGGAGGCCGCGCCGACGCGGTCGGACATGGCGTCCTGCAGGATCGTCACCGGGATGCTCAGCAGGATTGCGGTCCACAGCGCGTTGGGTATCTGGAGCAGCAGCAGGGCGGTCTTGGAGTGGACCAGAGGAAGCGCGCAGAAGAACGCCGCGGCGCAGACCGCGGCGAACACCAGCAGCCGCCACTTGCCGATGCGGTCCGCGTGGGACCCCACCAGCAGCATGATCGGCACTTCGAGGGCGGCGCCAAGCCCGAGCAGCAGTCCGGTGAAGCCCGCGTCGAACCCGAGATCTCGCGTGATGAACAGCGCGATGTCGATCTGATAGGCGGCGTTGACCGCCATGAGCAGCACGATCGCGCAGAGCAGCCGCCAGATCCCCCGGCTGACACCGGAGAGCGGGCTGCTGCGTTTGCGTTTGGTCTCACGGGTGGTGACCGTATTCAGGTTCGGCAGCAGCCACAGCGTCATGACCCCGGAGGCCAGATAGAGCACGCCCGCGGTGAAGTACAGGACGCCGAACCCCTGGGCGGCGATCAGCATGAAGCCCAGCGGCGGACCGACGATCCAGGTGAACGAGATGACGGAGCGCAGCACCGAGTTGAAGAAGGTGACGTTCAGCTCCCGGTCCTCCGCGACGTTCCGTGTGTAGGCGAGGAGTTGGGAGAAGCACGCGCTGCCGACGCCGAACAGCACCGCACCGATGCCGAGCAGGAGGTAGTAGTTGCGCAGCACCATGTACGACAGAGCGCCGGCCGCCGACAGGAACGTGCACAGGGCGAGCAGCTGACGCCGGTTGCCTCTCCGGTCGGACAGTGCGCCGAGGGTGAGCCCGAAGAAGATGTCGAGCGCACCTCGGCCCATGGCGAAGAGACCGATCATCAGCGGGGTGGCGCCGATCTCGTCAGCCAGGAACAGGCTGACGGAAGTGGCCATCATCGCTCCGGCGATGCCCATCAGACCGGTGCTGCCAACCAGACCGCCAAGGGCACCGTCCCGCATCAGCTCAGCGGTGCGGCCGAGGCGGGCGCGTGCCGGGCGCTGCGCCTCGGGGGCACGGGGCGACGTCGTCACTGGGCGGCCTCCGTTGTCGCGGTCCGGGTGCGGTACGGCAACCAGGGCGCGATCTGCCGCCCGGGGGCCACGCCGCGAGCATCCGCGTCGTCGGCCGCGGTGATCCGGCCCGAGGCCGGCAGGTCCGCCCGCGCTCGACCGGGCAGGGCAGCCGGCACACGGTGCTTGAGTTCCGCCAGGTCGAAGAGGACGTCGTCGTAGGCAGCCGGGCGGGAGCCGGTATGACCGGGGCGCAGGTGCGCCGGGTCGACCTGGCCGGCGACGAGGCGCCAGTAGTCGTCGAAGCGCTGCTCCGGATCGGGCAGCGTGCCGGCCAGCAGGCCGATCCGAATCGTCTCGAGCCAGCAGTCGTAGTATCGCCGGTCGTCGAGCCGGTCCATGTGGGTGCGGCACCACTCGGCCCTGGTGTCCCGGTCCGGCAAGGCCGCCTGCCCGGTGAACACCCGCAACGCCCAGGACGCTATCGCCTCGAAGTAGGGGCAGGCGGTGCCGAACGCCTCGGTGTCGACCGGGGTGTTGATGATCGCGAGTACCTCGTAGGCGTCGCGGGGCAGGTCCTGACGGACCAGCGAGTCGAGGGTGTGCCGCAGCCGCTCCACCCGGTTGTATGTGGGCACGATCACGGAGCAGCACAGGGGCGCGGTCACGGGTGCCTGCCTTCAGATGAACGGGTCGAAGTCGTCGGCAAGGCGAGCCGTCCCTGTCCGGTCCCGCAGCCCGGCGACGGTGAGGTTGGTGGCGTTCCGCGCGCACCCGAACCGGCAGTCCCGGTTCGGGTCGATCGCGGTGGTGTCGGCAGCGGCCCAGGTCTCGGCGAACGAGGCGTTGGAGATGTCGCCGATCCGGCCGCCTTCGTTTCCCCGGTGGTACGGGCAGACGTAGACCCCGCTCGGTGTCACCGTGGTGCGCAGCTCGGCGACGTGGCAACGATGGCAGTCCTTGTCCTGAACGGAGTCGGCGCCCACCCGCACGGCCTCCCAGTTGGAGGAGCTCAGCAGATGGAAGCCGGGGTCCTCCAACTCGCGGAGCCGGTCGAGTTGTTCCTCGACCAGGGCGATGTCCTCGGCGCGCTGACTGACCATGAAGTGGTCGTCGTCGAGCATGGCCTTGAGCTCGAAGTAGTCGCAGCCGATCTCCTTGGCGAGCCGCCCGGCCTCGTACACCTCGTGGTAGTTGGAGTCGACGACCTCGCCTTCCGCGTCGAACCGCTGCATGAGCAGGAACGAGTAGCCGATGCGGCCGGACTTGCGTTCGGCGAGGAGCCGCATGTTCTCGATCACCTGGGAGAAGTGGTTCCGCTTGCCCCGCCCGGGCCGGAAGCGGCCGTACGTCGCCTCGGTGCCCGCGTCCATGGAGACCCGCACCCACGACACCGTCTCGGCCAGCCGGTCCAGGTGACGGCGGATCTGCGTCCCGTTGGTGACCAGGCCGATGTCGATGCCGGCGCCGTGCAGCACCTCCATGACCTCACCGATGGAGCGGTGCAGCAGGGGTTCGCCGCCGCCGATCAGGATCACCGCGCGCACCTCGGACCCGGCCAGCTCCTCGGCGAGCCGGACGATGCGGTCGCGGCCGAGCTGCCCGTTGTGGAGCACATGGGCGCTGATGCACTCCGGGCAGGCCAGATCGCACACCGTCGTCGGTCCAAGTCGACCACCAGCGGCGAGGACAGACGCCTGTCGTGGGCGACTTCGAACGCCGCGGGGTACACCGAGCGCTGGAAGACCTTTCCGAGGAGATCCAGGCTGCGTTCGACGTGCTCGGTACCCAGCCGGCCCTGCTCCCGCAGCTCGGGAAGTGCGTTCATGGCAGTCCGCCTCCACTCGTCCGTTCCACCGGCGGCCCCAGCACTGCGCGGGACGACAGAACCTTGCCAGATTAGGCAACCAAATGACAATTACTTGGTTGAATTTGGCAAGTGAGGCAGTGTGCACCGGCCGCGCCCCATCCGGATCAGGCGCGGACCGTCTCGTAGGTGCGGTGACTGTTGGACACGCCGCCGAGGTAGTAGCGAACGGTGGACAGGCGACTGGAAACCATGGGTACGCCGTTGTCCATCAAGGTCTTGAGGAGCTTGTCGTCCGGCCCGGTGTTCGCCGCGTGCTCCTCCTCGGTGAAGGTCTCCGGGATCGGCAGCCGCAGCAGCACCTCGCGGCGCACCAGCCACACGCTCTGGTCCACGAGGGCGACCGGGTCGTCGGCCTGCATCACACTGCTGGTACTGAACTTCGCACCCGGCCGCGCCGGATCGGCACGGTCCAGCAGGATGTTGGTACCGTGCACGCGGACACCCTTGTCGCACATCACCCGGTAAATCCGGGAGGCCTCCTGCGGGTCGCGGACGGTGTGCCAGGCCTCGTCGAGGTAGGGGGTGCCGTCCGGGCGCCACATGGTCCGGCCGGAGTGGGCCACCTGGACGTCGTTCGCCCGGGCGCACTCCATCAGGCTGCTCAGATGGTTGGGCTCGTACTCGTTGTCGTCGTCGAGGAAGGCGATCCAGTCGGCCGACGAGGCCCGCACACCGGCATTGAAGAGCCGGGACAGCCGCGGGTAGATCCGGCGCCGGTCCCCCGGCGGCTCATTGACCTCGGCGGCCGGGCGCGGCACCTGCTGGACGACAACCCCCAGTCCGGGCCGGGACAGTGCGGCGGATGCGGCGGATGCGGCGGCGACCGTCTCCGCGTCGTCGTCGACGACGATCACGTGTTCGACGGGTCCGGCGTAGTCCTGGCGGTATACGGAGAGCATGGCCCGCCGCAGGATGTGCGGCCTACCTCGCGTCACCGTGACGACGCCGATCGATTCCTGGGGCATGACGCGGTCCTTCCTGAGAGCCGAACCTGGCAACTCGCCATACTGCCAAGACTTGCCAATTTGGGCAACATTAGGCAACATGATCGTGTCAGGTGAGCCGGACCGGTCGCGGGACAAGGAGCAGAAGGCATGGGCGAGTTGGCGTTCAGCATTGTGATCCCTTACAAGCAGCGACTGCGCAACTTGCGGATCGTGCTCTCCTCACTCGCGGAGCAGACACTGCCCGGCTCGCGCTTCGAGGTGGTCGTCGGCGCGATGGAGTATGCCGAGGAATACCTCGAGCTGTGCCGGGAGTTCGCCGGACGGCTGAACCTGGTCACGGTGATGGCCGACGGCGAGTGGAACTGCAGCCGAGCCAGGAACATGGCGCTGCGTCAGGCCGCCGGCGAGGTGATCGTGCTCCTGGACGCCGACGTGGCGCTGCCGGAACGGTGCCTCGAGTCGCTGTACGACCGCTACTTTGCCACCGGCCAGAACGTGTGCGTGCTCGGCCAGCTCATCGGTCGCGACGGCCTCACGGACGTCGAGGAAGCAGACCTTCCGGAGCAGACGCACCACCGGGAGCGGCTCGCCGAACTGGACGCGGCATCCGGACTCCGTGGTGACAAGCGGTGGCGCTTCGACCCGGTGGTGCTGCCCTGGACCATCGTGTGGACCGGCTTCGTCGCCCTGCCCGCCGCGGCGGTCCGGCGCCATGATCTGTACTTCGACGAGAACTTCTGGGGCTGGGGCGGCGAGGACCTGGAGTGGGGCTACCGCGTCGGCGCCTCGGGCACCCCGATCGTGCGCGGCGAGGACGTGTACGGACTGCACCTGCCCCACGCCCGCAACGTCGCGGCGAACTTCCGCACCTGCGGCGTCAACAAGGACTACTTCCTGGCCAAGTGGCCTGTGCTCGAAGTCGAGTTGTATCGAGCATACGAGTGCTGGGAGGCCAACCGCCGGTACGACGAGGCTCGCAGCGAAGTGGCCGGTGCCACCGGCGACAGCAGTCTCCGGCTCGGGGTCGCGCGCGGCACCGTCGACGGTGCCGACACCCTCCTCATCGGTGCCGTGCTCGACGAGCAGGGACGGATCCACGACGGCGAGCACGATGCGCTGTTCGACGCAGGCGCCCCGGACGTGGTGCTCCCGCTCGTCGGACTCGCGCTGCCCTTCGACGAGCACAGCGTGAGCGAGTGCCTGCTCCTGCCGCCCGTGCTGCGGCTCGGCGCCCCGTACCGGGAGACCGTGCTGCGCGAGGCGGAGCGCGTCGCACGCCGTGTCGTAACGCCGGTGTGAAAGCCCGCCCATGAGGTCGGTGGGTGCCGAGTCGCCGCCCGCGCGGTTGTCGCAACCACCCGCCCGATACGACGAATCTGCGGAGGCAGGCACGCCATGCAAACCGAGAGCGACACGATCGAGTCCATCGAGGCCGTACGGGCACGGGACCGCAGTCATCTGTGGCACACCTGGACACCACTGACGGTCGACCGGTCCGAGCTGATGCTCCACCATGGCGCGGGCTACCGGGTCTGGGACGCCGACGGCAAGGAGTACATCGACGGCACCAGTTCGGCACTGAGCGCCGTCTGCGGTTATGCCCACCCCGAGGTGACCGCGGCCATCGCCCGCCAGCTCGGCCGGCTGCACCACTTCGATCTGTCCCGGGGCAGCAATGAGCCGGCCGGGCTGCTCGCCGAGCGCCTGGCCTCGTACCTGCCGCCCGATCTGTCACGGACGCTGTTCGTCAACAGTGGTTCCGAGGGCTTCGACGCCGCGATGCTGATCGCCACCAGCTACTGGTCCCACCTGGGCATGTCCCGCTCACGGATGGTCACCTTCGCCCTCGGCTACCACGGTTCGACGCTGCTGAGCCGTGATCTGTCCGCGCTGCCACGCGTGGCGCACCCGTTCCGCGCCCCCTTGCCCGTCACCCGCGTGGAACTGCCCGTGCCGCCGCGTGAAGCACGCACCCCGGCCGCGCTTCCGCTCCTGCTGGACGCCTTCGACCGGGCCATCGGCGACGATCCGGCCGACCTGCC
>WUUC01022398.1_pt1 | contig 50291 bp, 40 predicted proteins | sample 6278441 | NCBI WGS metagenome assembly WUUC01 (sample SAMN13675441, study PRJNA597444) | soil metagenome | isolation source: soil | place: USA: Washington | collected 2017-10
GAAGCGCGCAGTGAGGCTCCGCCGAACGGAGGAGCCGCAGGCGGACTTGTTCCGCCGCTAACGGCTCAAGTACTCGACCAAGCCGTCGTAGGCGGTGCGCAATTCTTGCGTCAGACGCGTGGCGACCGCTGCGGCCTCGGCGTCTTTTTGGTGCAGGTCCGGATGATAGCGGCGCATCAGACGCCGGTACGACGCCTTCACCTCATCGAGCGGCGCGCCGATCGGCAGCTCGAGGTTCGCGTAGTAACGCCGGATCAGCGCGGTTTCGTTCTTCGGCGCATTCTCGCGCGGTTTTTCCTGCGCCTTTTCGCGCGGCTTTTCCCGCGTTTGTTGCTCGCGCATCTCCTTCAGCTCCTCGTCGACCTTACTGTCCTCTTGGCCAGCTGACCCTCCGAACAGGTCTCCCACCTTGCGTCCGGCCGAGCGGATCTCTGCTTTGGCGACGTTGAACAGGCGTTTCTTGATGCTCACCGCGCACCATCCTCGAGCTTGCGGTAACACGTCTCGAGCTTGTCCAATTTCTCGGACCACCCCGACGCAAAGTCGATGGCCATCAGACAATTCTTCACGCCGCTCCTCTTCCCTTCGGGAACAGAGTTTTGGTGCGCGCGGATCGCTTCCAGCGCTTCGGTCAAAGACTTCGGTTCTGCGTCCGCCTGTTGATCCGCGCTCATCTTTTCGATCTCGCGACGCGCACGGCGAAGCGCCTGATACACATCATCGAAGACGCGCTCTTTGCTCTCCACCTCGCCGATCTCGCCTGGCTTGACCGCCGCCGCGATCTTCGTCTCCGAAGTTTTTTCTTCGCGCCGCAGCACACGTTTTTCTTCGCGCTTCGGCTGCGCCGCCTGCACCGGTTCGACTGCTTTTTGGGGCAGCTCCGCGGCGGGCGTTTCTTTTTGTTTCTGCTCCACCTTCACCGCGACTGGAGCTTGCGAATCCGGGAGCTCGGCGACGACGACCTCTTGTTCTTCGCTGAGCAGCATCCACACGGCTGCACCACCCGCCAGGAACATCGCCAAAGCCACGCAACCGACGAGCAGATACATCACCGCTTTGCTGGGAACGGGTTGCGGCGGATAAACCGCCTTGGTGCCCGGGTTCGTCCCGGGAACGCTTCCGGCGACCGGATCGTGGACGCGCAGCCGCGTGGCGTTCGCGTTGCTGAGATGCACCACCTCCGGCATTCCGGGTGTGTCCGCACCGGCCATCGACTGCAACCGCTGCACATAGAGCGCGCGCGTGACCTCGTGTTGTGCAGGACCGAGTCGCGTTGGCTCAAATCCGCCTTCACCGCGCTCGATGCTCTCCAGCATCGCTGTCGTTTCCGAGTGTTCCTGAGGGAACAGCTCGCGCGCGAAACGTCCGATCAGTTGATGCCGTTCATCATCGAGCGAAGCGAGCGAACCGGCCGCGGCGAGCAACGCCTGCCGCAGCTCCTCCGCGGTGTTGAATCGCTCGTTGCGATTCTTGGCGAGACCGCGCTCCAGCACCGCATCGAGCGCCTTCGGCAACGTCGGATTCAGCGACGACAGCGGCGGCGGCATCTGCGTCACCACGTGATGCAGCACTTCTTGCGCGTTCGCGCCCATCACCAAGGGGCGTCCGCTCAACATCTCGTAAAGCACGACGCTCCACGAATAGATGTCGCTTCTTCGATCGACCGGCTCGGCCACCGCTTGTTCCGGCGACATGTAGCGCATCGTTCCGAGCACCATGCCCGGTGCGGTGCGGAAGTCGCCGAGGTTGGTGCGCGCGAGACCGAAGTCGATGATCTTCACGCGGCCGTCGTACGTGAGCATCACGTTTCGCGGAGAGAGATCGCGGTGCACGATCTCCAGCGAGCGGCCGTCCGGACCCTTCTTTTCGTGCGCGTAATGCAGGCCTTCGAGCACGTCGAGCGTCACCGTCATCGACAGCTCGGGCGGCAACATTTTTCGTTGCTCCATCAACCGGAACATCATCGTTTCGACGTCCTGTCCGGGGATGAATTCCATCGCCAGATAGAACGCGCCGTTGTCCTCGCGGCGAGCGTCCGTGAGCTTCGCGATGTGGGGATGATCGAGCAGCGCGGCGACCTGCGCTTCGCGTAAGAAACGCGCGCCGACGACTGTATCTTTGGACAGGTGCGCGTGGAGCTGCTTGACCACGCAGACGTCGGGCGAGCCGTGTTTTTGCGCGACGAAGATCTCCGCCATGCCGCCGACCGCGAGTTTTTGGAGGATGGTGTAACGCGAGAGCTGCGGCGTGCCTTCGAGCGAGGGCGACGCGTCATCTTCGCCCGGATCGCCCAAGCGATCTTCGACGGACTCGGTCATCGCGACCGGCATCATAACATGCGAGCGTTATTTGGCGCGGCTCGTTGGTCGCTTCCTTCCGACAACTTCATAAACCTGCAACGGTTCATACCGGCCGCGGATCTGCTGCAGCCCCAGCTTCCGAACCTCGAAGACGTCACCGACGAGCGGGTAAGTCGCCTCCCCGATCAGAATCGCGCCCGGAGCCGCGGATTGTTCGAGCCGAGACGCCGCCGTAACGGTGTCGCCGATCGCTGTGTACTCCAACCGCCTTTGCGAGCCGATCATGCCCGTGAGCACCCAGCCCGTGTCGATCCCCACGCGCAATCGCCGCGGACCGAGGTGCGGTCGCGCACGGACCAGCGCATCGAAGGCGTCGCGCATTTCCAGCGAAGCGGCGACCGCCCGAGCGGCGTCGTTCCCGTAAGAGAAGGGCGCGCCGAAGATCGACATCACCGCGGCGCCCACGAACTTATCGACGGTCCCGCGATGTTTCAAAATGATGTCGGACATCTGCTCGAGGTACGTGGTGAGAAACTCCGTCACCTCTTCCACCGGCAGGCGTTCGACGAACGACGAAAAACCTTGAATGTCGCAGAAGGCGATCGTCGCCGTTTTTCCTTCGAGCGACGGCACCGGCGGAGCGCCCGGCGGCGTGTTCTTCATGATCTGCTCGACGACGTCAGGCGAATGAAAACGCATGAGACCTTCGCGCTGCACGCCTTCTTCGATCGCATGTTCGCGCAGCTCCGCGCGTTCGATCCCGACCACCGAGAGATGGGCGATCGCCGAGAGCGCATCCATCTCTTGTTCACCGAACGGCGGCGTCGTGCGCGACAGATACAACGCGCCGAGCACTTTTTTGCGGCTCGCCACCGGCACGCAGATCACCGAGCGCATCTCTTCGCCGAACGCACGCACGCTCGGGCCCGCCTCGAAGCGGAAGTCTTTCGCGACGTCTTCGGTCATCACCGCGAAGTTTTTCTGCGTCACCCAACGCACCACGCTGGTCGAGACCGGTGGCTCGTCTTTGAGGCCTTTTTTGTCGCGCGCCGAGACGATCTCCGCTTCCTGATCTTCGCCGACGTTGAGGAACACGGCGTAGTCGCACTTGATCTGCTCGAGGATCAACGCGATCAGCTCGTCGATGTAGCCCTTCAGGCTCGTCGCCTTGGAGAGCGCTTCGCTCGCTTTGTAGAGCAATAAAAGCGCGCGATCTTTCGCTTCGATCTCCGCGCCGCCGGCGCGCACGCGTTCGATCTCTTGGATCAGCACCGAGCCGAGCGGCAGGCTGGAACGATAGCCGTCGGGCAGCTCGTTCGGCTCGTCGTCGTACATGATGGCGGCCTCGGGCTGGCTGGTACGCCCGGGCTTCCTGTCCATCGGTACAGTGTCCGCCCGTACAGGTTGTTGCGCGGCGGTGTCGTCCTCACCCCGTTCAGCGGCGGTCGTCTCTTCGTAGGCGACGTTTTCGCCTTGTCCGATCGGCCCGTCGTGAAAAGCGAGGCGGAAGTTGCCGACGCGGACCAGATCGCTCGGCTTCAAGACGCGCGTGGTGACGCGGTCGCCGTTGACCCAAGAGCCGTTGTGCGAGCCGAGATCTTGGAGCGTCGCTTTGCCTTCGAAGAAGGTGATGCGCGAGTGATGGCGACTGACGAGATCGCCGAGCAGAATGACATCGTTCGACGGCAGACGGCCGAACGACGTGATGCCTTCACGCAAAGCCAGGCGAGTCCCGTCGTGGCCCGGCCCGTGAATGATGATGTAGGCGGAGACGTGCTCCCGCTCGGCCAAAGCGGACGGATACTCCCAACGATCGTGCTCCGCGTAAAGCGGTGCTAGCATCCTGCCCGTCGATGAAGGTTCTGCGGCTCGTCATGGCTTTGGTCTATGCCTTCGCGCTCGTCGTCCCCGGGGTGTCGCTCGCGCAGGAGGTGAAGCAAAACGTCTCGCCTGCCACCGAGCAGCGGGTCGACTTTTCGCTGCAAGAGCGCGTGCCGATGGCGCTGGTGGTGGTCACGCCCACGGGAAAAATCGGGGATTATAGCTCGAGCGCCATTCTCAACTCCGCGGAACCGGTGCTCGCCGCCAACACCAACCTGAAGCTGGTGAACCTCCAGGACCGCAGCGGCGCGGACATCACTGGCTGCAAAGGCCGGCTCGTCTGTTACGTGGAGACGGTCCGAACCGACTACCAACCGGACAAAGCAGAGTTTCGCCGGGAGGATCAGCCGGAGCTGCTCAAGCCCTGGAGCGAGGTGCGGCGCATGCTCGAATCGGGGCCGCAGAAGCCGGAGCGGTTCTTGGTGGTGCTCTCCTCGGTCCGAACTTCGGACGGCTCCGATCGTCTCAGCGCGGTGTTGATCGACACCGATGCCGCGCTCGACTTCGTACATCGCGCGAACGAACGCGGCGAACGTCTCGATCCGAAAAAACAAGAAGAGCTCGAGGATCGCATCGCGCAATATGCGGTGCGCGCGTCGCCGGCGCCGGAGCAGGTTTCCAACGCGGACGACATCGATCGCGTGTTGGCGAAGATCTTCGGCGAAGATTTTCGCACCGTCTTCGATGAAGCGGGACACTGGAAGCCGTACGGCGTTCTCGAGATCGCCTGCGCGCAAGAAGGTATGGAGATCTACGTCGACGGCGAGCGCGCGGGGCTGACGCGCGCCGGGATCACGCGGATCGGCGGGATGATGCCGGGCGATCGCGTCGTGCGCCTCACGCGCCCTGATTTTTTGCCGATCGAACAACACGCATTGCTCGAGAAGAACCAAGTCATCCGCGTCGACATGCAGCCGGTGCGCGAGCCGAACGACGGCGTGCGGCTCTCGCGGGACATTGTCTTTTGGTCAGGTGTCGGCACGACCGTGCTCGGCGCCGTGCTCACCGGATATGCGATCGCGGAAGCGAGCTCCGCGCAGAGCCACGTCGCCTGTTTGCACTCGGCGAATGCGGGCGGTTGCGACTTCAAGGAGTGGTGGAAGTTCGGCGCGAACAGCGGCGAGGTCGGGATCACCGACTCGATCACCAGCGGCGGTTTGCCGATCGCGCCGATCGGTTACAGCTTGATGGGCGCCGGTTTGGTTTGGTCGCTGGCCACGCTGTTGATGAACGACGACGACACCGCGCCTTGGCTCGAGATCCTCGCCGGCGTGGGCGTCTTCGCGGCGAGCCTCACCATTTCGACGGTGGTCGCCGACGACAACCCGGTCACCGGCAGCGGCCTCTGAGCTCGAAGCTTCTCTTCACATTGATGGCGCGAGGCGGGTTGACAGGGCCTGCCACCCGCGGCAGGGCTATTTGAGAATGAGTCTCAATAGCGACCTCAACAGCAGAGGGCTCGGAGCCCTCGGAATCCTTGTTCTTTGCGCCGCCGGGCTCTCGGCTTGTGCGTCTCAACCGCAGTCCGGCGTGTTGCTCATGGCGCACGGCGGGGACGAAGCGTGGAACCAAAACGTCGAAGCCTCGCTCGCCCCGATCGCCGCGAAGTGGCCGGTGGAGGTCGCCTACGGAATGGCGGTGAGCTCTTCGCTGGAAGACGGTGTCGCGCGTCTCGAAGCGCGCGGTGTCCGCAAGATCGCGGTGGTGCGTTTGTTCGTCTCCGGCGATTCGTGGTTCGAGGAGACGCAATACATCTTCGGCCTGAAGAGCGAGCTCTCGAAAGAGAAGCTCGATGCGCACGCCGCGATCGCGCATCACGGTCATGGTGCGCACGGCGGACACAAGATGGAAGCGCCTCGGCCGATCAGCAAACAGTCGAAGGTAATGATCAGCGAAGCTGGTCTCGGTGACTCACCGTTGGTCGACGGCATCCTCGCCGATCGCGTGAAGGCGTTGAGCAGCAATCCGCAAAACGAAACGGTGCTCATCCTGGCCCATGGGCCAGGTGACGACGCAGAGAACGAACGGTGGTTGGCGAACATGCGCGAACGTTTGCGCGCGGTCGGGGAGCTCGGTGCGTTTCGCAAGATCGAAGTGGAAACTCTGCGCGAAGATTGGCCGGACAAACGCAAAGCTGCGGAGGAGCGCATTCGCGGGATCGTCAGCGCTGCACAAGAGAATGGTGGCGAGGCGATCGTGGTTCCGTTTCGTGTCTCCGGATTCGGTCCCTACAAGCAGGTGCTCGAAGGTTTGACGTACAAGGCGGACGAGACCGGCTTTTTGCCGCACGCCAACGTGACCCGTTGGATCGACGAGACGGCGACGACACTTTTGAAGGATTGACACGCGACCCTCATTCATCGGATTCGCGACTCAACGCTCGCAACGGGAGTGGTGAAGCGCGCGCTTCGAATGCACGCGCTCAGGGAAGCCGGTTAGAATCCGGCGCGGACCCGCCACTGTGAGCCGGCGGCCATTCGTGGCCAGCGAATGCCTTGAAGCCACGCGGAGCCCCGGGCTCTGCGGAAGGCGGCAAACGTGATGCCGGCAAGCCAGGAGACCGACCCTCCAGGTGCGACGTGCGAAGGGCGCGATCTCGCGGCTTTCGCGGTTGAACACCTCCTCGTGGATTGGGAGGGAGAGCCGCTTTGCTGGTACCGCTTGCGCTCATCTCTTTTTCTCTGACCTCGACCGCCGTCGAAGAGATCGAAGTTCGTGGCGCGCGCCCGCTGATCGTACAACCTGATCCTTCGGCCAGTACGGCCCAGCTCGATCGCACGCGGCTCGAACGTGCCGCGCGTGAAGGGATCGAGCTGTCCACTCTCCTCGATGCGGTCGCCGGTGCACGCGTCTTCGATCTCGGCGGACCGGTCTCCGAAAAGAAGCTCTCGCTGCGCGGCGGCGGTTTCGACGAAACGTTGATCATCGTCGACGGCGTGGTGCTCAGCTCGCCGTTCGCCAACGGGCTCGATCTCGACTTGTTCGGCGTCGACGCGCTCGAATCGGTGGAGCTGGTGCGCGGCGGTGCGGGCGCGACGTTCGGTGACGGCGCTTTGTCGGGCGCGATGTTGCTGACGACGCGGCGGCCGGCGCGCGATCCCGAAGGTTCGGTGTCCCTCGCTTATGGTGCATTCGAAACCGTGCGCGCTTCGGCGAGCGCAGCGGCGAACTACGGCGCGCTCTCGGCGACCTTCGAACGCACGCGCGGAAATTTTCCGTATGTCTCCCAGCTCGTCGCGCTCCCCGATCGCGAAGAGATCCGCGAGAACTCCGACGCGACCAAAGGCGCAGCGTCGCTGTTTCTAGAAAAACGTTTGACCGCGAGCACGGTCTCTTTGTCGCTCGGCGGTGCGATGCGCGAAGGCGGCGTGCCGGGACTGGAGACCCAAGAACAGCTCCACGCGCGCGAGGCGAAGAAGACGGCCCTGGTGCGCGGCACCTTCGCGACTTCGCTCGATCGCCGGCTGCGCGCGACGTTTGGTGTTTCGGGTTCTTTGCTCGACATCGATTACGAAGACGAGCTCGCGGCCGAACGCTCCTCGACTGCGTTTCACGCGTTCGGCGCAGATTCGACGATCGCCTTGATACACGCGCCGGGACAACTTTTGCGCGCGGTGGTCGCCTTCTCCGAAGAGCTCTCCGATTCGACGATCCACGGGACGCCGTCGCGTTCGCGCGTTTCCGCGGCGCTCAGCGAAGAGCTGTTGTTCGGCGAGCTCTCCTTGTTCGGCGCGATGCGCGTGGAGAAAGTCGACGGCCAGAGCTTCGCGGTCTTGCCACGTGCGGGCCTTGCCTTTCGCGTCGCCGAGCCGCTCTTGTTGCGCGCAGGGATCGGACGGTCGCTCCGTTCTCCGGCGATCGACGAGCTCTACCACCCGCCCGAGGCTGGTTTTTCCGGCAATCCGGAGCTTCGTTCGGAGACGGCGTGGGAAGCGGAGCTCGGCGCGACGCTGACGCCGCATCCTGTACTTGAGATCAGTACGACGGTTTTTGGCCGGTTGGTCTACGACGGCATCTTGTACCTCAACCAAAACGCGTTTTTGGTGCGGCCCGAAAACTTCGGCGATGCTCGTGCGGCCGGCGGCGAGCTGGAAGTGTCGCTCGCGGATCGTCTCTTCGGTCTCGATGTTTCGCTGGCGGCGGCGGGGTCGCTGTTTTTGTCGCGCCTGTCCGAAGGTACAGGTCCAATCCCGGCGCGTCCGCCGTGGAGCGTCGCCATGCGGGCCGCCGTTTCCGCGCCGGAAGTGTTCGGGCTCCATGCGGCGGGTGTTTCTTTGGCGCAACGGGCGCTCGGTGAAACTTGGGCGAATTTGGCTGCGACGCAGCGGATCGATCTGTTCCTCCGCACCGATCTCGCGGTCTTCGTCGAGCCTACGTCCGCGTCTTCGATCGCGCTCTCGGTGACGAACCTCTTCGACGACCGCACCTTGGAGACACTCCACAAACTACCGCTCCCGGGACGCGCCGCCTTTTTGACGGTCCGGGTGGCGACGGATCGCATCACGGAGGGCCCGTGAAACGCGCGGTGTCGTTGTTGTTCCTCTGCGCCTGCGCCTCGCCCGCCGACGTGGAGCCGGGCGCGACCTGCACCTCGATCGAGCCCGCGATCTCCGCAGTCAGCGGCATGCGCCCGGAGCTGTTGTACGCCGTATATGATCCCTCGAGCGACGCGGTGCTCACCGGCGCTCTTTTTGGCGGGCTCGACCCCGGTGCGATGCTCGTGGAGGGCGACGCAGAAGAGGGCGCGGTGTTGCTCGGCCCGCCAGGGGCACCTGGTCTAAAGTACAGGGTGCGCGAGGCTCATCTGGCGCGCAGCGAAGCGGTGTGTGCGCCGATCGGTGGCGCCGGAGCAACGCCGAACGATCTGGTCATCGCGGGCCCCGTCGAGGCGCCGTACGGAGTCGTCGCGCGTTCGGGCGACAACGCGGTCAGCGCCTTCGATCTCGGCGCGGGGCTCGACGCCGGCCTTCCCGGGGTTCGTTTGCCGGAGCTCGAAGATGCGTGCGGCCGCCGAGCTGCGAATCCGTGGTTCGTGGCTCCGCTCGGCGGCGATCGCGTCGCGGTGAGCGCGTTCGGCCAAGCGCGCGTCTACCTCCTCGACATGAAACGCGGCGAGATCGAACACACCCTCGAGCTCGGCGGGGAGGTGGCGCTCGATCCACCGCTCGAGGTCGCCAAAGAGATCGACGCGGACTGCGATGGCACGCGCGAGAAGAACATCTCGCGTTACCGCCCGCGCACCCCGCAGGCGCTGGCGATCGCCGGTTCTTTTTTGGTGGCCGGTTACACCAACTTCTATTCCGCGCGACCCGCGGTCTATCTGCCGGGCCTGCTGGCCACTTGGACAGTGACTGATCTTTCGGCCAGGCCTCGGCTCTTGAAGCTCCCGGGCTACAATCCGCAAGAGATCCGCGCGCTCGATGAACGCCGCGTGCTCGTCGTGTGTTCGGGTGCGCTCGAACAAGGTGGGGCGTCGATCGCAGCTATCACTCCGGGCTTCGTCTTCATCGCAGACGTCGAGCAGGGCATCATCGAACAGAGCTTCGAGCTCGGCGACTTTGCGCCCGGCACCGCGCTGGTCGCCGGGGACACCTTGTGGGTCGGATCGCTAGTGCGACCTCGGCTGCGCGCGATCTCTCTGCGGACGGGCTTGGTCGAGCGCGAGCTGAGCCTCAACGACGAAGAGGTCGACGGCATCTTTCGGATGATCGAGCTGCCCGGCGGTTTGATCGGCGTGCCTTCGTTCAACACCGATCGCTTGCACGTGCTCGATCCACACACCGGTGTGCTCGCACCGCCGCCGTACCTCGGCTCTCTTGTTTTGGGACCGGGACGCCCGATCTTCGACGGTTTGGCCATCCTGGCCAGAAGACCAGGTCGCGCGGGCATCGACTTCGTCGGTCCCGATCTGTTTGCGCTCTCGACGATCGCCTCGCGGGTGACGCCGATCGAGCTGAGAAAGGTGCTCGGACCATGAGACATCTCCTTCCCTGCTTGCTCGTCTTCACCGCCTGTACCTCGACTCCGGCGGACCCCGAGCCCGACCGTTACACGCGTTTGGTCGCGGTGCCGGATCGCCTGACGCTGCTCGGACCGGGACACAGCCGGGAAGTGTTCGTTTATGGTGTCCTCGAGGACAACGCCGGTGCAGAAAGCTACGAGGCGCTCGACCTCTCCCCGGCACGCGCGCGGGCGGAAGCACCGGGAATCAGTGAGCTTCGCTTTTCCGCCGGAACACGCGAGATCGGCGTAGAAATTGAAATGCTCTCCGAGTCTACGCCGTATGCGCAGTCCATCGAGGAGCACGTGCGAGGCGAGGGCGATGGTTTTGGCCTGGAGCTCTTGCCGGAGATCATCATGGGTGCGCCCAAAGGTTCCGGTAAAAATCAGGGCTCGACCGATGTCTTGAGCCTGGGCCTGGGTGGATCGATTACGCTCGGTTTCGGGGGGAGCTACTTGTACGACGGGCCAGGTCCCGACCTGCTGGTCTTTGAGAATGCGTTTTTGGTGGCAGGACAAAGTGAGGAGACCTTCGCCGAGCCGGCGGTCGTCGCCCTGCGTGCGCCCGGTGAGGACACCTACACCGAGCTTCCCTGCGACCTGTCCTCTTGGCCATATCCGGGCTGCGCCGGTGTCGCACCGGTATTGGCAGGGCCCGCTTTTCGCGACGTCGATCCGACCGATCCCGCGCGCGCTGGCGGTGATGCCTTCGATCTGGGCGCGCACGAGCTCGAAGAAGCGCTCGCGGTTCGCCTGAGCGATGCGAACGTTTCGACGAACACCGGCGTGAATTCCGGCTTCGATCTCGATGCGATCGCCTTGATCCATGTCTATCCGAGCGACGTCGTGGCGCTCGAAGGACCACTTTCGGGCACGCTCAGCCGAGGTGACACGATTCCACTACCGCGCTTCGACTTCGTCCGCGCCGACGGCTCGCGAATTTACGCGGCCGCGGTGACGCTCCGCGCCGATGTTGCGCTCGAGCTTCACGAAGGTCTGTTGTTCGCGCGGACAGCTACGCCTCGGGCAATGCTCACTGCGCGCGCCGGGCGATTCGAAGCGTCGGTCGAATACACGATCGAAGAACAATGATTGGAGATGAGAGATGAAACTAGGTAATTTGACCTTTGCACTATTTGTCGCTGCGTTTGGGATCGCCTGCGGTGAAGATGAAGAGCCGATCAACGACAACCCGAACGGCCAGAGTCTGCCGATCATCCCGCGCATCACCGTGATGAGCTCCGCTCTGACGCCGTTCGCGTCGACGAACGGTGATTTCGCGTTTGCCAGCGACACCGTCGGCATCGGCGCCACCACGCGCGGCATCACCGCGATCTCGCTCGACGGCGATACTCCCGGCTTGCCGCCGACCGGTTACAGCGAGTGGTCGCTGACCTCTTCCACCGGTTTTGGTCCCGCGTCCGGCTCGTTCGCCGTCACGCCACCCGATCGTTTCAACGGGGCAGAGCTCGCGTTCTTCAATCCCGCGGGCCAGCCGCAGATCGGCGCTTTGCAGCTTCGCACCGATACCGGGCAGGGCTCCTTGCTCACCGAAGCGGCGCTCGATGCACCGCTGTCGAGCGGCTTCCCGTCGGCGATGGTCGCGGGCAACGACGGCTTGTGGGTCGTCGACTCGGTGTTCGGCCCGGGCAGCAGCGTGCGCCACTACGGCTATGACAGCTTCAGCGCGTTGAATTCGCAGATCAGCGAGTCGCCCGGCCGCGCGTTCGTCCCGGAGATCGGCGACGTGAACAACGACGGCATCGAAGACTTCGCATCGCTTGGAAAGATGGTCACCGCGGAAGATGGCTCTGTCGGTTTGGTGGCGTTCAGCTTCCTCGCTCCGGCACCGCAGGGCGCGGCGGGCGGCGTGCTCGCTTTCGACACCAACACCGGTCGTGAGCTCGGCCGCGCGCTCTTGCCGCTGACCGCGAGCAGCTCGACGGCGTTGGAGTTCGTCGGCGGAATCGGCACTTCGGGGAATTATCTCGCGCTCAGCTCGTCGCAGAAGAGCTCGAGCTTCGCGGATCTCGGCGGTAAAGTGGCGCTCTACAAAGTTGATTCGTGGTCGCCGTTCCGTGTCGTCGACGCGGACGAAAATGCGCCGTTCGATCAGCCCGAGAGCTCGGTCACGACGTCGAAACCGAACCCGGTCGGACTGTCGATGCGCGGCAACATCGCCGTGGTGATCAACGCGCCGTTCATGCAGGACGGCTCGATCGATCTGATCTCCATGCGCAAGATGGCCCAGGTCGATCGCACTGCGGAGCTTGGAGCGTTGTACACGGACGGATTCAGCACGCCGGGTGATCCAAAGATCAGTCGCGACCGCAGCACCGCGTACATCCCGTCCGAGGCAGGCCTCATCCGAGTTGGTTTCTCGAACTGATGGTACATCCGGCGGCCAAAGCGGATTGACATTCCGAGCGCCGAAAGCGAGCGAAGCATAAATGTTCCGTTCTTTGCTGCACCGCGCGCTGGAAACGAAACGCGGCGATTCTTTCGCGCTGATCCGAGCTCCGAAACAGATCCTTCGCGGCGTCAACGATCTGCTGGGTGGTCCGCTCTCGCCGAAGGTGAACACGGCGCCGGTCGAACAGCCGGTGGTGAAGCGCGAGCCTGCGCCGGTGATGGTCTATCGCGAAGGTGACCGCAATCTGCGCGAGCGCATGCGCATCGAAGACGCGCTCAAAGCGCGCGACATCCAATACAAGCTGCTCGATGTCTCCGGCGATCCGACGACCAAGGCCTTCGTCGTCCAAGCCGCCGGTTGTGAAGAAGATGATCTGCCGGTGGTCTTCGTCGGCGGAACCGTCGTCGGCACCTTCAACGAGCTGGTGCAGTGGGACGTGTCGGGCCGTCTGATGCGCGAAGTCTTCGGCGCTTAGAGGCTGGCTTCGATCGTCGCGGCCGCTTCGAAACACGCGGTGACGTCGGTGCTCCACGCTTCCTTCGGAAGATCGCCCGCGACTTTCAGCTCGAGCTCGAGCGGTCCGCTCTTCACGTGTTCGGCGATGTTCACCTCGCCCATGGAATCCGCGATCACGCCACCGTCGCCCGACTCGCAGCTCCCGTCGTGACAGCCCGCGAGCACGATCTGGTTGAGCGAGATCGTCACGTTGTCGATGCCGTTCTTCGGATACATCTCGACGCGCGTCAGAAACAGATCGGTGAGCACGCCTTCCGGAAGCTCCGACAGATCTTCTTCGCTCAACGCAAACTTCATCGCGGGAATTTCGTCCACGCTGATCATCTGCAGACCTTGCTCGACGAAGCAGGTCTCCGGCATCTCCAGATCGATGCGCACACAAGCGCTCGAACCCAGCAACGCGAACAACGAGAGAATACGGATCGATTTCATCAGTCCACCCACCAAATAAAGCCGAGCTTCGCGCAGGGCGCGAGGACTTCGGCGTTGACGGAAACATCCGGCATCGAAAGATGCGCGAGCACCTTCGTCACACCGGCTTCGATAAAGAATGCGCCTCCACCCCAATCGGCTTCGAGGCCGCCGCGCGCGCTGCCGTAGTCGTAACGGACGCGCATGTCTTTCATCTCGCCGATCGCCGGAACGTCACCTTCGAAGAAGCGGCCGAGCTCGAACGAGAAGATCGGTCGCACCGTCGTGTCGAAGGGGATCAGCGTGAGGCCGCCGCGAACGCCCGGTCCGATCAGGTTGTGGCCTGCCCCCGCATGCGCACGGATCCAGGACCAGGGACGGATGACTAAGGATGCTTGTGCTCCGTCGGGCGCACCTGCGTCGAACTGCAATCCAAAGATCGAACGATCGTCTTCGGATCCGTATGCATTCGAGGCGAACGCAGAAAGCGTGATGCAGAAAATCCATGCTCGCGATCCGCGCATGGGAGATCTGTTCGACGCTGCGAGGTCGACCTTGAGCGGATGTCAACGATTGCGCGAAGCGTTTGATAGAGGCGCGAGATCGATCTCGAAATAGTCCACGACGGGCGTATCAAATGCGCGTCCGATCATCGTGAGCCTGTAACGAAAGTACCGTTCGTTGCGCAGCTCCTCGAGAGAAGTGAGATCTCCGAGCACCGCTTCGAACCACGTTGCGACGTCGCCGTCGTGCGTTGCGGTCGACAGCTCGAGCTTCACGAGTGTTCCTTCGGGACGCACTGGAACGGTGAGCTCGCGGAGAACCGGAATCTCGCCGATCGCTTCCGAGCCGCGATCGATCACTTTCGATTCGATCGATCCGAACGCGGACACCGAGAGTGTCGGAGCGTCGACCGCGTGCATGGGATCAGCGCGCACACTGCGATCGGAGCGGATCGCGCCCGTCCCGGTTTTGATCGAGGAGAGGTTACCTTCGCCGGAGAAGGAGCGCGCGACCACTTCCACAGCGCCGCCATGAAACGTCTGCAACGAGCACGAAGGCTGGAGCTCGGTCCCGCCGCCGTTGCCGCCGGTGATGGTGAACTCGGGCGCGAGGGCGAGATCGCCGGCGACGAAGACCGAAGTTTTTCCGCCGTCGCCGCAGATGCCGTCGCCGCCGACCAGACTCGCTCCGGTCATCATCTCGAGCGCGCTCGAAGCTTCGATGAGAACGGTGCCGGCGTTGAAGAAGCCGGTGCCCGCTTTGATCTCCGAGCCTGGTCCAAAGATCGCTTTCTCGACGTGCACCGAAACATCGCCGCCGACACGTCCGGTGCCGCCGCAGATCCAAGAATCGCTACCGGTGGTGAACGTCTTGCCTGCTTTGATCATCACGCGTGCGCCGGTGTTCTCGAGGGCGCTCGAAGCGACAATGTTTACGTGATCACCGACGATCACTTCTTGCGCTTGGATGCTGATGTCGCCCGCGGTCGCCAGCGAGGAGCTCAGCGGATCGACGCCGTACGTCTCGCCGATCGACGCGTCGTTCACGATCTCCACCTTCGATTCACTGCGAATGGTGAGCGCGCCGTTCGCGCCACCCGGCGGAGCGATACTGGCAATTTGGCCAGGTCCCGCGATTCGGATGTCTCCGTAGGTGTCGAAGGTGATCGAGCCTGCGGGCAACAAGCCGCGCGACTCGGTGCGGATGACGCCTTCGATGTCGATCTTTCCACGGCCGAGAACTTCGATCGCTGCGGATCGTTCCAGATCGTCGCCGCTGGTCGCTCGAATCGAGCCTTTGATGCGGATCGTGCCTTGCGCGTTGGCGAGCATCAGGCGCACCGGACCGCGGCTGTTGATCGATCCTTCGATGATGATGTTTTTGCCGGCGGCGATCGTCACGCCGCCTGGGCCCGCGGAGATCTCGCCGATGACGCGCACGAAATCTTTGGCGATCAGCTCGATCGAATCCGAGGCGCGCACGCCGCCGCCGCTGCTGATCAAGATCTGATCTGCGGCGACGATGCCGTTGAGCTCTTCCATGTGTTCGAAGGTCTTCAACGGATCACCGAGCAGCTCCGGAAAGCGCCGCGTCTCGAGCCGCACCATTCCGGTGTTCACATCGACGAGCACACCTTTGGTCGTCGCTTCGATCAGCTCTTGGTTCGCGAAGTCTTCGCGAATGATCTTCAGCGGCGTCGTTTCGACAGACGTGCCAGCGTCCGGCGATCGCGGAGGATCGTTCGGCACTTGATCTAAGCTATCGCCCGCACACCCCCCGATGAACGAAGCGATCGCGAGCGCGATGACCGGCGCACGCATGGAATGTATATGGGGGCCCACGGTTCTGGCCCCTATACTCGCGAGCCGGAGCCCCCGGTCAAATTGGAAAAATTGTTCTCGTAATCTTCATGGTTTAGCGAGGTGGACATAGATGGGGCCCGCTGTGCGTCTATTAAGGCAGAGTGTTCGGCGCCATTCGAATCGCGACCATCCGCGGAATCCCCATCCGCCTCCACATCACGGTCCTGGCGTTATTTGCGCTCCTGATCGTCCAAGCAGGGTGGAAGGTCGGCATCTTAGCGGGTCTCATCGTCTTCGGCTCCCTGCTGCTCCATGAGCTCGGCCATTCGATCGTCGCGCAACGATACGGCATCCGCATCGCCGCCATCGTGCTCCACCTGATGGGTGGTATGGCGCTGATGACACGTCCGCCGGAGCGCCCTCGACACGAGATCGTCATCGCGGCGGCAGGTCCCATCGTCTCGTTCATGCTCGGGCTTTTGCTGCTCGGAGCGATGTACGTGTTCGGAATTCCGTTCGAGCCGCCGACGCCCATCCCCGAGCTCAGCATCCCACAACTGATGAGCGCCGCGGTGATGGTGAACTTGGCCATGGGTTTGTTCAACCTCATCCCCGCGTTGCCCATGGACGGCGGGCGTATCTTCCGCGCGACGCTCGCGCACTATCTCGGCACGTTGCGCGCGACAAAGATCGCCGCGACGGTTGCGCGGGTGATCGGTGCGGGCTTCGTGGCGGCCGCGTTCTTCACGCAGAGCTGGTCGCTGGCGCTCATCGGCGGGCTCTTGTTCTTGCTGGTCAGCAACGAAGTGCGGGTCGCTGAAGCGCAAGAAGAGCGGAAGCGGCGCAGCGAACAAGCGGAACGCGAGACGCGCGAAGAGATGATGGATCCCTTCGGCCGCCGCTATGTGGTGATCACGCGTTTGGTCGACGAGCGAAACTAACGCAGAATGGAGCGGATCAACTTGCTGCCGATCGACTCGCCAAAGATCGCGCGCAACGCTTTTCTGAGCTGCGTGCCTTGTTTCTCGCTGTACGGGAACCAATAGGGATCGCGCGAGAGCCCGCCGAAACGATCATAGTTGATGTGTCGCGCGTGGCAGAGCTCGCGTAATCCGCGATCGCTGCGCACCACGCCGAAGCCGGATTGTTTGATTCCGCCCCACGGCATTTCAGGCATACCTGCATGACCGATCACGTCGTTGATCATCACCGAGCCGACTTCGATCCGCTCCGCGATGCGGCGGCCGCGCGCGCGATCCTGCGTGAAGACGTACGCCCCGAGGCCGAGGTGGGAGTCGTTCGCCAAGGCGAGCGCTTCGGCTTCGCTTCGCACTTTCATGATCGGGACGATCGGACCGAAGGTCTCCGCCTTCATCACTTCCATGTCGTGGGTGCAGTCGGCGATCACCGTTGGCCGGTAAAACAAGCCTTTTTCGCCGACTCGTTCGCCGCCGGTGGTCACGCGTGCACCTTTGTTTTTGGCGTCTGCGACCAGGCCCTCGACGATCTCCCGTTGTTTCGGCCAAGTCATCGCGCCGATGTCGAACACACCTTCGTCGGGCGGACCGACGCGCAGCTGCGAAGCTTTGTCGCTGATACGCGCGACGAGCTCGTCGTAGATCGGTTCCATCGCGTAGACCCGTTCGACGGACGCGCAGATCTGTCCCGCGTTCGCGAAGCCGCCCCACAAGATGGCGTTCGATGCGCGATCGATGTCGGCGTCGTCGAGCACCAAGGCTGCGGCTTTTCCGCCCAGCTCCAAGGTGTAGCCGATCATGCGTTCTGCGCAGGAAATGCCGACGCGGCGGCCCGTGGGCACGGACCCGGTGAAGAGAACGTGATCGGGTCGTGCATCGATCAACGCAGCGCCGGTCGGACCGAGGCCGGTGACGACGCGGAAGAGATCGGGATCGATGCCCGCTTCGTCGTAACACTCTTTCAAGATCAAGCCGGACAACGGCGTGACCTCCGACGGTTTCAACAACACGCCGTTGCCGGCGAGGAGCGCCATACAGACGTCCGAGCCCGGCATGAAGAACGGGAAGTTCCACGGCGTGATCACGCCGACGACACCTTTCGGACGATACGAGATGTAACTCTTGCGGTGACGCGCGACCGCCAAGTTGATCGGCTCGTCGGCGAGAATGCGCGGTGCGTTCTCGATGAAATAGTTCATCGTCAACAACGTCGGGCCGACGTCGTGGAGCAACGCTTCGACGCGAACCTTCCCATTCTCGCGCGAGACCACGTCGGCGATCTCGTCCATGCGGCGCGCGATGATCTGCGCGACCTTCTCCAGGCGTTTTCCGCGTTCGGCGATCGGCGTCTCCGCCCACCGGGGCGCAGCTCCACGCACGCGCGCCATTTCGCGGAGCACATGATCGCGGTCGTGATTGGGAAGATCGCGAATCTTCTCTCCCGTCGCGGGGCTGTAGACCTCGAACGTAGCGGGAGGCGTCGATGATTTGTCGGCATGTGTCGGAGCAGCGATCATCAGTCACATGACGCACTCGAACCGCTTCACGAGTCAACGCGGTTGCGACGCTTCTGGTGTGCATGGCAGTTTACAGTCTGATGCGCCTTGCTCCTCCGCTGTCCGAGCGCGAACGGTCCGCGCTGTACCGCATCCTGGCGTCGTCGACGCGCGGGCGGCCGAACCTCGAGCCTCGCCAGCGTGCAGCGCTCGATGCATATGCCGAGATCATTGCGTCGCCTCCGCTCGAAGAGCTCGCCGTCGTTCACGCAGCGCGCGCGGTCATTCGAGTTTGGGCCGACCTGAACGTGGCCGCGAAGGCACCTCAGAAGCGACGTTATTTCCCGGCGGTGTTGCTCGATCCCGAAGAAGATCCCGCGGACTCGCCGTTCAACGAGCTGGCGAACGATCTGTGGAACCCGGGGATTGTGGAAGCTGCGACGGAGATCGTCGCCGCTTCTCCGCTGCTCTACGATCTCTCGCCGGACCGTCCTACCGAGGCCCTGTCCTTTAGGTCAGCTGTCCGTTAGATCAACCCGGACGGCGAATGATGTCGACGCCGGGCGGCGGCGTGAACTTGAAGAGATCTTCCTTCACACCTTTGTTGAGCGCCGGGTTTTTGAACTTGAAGCGGTTCGTGTTGCCCGAGGTTTCGAAGAGGATCGATTCGACGACTTGGTTCGTCTTCGGATCGAGCACCAAGACGAGCTTCTGGTAGGTCGCGTCTTTTTTGGGAACGAGCTCGAGCACGCTCACGGTTTTATCGAGGCTGTATTTCGCGGCATCGCCCACGGTCGCGTTGAAAGAATCGGAGAGCTTTCCTTGGCCCCAGAGGAAGCTGATCGAAGTGGAGAGCTCCGCCGTCTTGAAGTTGGGATCGATGATCGCTTGTTCGATCTCCGGCTCGTACACGGTGAGCTGCGTTCCGTCGGCGACGAAGAGCTTCTCTTCGGGCTTCTTGTACTCCCAGCGCATCATGCCGGGCTTCTTGATGGTGACGCGTCCGCTCGACTCCGTGGTCTTGCTGAGCGCGACGCGCGTGTAGCTCTGATGGAAGTCGGCGCTGAAGTCCTTCGTTTGATCGTAGTAGCGCTGCACCTTGTCGAGCAGCTTGGCCGCATCCTGGGCGGGCGCGGTCTGGGCCGGGACGAGGGCGAGGAGGGCGCTGAAGAAACCGACGATCATGCTTGTGCTCCTAACGACTGGACTCGCTACACCATTTCGACGTTGGAGCGCCCGCGCATAGTCACCGGATTTCCCCCACGGATCACATTTTTTGACCGATCGATCATCCGGGCCGATGTTCTCGGGTGCGCACATGCCGAAAAAGCGTCGCAAGAAATCTGAACCCTCCGAGATCACCGCGGATCGCGGCGACACCGATGCGGCAAGCGTCGCACCGAAGCGCCTGGAGATCGCCGGCGTCTTCTTGTTCATGCTCGCGCTCTTGTTGTCCTTCGCGCTCTTCTCCTTCGAGCGCGGTGATGCGGGCGAGCACAACTTGGTCGGCCCGCTCGGCGTGCACCTCGCGAACGGCGTGCTCGGCGCGATCGGAGTGATCGGTTACGCCGCAGTGATCGGTGTGGGGCTCGCCGCCGGTGCAGTGATCCTCGGCCGCGTCGCGCGTCCTTCGATCGGCGTGTTGTTCTCTTGGATGTTGATGATCGTCGCGGCCAGCGTTTTGGCGCACCTGGTCTCTGGATCAGGTGGCGTGGTCGGCGCCGTGCTCGGTGAAGCGGGAAGCGCAGTCGCGGGTGGTGCAGGCACCGCGCTGGTTTGTGTCGGCTTGATGCTCGCAGGCGTCATGGTCGCGTTCGATGTCTCCGTCGGCCAAGCGCTGCGTGATGCGGCCTCATTTTTCGGGATGATGAAGACGCGCGCGGTGGCGTCGATCGAAACGCAACGTGAAGCGAATCGTGCTGCCGCCGAACGCGAAGCCGAAGTGATGGAAGCGGAACGTTCGCGGCGCGCGCAGGCGAGGATCGATCAAGAAGCACGCGAAGTGGCGCTCAAAGAATCGCTCGAAGAAAAGAAGCGGCTCGCAGTGGTCCGCGCGACGGCGAAAGCCGAAGAGCGGGCCATGGCGAAGATCGCCAAAGAACGCGTCAAAGCCGCTCAGGAAGAGCAAGACGAAGAAGAGGAAGAGGATGACGAAGAAGTAGAGGAACCGCTCGAAGGCGAAGATGACATCGAAGCGGTGATCCAATCGCTGCGAATTCCCGGCCCCGCGAGTGAGCCCGAGGTGATCATCGCGGCGAACGCCGCCGACGTGCTGGAAGAGCTCGCGGGCAGCGGCGTCGAAGAAGACGAACGCGAAACCGATCCGGGCGAAGCCGAAGCTGCGGAAGACGACGGCGAAGAAGAAGAAGAGGAAGACGAAGTCGAGAAAAAGATCGAAGACGACGACGACGGCATCCGTGTCTACGAGCGCAAACACACCGAGACGATCATCGACGACGCCTCGGCGACCGTGGAAGCGAAGCCCGCGGTCAAAGAGAAACGCGTCTATCAGATGCCGCCGATCAACCTCCTCGACTACGAAGGCAAACCGCCGGCACCGGTCGACGGCGAAGCGTTGCGCGCCAAGGCGACGCGCCTTGAAGAGAAGCTCAAGACCTACGGCGTCGAAGGTCGCGTTACGGCCATTCGGCCAGGTCCGGTGGTCACCACTTACGAATATCAGCCGGCGCCGGGCGTGAAGGTCGCGAAGATCGCGAACCTCAGCGACGACATCGCGATGTCCATGGAAGCGATGCGCGTGCGTATCGTCGCGCCGATTCCCGGACGCGGCGTCGTCGGCATCGAACTGCCGAATGAGGTGCGCGAATCGGTCTATTTGAAGGAGATCATCGCGCACGACAGCTTCAAGAAATCGAAGTCGATGCTCACGCTCGCGCTCGGCAAAGACGCGGAAGGTGAGCCGCAGGTCCGCGATCTGAAGTCGATGCCGCACATCCTCGTCGCGGGAACGACGGGCTCCGGCAAGTCGGTCAGCATCAACACCATGATCCTCTCGGTGCTCTACAAAGCGACGCCCGAGCAGGTGAAGTTCATCATGGTCGATCCGAAGATGCTCGAGCTCTCGCTCTACGCGGACATCCCGCATCTGTTGCTTCCGGTCGTCACCGATCCGCGCAAAGCGTCGCTCGCGCTGCAATGGGCGGTCGACGAGATGGAGCGCCGTTATCAAATGTTGGCGGACTTCAAGGTCCGAGACATCGACGGTTTCAACAAACGCCTGGAGCGCCTCCGCCTTCAGCGCGAGCTCGGCGAGCCTGTACCAGAGACCAGTGAGATCCCGGCGGATGCTTCGGCGACACCAGCGGCTCCGGCCGCGCCTGCCGAGAAGAAGATCCACGATCCGTGGCCGGCGAAAGAGATCCCCGATCCGCTGCCGTACATCGTGGTGTTGATCGACGAGTTCGCCGACTTGATGTGTGTCGCGCCGCGCGACGTGGAAGCTTCGGTGCAGCGTTTGGCGCAAAAAGCGCGCGCCGCAGGCATCCACGTCATGCTCGCGACCCAGCGTCCGTCGACCGACGTCATCACCGGCGTCATCAAGAACAACTTCCCGTCGCGGATCTCATTCCGCGTCGCCTCGCGCCACGACAGCGCGACGATCTTGAATGCGCCGGGCGCAGAAAATTTGCTCGGCATGGGCGACAGCTTGGTGCTCGGCGTGTCCACACCGAACCCGGTGCGTGTTCACGGCGCGTTCGTCTCCGAAGAAGAAGTGCAGCGCGTCGTCGACTTTTGGAAGGCACAAGCGAAGCCGACCTACGACGCGACGATCCTGCAGCGCCGCGAGAGCGAAGACGGCGATGGCGACGGCGAGCCGATGGAGCACGACGAGATGTACGATCGCGCGGTGGCCATCGTCACCGAGACGCGCAAAGCATCGATCTCCGCGATCCAGCGCCGCCTGCGCGTCGGCTACAACCGTGCCGCGCGGATGATCGAGATGATGGAGACCGAAGGCATCGTGGGACCCGCGAGCGGTCCAAAAGGCGAGCGCGAAGTCTTGGTCCGAGCGATGTCCAACGAAAGCTCGGCGGAAGATTAAGAGTCCCGTAGAATAGGCTGTCACGAGCAAAACCCGGGAACGCGATCGATCCCCGCGATCGTCTCCTGCTGAACGTGCACGTCTACGTAGTACCGGGAACGTCCCCGCACGAACGTTCCCGCGATCGCCAAACGTGCTCGTAAGCGAACGGGTGGCGCACTGGTCAAAATCTTCCACCTGGATCGAACGAAAATCCCACGGCACCGACGGGCGGCGAAGGGCACGGGAAGGTTGGTACGGAGACGTTCCCGGTACTACGTAGACGTGCACGTTCAGGAGCGACGATCGCGGGGATCGATCGCGTTCCCGGGTTTGTGCGTTGACGGCGTTCACGGACCGCACTCGGCGCCATTCCGGTCGCACGCGGCACCTACGCTTTGGATGAAGTGAAGCAGCCGCTCGACCAAGCATCGTTCGAATCGAGTGAATGTATGCGATCCGATGGGAGGCGCAGCCGGGAGCTCCTGCACCTCAAATGCACGCCGAGACTCTTCCAACGGCGAAGGGCGAAACCTCCAGCGGGAATCGCGCGACGAATCATCGGAAGGCTAAGCCAACCAGTGATACAATTGAACCACTTTGGCAAAGAGCACGCTCAAGCCGGTCACCGAGATCAAGCGCCGCGCGACCGAAGTCATTCACCAACTCCAGGAAGATCGCATTCCGATCCTGATCACCGAGCACGGTCGCTCTGCCGCGGTGATGCTCGATGTCGAAACCTATGAAACGATGCTTCGTCGACTCGAAGTTCTCGAAGGAATCGCGCGCGGCGAACGCGACTTTGCCGAAGGTCGCGTTGTCACGCAGGCTGAAGCGAAGAAGCGACTCTCACAATGGCTAAAACGCAGCGCCAAGTAGTTTGGGCATGGAGAGCGCTGGACCAACTCCACGAGATCGCCGAGTACATCGCGCTCGACAACGTAGATGCTGCAGGTGAGCTGGTTGCGAAATGTCTACACGCGACCGATCAGCTCGTCCTCTTTCCAGAGTCTGGCCGTCGCGTGCCCGAGGACCGACAAAAGCGTTATCGTGAGCTGATTGTTCCGCCCTGCCGCATCATCTATCGCAGCGAAGGCAATGACCTTATCATCGTCCACGTTCTGCGCGGCGAACAGCGGCTGCGAAGGAAGCGGCTTCGCTGAAGGCCAGCAGCAAGCGCACACGTGTCCGGCCCCGGGGGCCGGATTGCGGATGCACCTCGGTGACAAGAACGAACAACGGCGACTCTGAGCTCGAACGGATATAGCGAGTGAAGAACCGACTGACACCCGACGAAAGCACGCAGCTTCATGCACGATACGAAAGAATGATTGAGCTCTTTCAGGCGACTAAATCGGACCGAGGTCGAATGCATCGTGAATCGTGGGACCATGCGAATCTAGCGGCTTCGAATGTTCTTGCAGAAGTCGAGCTTGCGGCGGACTTTCTTGCCGGGCGGACAAGCTCGTGGCTCAAACGGGGCATCGAATGGGACGAGGCTTTCCTGAGATTGTTGGAGGAAAAGACCATTTCCGTGTGCCCCGGAATAGCTGACTGGAGAGCTCTTGAATCATCCAAATATTCGGCAATCGCACACTATGTAGATGAGCTCGAAAGGTGGGGAGACGAATTGAGGACGTTGATGGAGCGGCGGCGTCCTAAGGTTGGGGCGTGAAGCGGTCGCGGCGAGCGCGATCGCTTAGACCGAGCTGACCGCGATTGTTCTCTCCGCTACATTGTACGCTCTGATCCTCGCGTTGCGCGCAGGTGAAGAAGCGGCCCGCGGCCACCGTGGCGAACTTGGTGGTGCTCGTCTCGGTGAAAAATTCGCGATCGAGGATGTCCCCCGCAGCGAGCTGGCCTTCGGCGTTGCGGCCGCTACAGTGCACGAAATCGAGCTGATCACGCCCGCACGAGTGAAAGGTGTTGGTGGTGATCTCCACGAAGGTGCGACCGTCCATGATCAACTTCGGCGTCGAGACGCGCATGATGCGGCCGACGCCCAGGGCACCGAATTCGTTGTTGCCCCAACACCAGAGCTCGCCGCCGTCTCGTAAGCCGCAGGAGTGTTCCTGCGAAACGTCGACCGCGGTCCAGTCGGTCTCCCTGCCCACTTGGACAGGTCGGCGGATCTGGATCGGCGAACCTGATCCTTGGCCCAGGTGATCGTCGGAGTTGCGTCCCCAACACCACATCGTTCCCGGCGCGCGGATGCCGCAGGTGTGGCCTTGGCCGGCGCTGAGCGCGGTCCAATCGGCGTTCTGGCCCACGCGCAGCGGGATTGAGGAACCTGTACCGGGGTACAGGTCGTCCTGACCGAGCTGTCCTTCTTCGTTTTCGCCCCAACAGTAGAGCTCGCTCCTGCGCGTGATGGCACAGTGATGTGCATATTTGCCGGAGAGCGCGCTGAAGGCGTGGGTGCTGCTCAGGATCTGGGGAACGTCGCCGATCGACTCGAAACAGGCGATCTCTCCGCTGTCTTCGAGCGCGCAAATTTCTCGATCGCTGGCGGTGACGGTGGTGACGCCGCCGAGCCCCTCGATTTCGGTGAGCTCCCGATCGTCTCCCCAACACCACAACACACCGCTCTTGATCGCACAGGCCCGCTCCGCGCCGCCGGCGAGCCCGGTGTTCGCTCCGCCCTCCGAGAGGGTGCCGGCATCGGGCGGCGTCAAGACTTCGATGCTCTCGGCACAACCTGTCCCAATGGCCAGGAGTGCCAGCGCTCTCAGAAGCCCCATGCGAGACCTGTACTTCCGGACAGCTCAATGCCCGAAGCTCCCGTGGCCACACGTTCGCCTTCGCGCGCGGTGAAGCTGCGAAGCGGTGCACCCGCACAAACGCGCAGCTCGAGGCGCATGCGGGCAAAGAGCGCGAGCGCCAGATTCAACCCGCCTTCCGCGTAGAGCGCCAAGCCCGAACCGGCGTGGGCGGTCGCGCCGAGCACGGTCGCGTTCCCGCGATATTCGAGCCACAAACCGCGCACGCCCGCCGCGAGCGAGACTTCGAGGCCGTCTTCGAACGGCACCACGATGAACGAAGGAGTCACCGCAAAGCTGAGCGCGCGTGCCGAGATCGTCCCGTTCGCCAGCGCGGTGGTCTCCCGCGTGCGTGGCCCACCGGACAGCTCGAGCGCCACCATTTCCAGCGGCAACCAGCGCAGGTAGAGCTCGCCGCCGAAGTGCGCCAGACCCCCGCCGAAGGATTCATAGTGCGCCCGCACGCCCGCCAGGATGCGCGCAGGAGAGGACTCTTCGACGCGCGCGAGCTCTGCCGGCTCCTCGCTGATCACCTCTTCCGCTGGTACCTCGATGCGTGCCTTCACCTCCGGCGTTGGTTGCGGCTTCTCCTCTGGCTTCTTCTCCGCGGGCGCGGGAGCCGGCCGTACCCACGCACGCCGAGCCATAGAGAGCTCATCGAGCCCGGCGCGAACCAGCTCGTCGATCGAGACCGCGATCGCCAACGCGCGCCCATCATCGGTGACACGTTCGAGCGAGACATCGCGCTCGAGATCCTTGGAGCGTACTGCCGTGAACACCTCCGCGCGGATCAACACCGCGATGGTGCTCGAAGCGATCAGCTCGACGCGGGCGATCGCGCCGCCGGCACCCGCAGTCCGCGCATCACAAGCATCGAAGCCGCGCGACTCGAGACCGGCGTCGAGATCCGCGAGCACTCCACGCTCGAGCGCTGGAGTGAAACCTGGCCCAAAGAACAGGACTTCGACGAAGCTTCGATCCTCCGCTCCGCACGCCGCGATGACTAAGCTCGCAACAATTTTTGCCGCAGTTATTTGCATCTTCCGGCAAGCGCGGTGGCATGGGCGCCTTTCGGAAATTCGGCGAGATATCCGTCGCGCGCTTTCGTGCACATGATCGGTGCACCGAGCGACTCATAAGCGTAGACCAGCCGAGCCATCGCATCCTCACGATAGCCAGCTTCGGGCTCGATCGCGATCGCCCGCTGCAACGCAGTGATCGCTCCCTGCGGATCGGCGAGGCTATCCATCCGCAATCGCCCCAGCTCGAACGCCGCCAGCCCGGTGCGCGGATCCTGCGGAAAACGCGACAACATGCGGGCATATGCCATGGCCGCATCGCGCAGATCCCCGCGCCGGCGCGCGGTGTTCGCAACATCGAACAAACCAGGGGCATCGAGCGCGGACAGATCGAGCGGCCGCTCTTTCCGCCGCGTCCGACTCCGAGACTGCGCTTTTTTGCGCGGCCGGGGCGCAGTGCGCTCCTCGACCTGTGCGACGTCTTCGCTCTCTTCGAGCTCTTCGACCGGAGCATCCTCGGCGAGGCCTTCGACCACCGCGTCCGCCTCGGGCTCCTCGGGAGCCTCCGGCACCACCGCTGCAGCCACCTGATCCGAAGACCAGGTGCTCCCCGCAGTCAAACGATGTGTTTCCCCGCGCGCATGTACGGCGACGATCCCGCGTTCGACCTCGACGCGCACCCGCTCACCATCGCCGCGCTCCACGAAGAAACGAGTGCCGATCACTTCGACTTCGACCGCACCCGCGACCACCACAAATTTGCGCTCCGGATCCCGCGCCACATCGAACTCCGCGCGCCCGCGCGTCAGCTCCACGCGCACGCGATTCTTCGATCGTTCCCGCACCTCGATCCGCGCCGAGGGATCGAGCTCGATGTGTGAGCCGTCCGGCAGCGCCATCGACAGATGATCACCCGCGCTGTCGAGCGCAGTACCTTCGATGTCCGTTGGTACAGGTCGCGAGATCAACAAGAAGGCGATGATCCCCACCGCAACCACAGCTCCACCGAGCGATGCCCAGGCCACAGGCGAGCGGCGGCGAGCCTCCGGCAAACGCGCGCGCACAACTTCCCATTCGCGCTCGATGCGCGCTTCCGTCACGGGGGCCTCGACGAACAGCGCGAGCTTCTTCTCGCTCATTTCGTCATCTCCCCGAGCAGACGCTCGGCATCGGCGATGCGCCGCTTCACCGTGGCCGGCGAGAGCTTCATCTGTTCGGCGATCTCCGGAATCGACATCGCCTCCACGCGCCTTAATACGAGCGCGATCCGCGCTTCTACCGGCAACCGATCGAGCACCAGGTAAATCGCGCGCAACTCCACCGCCACATCGGGCGGCACGCGCGGCGAGACCAGAGCATCGACGTCGACCGGCGTCGCCCGCCGCAATCCAAGCCGCTCCGCGATCCGCCGCCGCCGCAGCCGTTTATGCGCGGTGCGCACCACGATCGAGCCCATCCAGGACGAAAATGCCGCCGGATTCTCCAGGCGTGACAACGCCCCGAGCGCCTCGACGAAACTATCTTGGACCAAATCTTCCACGTCGGCGTCTCGTCCCATCAACCTGAATGCAAGTCCGTTGACCATCCGCGCGTAACGGCGAAAGAGCGCTTCTTGCGCCCATTGTTCCCCAGCGCGGGCCGCGACGACCAACGCTGTATCGGACGGGCCTGCTCCCGACCTCGTGCGCGGCTCTTGGTCGGCCATCGTTCTCGCATCAGCTTAGCCTATCGAGCGGTCCCGTGAGATCCACGCGTCCACCCGTATTTCTCGCCGGCAAGCTCTCGAGGCCGACGCTGTTGCGATCGACACCCATGGCGCGACACATCGAAACCCACAGTTTGTTGTGCGGCGTGCCGACGATCGGTCCTGACTGCCAACCTTCCGGATCCGGCGTCGGCACCGACGGCGCCCAGCGCAGATATCGTCCCGTGCGAAACGATCCTTGGAGCCCGCCCGCGAGCACGACCGGCCACGGCTCCATCTTGTGATTCCCCGTCGCCAGCTCGTTCATCCACACGATCGCTGTACTATCGAACAGGGTGCCGTTTCCCTCCGGGATCGACTTCAACATAGTGATCAGATCGCGAACCTGTTCCGCGTGCATGCGGTGATAAGCCGTCATCCATTGCCGCGCATTTTCATCTCTCGTCACTTGATGTGCGTACGCTTGGTGCACGTCGCCCGGCGGTGCGCCGAATGCTTCGTTCGGCAATTGTCCGAGCTGCAAAGTCACCACGCGCGTCAGATCGCACGACAAGGCCGAGGAAATGAGCCGGAACATCGCGTCCGTTTGATCCGCATACCACCGGGGATCGTTGTCGCGTGCGCGCGGTGGAAGCGTCGGGCTGGTGCAGTTCGCGGTGCGCAGCGCTCCGATCCGCAGCTCGAGATCGCGCACGTGATCGCGGTGCAGCTCCAGCTTGCGCCGATCTTCTCCCGACATACGCGGCATCAATCGATCGTAACGGGCGCGCACTTTTTCGAGCACGCTCTGTTGTGCGAGCTGCACGCGATCGCGATCGGTCAGCTCCGTCGTTTCGCCGCCGCCCGGGAAAAGACGGCGGAAGATCTCGTTCACGTTCTCGGCCGCAGGAACGCGCACCCGCGCATCGCTGTAGACCATCGACGAACCGATGCCGCCGTAGACCTGCAATTCCAGCGAGGAGAGGCGATCCGTGCGCCGCACTCCGGCCGCGATCAATTGATCGACCGACGGACCCGACGCGAGCGCCGTTGATCCTTGGACCAGGGCGATCTTCGTCCCGGTCAGCGCCGTCGCTTGGCCTTTTTCGTGTTCGTTGTGCCCGATGTCGCCGATCGACGAGACCAACGACAAACCATCGAGCACCAAGAGCTCCGAGCGGTGCGTGTGCAGCGGCCTCAGGATTTCGCTCATCGACGCGGGATCGGGATCGTCGAGCGCGAATTCCCAATCGCGATCTTCGCCGAGCCCGGAGCGGCGCATGTTCCAGTTCTCGTAAACTGTGCCGTGTCCGGTCGCGATGAAGACGATCCGTTTCGGCGGTGCCGCCTGCGCGTACGCTTTTCCTTCGAACAAAGAGGGCAAAAACAGCGAGCTCGCTCCAAGCCCGGCCGCGGCCAGAAACTGTCGTCGTCGCGCGTCCATCCTCATCTCCCCGCCGAAAACGGCGCGCTCGCCGCGATCGAAATCATCAATTGTTCGAAAGACTGGCCCGCGCCCGCAAACTCATTTTCCGCCGTGTGGAGCGCGCAGGCGTCTTCTGCGGCTGCGTTCCGGCCGAGCGCATAGCGGAACCATTGGGTGGTCACGCAACGCTCCACCTGTTTGCTCTCCGCCAAAATTTCCGCGAGCTCGACGGCGCCATTGAACGGGCGATCGCTGTCGGTGCCGCGCAGATGCCCGCTCGCGTCGACGGGCAAGGTGTTGTCGATCGTGCGGAACGCGCCGATCGAATCGTAGTTTTCGAAGGCGAAACCGATGCCGTCGATCTGCGCATGGCAGTTCGCGCATTTCGGCTCATTCAAATGTGCGATGTAACGCTGGCGATTCGTCGTCGGTCCCGCCTCCGGATCGCGGCGCGGCGGCGTGGTGTCGACATCGGCTTCGGGCGGCGGAACGGTGGTGCACAACATCCGTTCCAACACGAAAACTCCGCGCAACACCGGCGAAGGTTCGACCGCGTGCGCGTGGCTCGCGAGAAAACCGGCCTGCGTGAAGATGCCGGCGCGTTCGGTCGCCGGAAGGGTCCGCGTCTCCCAACCTTGGCTCGGGGCGGAAACGCCGTACAAAGCCGCCAAAGATGCGTTCACCTCGATCTCCCGCGAGAGGAACAGCTCCTCCATGGTCTTCGCCGACGCGACGAAACGTTGCGACTCCTCGCGCATCGACGCGCGCAAAGAATCGTTGAACGTCGGATGCGCATCCGAATCTTTATTCAGCTGATCGAGCCGTCCCCAATTCAGCCATTGGCGGTGAAAATCGATTTTATTGGCGCGCGCCTTTTCGCTGCTCAACAAACGGCGTGTTTCCGCTTCGATTTCAACGCGCGTCGACAATTTCCCACTCTCGGCCGCGGCCAACAACAATTGATCGGGCCCGGATCCGGTGAGGAAATAGGCCAAACGCGAAGCGAGCGAATATTGCCCACCTTCGAGCTCGCGATAGATTGCTTCCGGCGACTGCAAAATGAATTGCAGCACCAACTGCAGCGAGACATTGAAATTAGATAGTGTAAGTTGCTCGGAGAAAAATTCCGAAAACTCGGTCAATTCCTCGGAGCTCAGCGGGCGCCGAAATGCGCGCCGGCCAAATGCCGTAATTATATTATTTCCGCAGGTGATCGATTCCGCGCGCGAATTGCGCGAACACCGCGGCACTCCGGCCAACGTCTCCCCCGCAAGGAAACGTTCCACCGCCAGCTCGGTCAGCTCGACCGCCTCGTGTTGATACTGTTCGATCAACAACGGCGACGGAGCGAGCACCTCGGCGTTGTTCTCGAAACCGTGCGCGCGGATGTCTTCGGCGAAGCTCCGCGGCTCGAAGCTCAGGTTCGGGAAGAGGTCGCGAACGGTATTGTTGTGCTCGAAGTGGGAGAGCCTGCGCAGGGCGGGCGTCCGATCATCGGCCGGCGCACCCACACACGGGTCGACGGGGTCGCTCGGATCGTTCGGATCGTTGGGATCGGTCGGCCGGCGAGGGTTCGTCGGATTGGCCGGGCCGTCGAATTCCGAGGCTTGGTTCGCCGGGTCCCCGATGAGCGCCGTACATCCCCCGAGGAAAATCGCAGGGATGAGCAGCGTTCGCGACACCTTCCGCATTCGGAGCTGTCAGTACCGCGAGCTCGGCAAACCGGCTCAGCGCCGGCGGAACAAAGTTAGGGCGCGTTGAATTCGATCTTCTCGACGGAATTGGTGTCGACCTCGGCGTCGCTGAACCACAGCTCGTAGGGCTCGTTGACCAGCCACTTGAGGAAGAGGTCCGAGTAATGCGGGGAATTCTCGAACGTTCGTTGTCCGCCCGGAAGCTCGATCGAACAATTCACGCCGTCGGCCCGATTCAGATCGCAGGCGAGGCGCATCGAAGCGCCGCTGCTATGTGCGTAGTTGTCGCTGTGGAGCCCATCCGGTTGGGCGACGTCGACCGTCGAATACCCACCGTCGTTCGCGTACGGACCGATGTCCACGCTGGCGAAAGCCGCGCTCAAAGTCAGAGTATGTTTCACACCCCAGCGCCAATTATTCGAGCCGCCGGGAAATTGGGCGTTCAGATAGTCCGCCGTACTATTCAAAACATTTCCGACGATCTCTTCCGGAACCTCGACCCGTTTGCTGTTGAGGTCATCCCAATAAGCTGATCCATTGGCCAGCAAGCCGGGACGCGTCAACAGAGTCACCAAACTATCGATACGCGCGCGCCGGTTGAGGCCCGCCATCGCGATCTCATCGTCGAACACGGCACGATTCAAACGTCCGAGCATCGCGTGGAACGCCATACAGCCGATCGAATCCGCAGAGACACCTTCGTCGAGATCGAACGCTGAATCCGGCTCGATTCCCGTCAAACCGGTCGCACACTCGTAAGACCAGCTCGCGAGCTTATCGCGCACCACCATGCCGTCCGCATTCACGGAGCTGGAGGTCGCGGCCAATTGCAGCACCACTGGGACGACGTCTTCGGCGATCGAGAGATGTACGTCGGACTGAATATCTTGCATCGACGCGCGATCGAGCGCCGGCGCGCCGTCCGCGAGCCGCTCGAGAATACGTTGTTGGCGATATCCGTCGGCGACGTCGTGCTGAATATAGGTCGCATCGTTCAACGGATCGCCGTCCTGCAAATTGCCGAGCATGTCGCCGTTCGCGGTCGCCAAATATCCCGCGGGCGGATTTTCCGACTGCGGCAGCTCGTCATAGTTGATGTATCCGGCCCACTCCGCTTCGCCCGTTCCGGGCAGCGGCAAAAATGGCGGATAAGTTGTGGCCCACGGACGCTGCGGAACGCGCGAATACGGGAACCAGCCGATACTTCCATCGACGTCGGCGACCACGAAATTCTGGCCCGTGGAGGTCAAATTTCGGAGCGCTAATTTTGCCTCCGCCATATTCGTCGCTTTCATCATTTGCATGATGAAATTCAGGTCGGTGTCCGCTTCGTGACCCACCCAGTGAATACTGATCGCCCGGCCATTCGCGGCATCCACAGACACCACCGGACCGTGGTGCGGCACATAGTAGAAAGTTTCCGTGTGTGCCGGGAAACCGAGCCGCTGGATCGTGGTGGGTACGGCATTCATCGGCACCGGATTTCCGTTCAAAACCGTCGCATTCGCGCCTGACAGCTCTTCGACGTAGACGTCGGCCATATCGTAGAAGGTCGTCGTCGCGCCCCAGGCGATATTTGCGTTGTGTCCGAGAATAATTCCGGGAACACCCACGAAAGAGACACCGCCGACGTCGAGATCACCGGCCGTGGTGGTCATACTATTGATGTACCAAACCGGCGGATTATCGAGCCCAAGGTGTGGGTCGTTGGCCAACAAGGCTTTGCCGTTCGCGCTCTGCGAGGGCGAGACGATCCAGTTGTTCGAGCCGAAGCCGCCTTCGCTCTTTCGTGCACCGTCGCGGCCACCGAGGGCCTCCGTCAAAAGCGCACGCACCTCGGAGAGGCGCGGGCGAGCCGAATCGATCGCGCCGAGCACCGGCAGCGGACCACTTCGCGAAGCTTCGGGCACCGGATTCAAGATGATCGCCTGTGAGGCCGGCAAGAATCCGAAGAGATCGAAAAATTCAGCGGGCTGAAGCGTCGCCGCGAGCGCGCCGAGATCGAGCTCGGTGTCGCTGTTGTTGGTGAGATCTTCGAGCAAGCCGAGCATACAAGCTGCGCTGTCGAGCACGTCCCAATCGGCGGCCAAACCGATCGACAGCGGCCACTCGGCGGTGATGCGCGCGCCGTTTTTTCCTGCGCGCAGATCCACGAGCCATGCGTTCACGCCGCGCGTATACGCAGTGATCGCCGCCTGCGTGTCTGCGTCTGCGCTCTGCCACATGCGCTCTTCGAGGCGCCCACCTTCGCGGGTGGCGATGAACAAACGCGACCGGCGATCGAGCTGCAGCACCGCGTCCCCGAACAGGCCGAACACTTCCGACAGACGGCCGCGCACGAAACGGCGGCGCAGATCCATTTCACCGAAGCGGTGTGCCGCGTGCAGATATCCTTGCACCGCGAAACAATCATCGTTCGTCGCACAACGGATATGTGGAATTCCGTGTTCGTCATAATCGACGGTCGTACTGGCCGAAAGACCAGGGATCAACCATTCATCCGGCACAACGCTCGCGTCTCCGCCGTCCGCGACGGTGGCGTCCTCGTTCGTTTCTGCGTCGCCGTTCGTTTCTGCGTCCTCGTTGACCGTGGCGTCGGGATTTGCGCCGCCATCGGTGACGCCGACATCGCGCGGGCTGATGATGCCGCTATCCGCCATGGGCGGATCGGGGTCGTCGCTGCAAGCGAGGGCGAAAGTTGCGAAGAAGGCCAGAGAGACGATGCGCCGCATGCGCCCTCTTAGCGCGCACGCTCCCTCAGCGTCTAGAATTGCCCGGACAAAAAGCCGACGCTGCGCCAGATCATCCCGCTGTCGAAATCTTCTGTGGCGTCTCCCGTTTCCACGTCTTTTTTCACCACTTCGAGGTGATATCCCGCAGAAATCGAGCCCAGAGAGTAGCGGAGATCGATATATGGCTTCAGCTTCGTCGTCTTGTAGTCGAGGAACCTCGGGACGCCGCCGGAGAAGGTGCCGCTGCGCCCGTCTTCGCTCCAACTATCGACCTTGAATCCGATCGAGCCCGCCAGCTCGTCGAACGGTTGTGCACCTACGGAAATATTCGCGGAGATGATCGTACCCGCATAGTCGTCGCCGACGGTCGCTTCGTTGCGCTGGTCGGTGTCGTGGATCAGCTTCGCTTTGAGATCGATGCGCGAGCCGGCCCACCACGACGGTTTGAACGCCATGCGTCCCATGAAGATCAAGGTGCGCCGCGCCTGGTCGCGCGCATAAACGGTGCGCGGATCGCGACCGCGATTGTTGGTGTTCGCGTAGCTGAACAGGTCGACATCGGTGTAGCCGGTGTGGCCGCCGTAGCCGGGATAAAGATCCATGTTCCTGTCCTGAAGATCAGTGTTGTATTCGATCAAAGTCGCTTCCGCGCCGAAGTCGATCACATCCGCTTGTTGCTCCAAGAGCAGCGTGATGCCGTGCCAACCGATCGCCGACTCGTAGAATTTGTCGTTGAAGTCGATCAGCTCGTTCGCCACGTTCAAGGTCGGTAATTGGCCGCCGTCGAGGAACCCGTCGGTGAGCAACACGTCTTCTTCGCGGCGCGATCCGGCGACCGCATTGAAGTCGGCACCGATATTGAAATATTCGAGCTTCAACCCGCGGCCGCTGCCCAAAAGATCAGGGAGCTCGACCCTGAGCGTTCCCGCAACGTCCGTGGCGTCCTGAAAAACCACGTTGGAGAAGCCATAGCCGCCGACCAAAATATTGGTGACATAGTTGGGGTTCGGACTGTTGTGCGAGAGCGCGACCAGGGCGCGGATACGCATGAATTCCCAGCGCGTCACGTCGAGCGTGAGCGACGCGTTGGCGCCGAGAAAACGAGTGTCTACAGCCGTGACTTCGTCGCGCGGATCGACCGCATTGAGCGAGCCCGGCGCGTCCGGATCCGCGAGATCCGCTTCTTCGTCGAGTGAAATGGCGCCGTTCAAGGTCAGCGAGACGCCGTCGATCAACGCAGGTTTGGTGGAGATCGAGGTCGCATAGATCGCATCGCGTGCCCAAAAGGGATTGGTCACCAGCGAGTCTTCGAGGGAATTATAGTTCGCCGTCCCGAATAATTTGGAGAGTGCCACGCGTGCGACGAGAAAATCAAAACCATCGCCCAGCGAGGTTTTCAAAAATAATCCGCGCGCGTTGAAACGGTCGATGAAACGTACGCGCCCGACCGTCCACGGATCCCAATATCCGAGATCGCTCGAGCCGACCAAAGCCCAGTCGATGAAGGGCAGGGGGTTGGCGATGCGCACGTAAATTCCGCGGAGCTGGATCAGCGCTGCGTGATTGATGCCCAAGCTTTCGCCCGAGGCGTCCGCAATATCGCGTTCATCGCCGTTCTCGAACCAATCGGCGAAGTCTTGACCGTAGCGGGACTGCAGCCGAAATCCGGCCTCGATCTTCGCCAGGGGCCGCGCGATCAAAGTGAGCGCAAACTCCGGGCAAGCGCCGTTGTCGCCGGTATAGTTGTCGCCGCGCGGATGCGGATTTCCGTAACTCACACATCCCTGCGTCGCATTATTTCGGAAGAGCCATTTCACGTACGCTTCGGCCCGGAGCTCGAGCGCGGATTGTGAGCCGGACACCGGCGTGGCACCTGTACTTTCGGACGGGGCGCCGGCGAGCTCCTCGCGAATTTGTTCGCGCATTTTTTCGAGATAGTCGAGCTCTGCATCCGTGAACGGAAACTCTTCGCTCGCCGTGGAAGTACCTGTCTGTGCGGACAGTGTCGCAGCCAAAATCAAGGGCAATATCATGGGAGCTTACTTTCTGACGAAGCCGAGCTGCGGATACTTGGCGTTCTTGGACTCATCCGCGCAGGTATAGTTGGAGAGCACTTTGTGTTGCGCTTCGATCTCCGAAGCCTCGCCTTTTCCCGAGCCGGCGAACATGTCGACGATCTGCGGATCGCCGAACCCATCACATCCGCCCCCGAAGCGATGTTCACCGTTGAATTCGTTGATCTTGCGCGAGAGGACATCCTCCGGCGCCGGAAAACCTTCGTTCGACAACATCACCGCTTGCACGCCCCACGACGCGTTCGGTGCACCGCCGAGCTCTGCGGTCGGCACGCGCGCGACGATCGATTTTCTTCGCGCTTCGGTGCGCGCAGGAATGACCCAGCGGCTCTTCAACCAGCGCGCTTTCGCTTCCAGCTCGCCGAGAATTTTGCTCTTCGGTTGCGGCGAGATGAGGACGACTTTTTCGTAATATCCATCCGGCGCGAACTCGATGCCGCTCCCCGGGACACCTTTTTTCTCGCCGCTTCGTTTTTTGCCGTCCGTGTCGAGGTAGATCTGCACGAACTGGACGCTGAATCCGTTGCCGCCCCAGGACTTCGAGTCCCACGGATCGCTGATCGCCTGTGCGACCTCGACCTCGAAGACGGTGTCGGCCCCGTCTTCGCTGATGGTGAGCTTCACCATGTCGAACGCGCCTGCGGTGTACGCTTTTTCAGTCGGATAAACGGCTTTGCCGGAGCCGTTGTCGTCTCCCTTCGGATCCGCGAAGCTCAACGCGTCGCCTGCGTTAGCCGTCGCGGCCGTCATCGCCAGCGCGATCGTGGTCGTGTAAAGCAAACACCTCAAGATGGCGCGGAGGTATGTCGGGGTGTTGAACCGAGTCAATCCGACCTTAGGGAGCGACCTCACGCGGGCATATTGCGGGGCGCCCAGTGATTTGCAGCCTTGGAAGTAACGTGAGATCGTGGGACATCACCTAGGTCCAGAGAATGGCGACCGGATCCGACGCGCCCGGCGCTAAGCCGAAGGCTCCGATGGGGCATGAAGAAGCGGCCACGCCGATCAATGAGCGTGTGACCGCATCGCACGATGCTGCCTACCGGGACGCGTTCGAGGAAGGTGAAGACGTCGATCTCGACGCGTCGAAATCTCAATCGCGAAACTCCGGACCGATCCTCGACCTCCGTGCGAGCGCCGAAGTGTTGGAGATCGAGGAAGCGAGCGAAGCCGCACATGGCTTCGACATGCCCGAACCGCGCGGTTTGCGCGAAACGGATCCTGATCGACCGATCAGGCCGCCGCCGCTCCCCGCGGGTGGATCTGATGATTCTTCACCGAAGAGCTTTGCGCCGGTATCGATGACCGATCCTCGGATCGGCGAGACGCTGAACGGCCGTTACCGGCTGGAAAAATTAATTGGGAAAGGCGGCATGGGCCGTGTTTATCGCGCGACCCAATTTCCGCTGAATCGTCCGGTCGCGCTGAAAATATTAAATCCGGAATTCCAGAAAAAAGATCCGCAATTCGTGCGGCGTTTTTATTTGGAAGCTTCGACGGCCGCGCGTCTCACGCATCCGAATACAATTACTGTCTTCGACTATGGTGAAGCCGAGAGCGGCGAGCTGTTCATCGTCATGGAATATCTGCGCGGGCGCCCGCTCTCGCGGATCATCACTTCTGATGGACCTTTCCATTTCGAGAGAGTGCTCCATATCGCAATTCAGATCGCGCGGGCGCTGCGGGAAGCACACACCAAAGGCATCATCCACCGCGATTTGAAGCCTGGAAATATCATGCTGCTCGAAGAAGGCGACGACGCCGACTTCGTGAAGGTGCTGGATTTCGGGTTAGTAAAACTATTCACTCCGCACAAAGCCGGTACGCCCGAGCCGGTGACGCCGTCGATCAATGAAGGCGAAGAGCCGGGCGAGCTGACGAGAGCCGGTATGTTCCTCGGCTCGCCGAAATATATGTCCCCCGAACAAATTCAGGGGACCTCGCTCGATCCACGCACGGATATTTATTCACTCGGCGTGTTGATGTTCCAAATGTGCGCCGGCAAGCCGCCGTTTGGAGGCTCGACCTCGGTCGAAGTCATCTACAAACACGTCAATCATCCTGTACCAAGGATCAGGGAGATTACGCCGAACGCCGAGATTCCCGAAGAGCTCGAAGAAGTCATTCGCCAGTGTTTGGCGAAAAATCGCGAGCAACGTTTCGCAGGCATGAGCGAGCTCTTGGTGCGGCTCAAAGACGTGCGCCGATTGCTGACGGGTGCAAGCGGAGCTTCGGAGCTCGGCGTGTCGCTGGCGGAGCTGCAAGAGTCTTCGCGTCCGTCGGTGATCCATGCGGCGCGCAATCCGCTGGAGAAGGGCCCGGGCACGTCGCAGTCGGGCGGCATTTCGATGCGCCCGCAGACCAGGCCGCTGACGGGGCCGATCCAGATTCCCGCGAATCCGCGCGGCTCGATGCCGCCGATGAAGACGCCGATGCCGGTGGCGCCGACGCCGGTGAAAGAGGTCGCGTTTCAAGATCTCGGCGACGACACGCCGAGCGCGTTGGTGCGCGGGAGCTCGAAGGCTGCGTCGGCGAGGTTGAACAAGATTGCGCCGATGGCGGCGGGTGGTGCGTTGGTCTTGGTGCTGGGTGTCGGCGCGTATGTGTTCTCTGCAAACAATGCACGCGAAAACGAAGAGCTGTCCGGGGGAGCCGCGCAGCCGGCGATTGTAGAGAGTAAGGTCGCGTTCCAGTCAGCGCCCGCGGGTGCCGAAGTCTACGAGAACGGGAGACTGCTCGGAACCACGCCGTTCACCAAGGGGCTGGTCGCGTCGGATCGTGAGCGCAAGTTCGTCTTCAAGCTCGAAGGCTTCTTGGATGAAGTCGTCGAGGAGAAGCTCGAGGCGGCGAGTGTGAAGATCCAGGCGCGCATGAAGCCGGCGCCCAGCGACGATCCCGAAGACGATACATACAAAGACAATCCGTATTGATGAATCCAGAGACTACTTCGCAATCCATGAGTGGGAGCGGAAATTCGTGACTCGCTAGCCGAGGCTTTCATCGATTTCACGGACAACATCGTCGAAGCTTCGAGCGCTCGACAGATAGACTTGCATCAATATAGACCCAATGCTATTGATGTTTCGTGGCGACCATCGTTGCCGGCGACTTTGAGTGGGACGAGGCGAAGGCAAACTCCAATGCCGAGAAGCATGGCGTAAGCTTTGAGGAGGCCGCGACTGCAGTGATCGACGCGAACGCCGTATTCCTAACAGACGGCTCGAGCACGGAGGATCGTTTCCGCGTGATCGGCATGTCTGTGCGCCTGCGAATACTACTCGTCGTAACGGTCGACCGAGGAGATCGGGATCGAATTATTAGCGCGCGTCCGGCGACGCTCGCGGAGGAGAATATCTATGGCCAAGACTAATCCGATCAAGGCTCAAAACGCCGCCGTGGACGACATTCCGGAAACGAACCTCGAGACATCGAAGATCGTGGGGCGGGGACTTCGCCGCAATCGTAAATTATCTCTCCGCGCTCTCAGAGAAGCTGTGGGCAAAACACAGCTGGAAATCGCAGACACTGCATCAATGAACCAAGGCGACGTGAGCAAGCTTGAACAGCGCGACGACGTTCGGCTCTCAACCCTACGAAGATACGTTGCCGCGCTCGGTGGTGAGCTTGAGCTCGTTGTCGTGCTTCCGGCAGGCAAACGCGTAAACGTCGATCTCTGATTTCGGATCAGCAGCGACGCCCAACGTTCGCTCACCGCGCCGCCCAGCGCTTGTTCTCTAGAGAATCAGCGCATTTTCAGCACGACGCGAAAACGGGCTTTGTTGCTGATCATGCGCTCGTAAGCTTCCGACACTTTCGCCAACGGATAGATCTCATTCTTCGACTCCACCTTCGTGAGCGCGCTGAAATTCATCGTCTCTTGCGAGTCCATCGGCACACCGCTCGGCCAACCTTGGATGCGTAAGCGCTTCATCAACATCGGTAAGCCATTGACCGCGATCGGCTCGCCGCCGGCGCCGAGCAACAACAAGGTGCCGTTGACGCCCAAGCCGCCGATCAGCTCCGCCGCCAAGCTGCTGCTCGAAGCGGTCACCATGATCACCTTCGCGCCGCCGAGCTTTTGGAGTGCTGCAGCAGCCGGCCCAGCTTCGGTGTCGATATACTCATGAGCTCCGAGCTCGAGCGCGAGCGCCTTCTTGTCGGCACCGCGAGAGATCGCGGCGACGCGGAAGCCGAGCTTGTTCGCATATTGGACCGCCAAGTGGCCGAGGCCGCCGATGCCTTGTACGGCGACCAGCTCCCCCGGCTTCACGTTCATATTGCGAAGTGAGTTGAACGTGGTGACACCCGCACAGAGGAGAGGAGCCGCCGCTTCGGAGCTCATGCTTTGCGGAACACGGGCGAGCGCTTCTTGGGGCGCGACGAGATACTCTGCATATCCGCCGTCATAACTGATGCCGCAGATCTGTTGAAACGAACAAGTGACGAAGTCACCGGATCGACATGAATCGCATTGTCCACAATGACCGCCGTGCCAGCCGACGCCGACGTGTTGTCCTTCTTTCCAAGCAGTGACCCCGGCGCCGACGCCGTCGATGCGGCCGACGACCTCGTGTCCGGGCACGCGAGGATACTGCACAGGCATCCAGCCCTCTTTGACGATCGCGTCGCTATGGCAAATGCCGCAAGCGTCGACTGCAATGAGCACCTGTCCCGGACCAGGCTCCGGCCTGTCGCGCTCGACGATCTCCAAGGGACCGCCCGCCTTGGTGACCTGAACCGCCTTCATTTTTTTCGTCATGGTCCGCGCAGCAAAGCGAGCCGTCGGAGGCGAGTCAAGGAAACGCTAACAAACGTCGATATCGTCGACGACGATGATCGCGACGCCTGCGTTACCGGCCGCGGATGTCCGAGAGACGTTCTCCGCCTGAAACGAGGCGCTCGACCCGAAACTATGCTGTTGAACGTCAGGATGGTCGACGTACCACCCGTCGAATAGTTATACGCGCGCAGAGTCACCGTGACGTTTGCATCAGAATGAGCAGATCGCGAAATATTCGAGCGATGATATTTCACGCCCGCGATCTCGCCTTGCACCCATGCCCGATCAACGCCTCATGAAATCCAGCGTTTTGACGTCGAAGTTCTCCAGCTTGGGGAACACATAGTCTGTGTCGCCCGATTCCGTGACCCCGAACCACGTCGACAAGGTGTTCGCGTATTGATCCGAAGACGTCGAGGGCAACCATCTTCCTTCGTCGCCGATGTCATCGTTGCCGCGAAGCTCGAGGTCCGGAAACGTTCCGTACAACGCGCCGCCGCGCACGCGTGAGCCGAGGACGATCATGTGGCTCCCCCAAGCATGATCGGTTCCGCCACCGGAGTTCGGCGAGAACGTCCGCGCGAAGTCGCTCATCGTGAACAACGTGGCCTCCAGCGGCCGCGTGATGCCCGGCAGCATGCCACGCTCGATCAGATCGTTCAGGGCCGCGATCGCTTGATAAAACGCGTCGAAGGCCTCGTCGATTTGCAGATACAGCGAGTCGTGCGTCTCGAGCTGATTATTGTGGGTATCGAAGCCGCCGAGCCCCGCAGAGAACAGCTGTCGCGACAAGTTGAGCCCACTCTCCGCAGCGCTCGCACCGGCCACGATCTCTTCCGCGATCCGATGGAGCTGCGTTCCGAGCGTGGTCTCCGAGAACAGCGCGGCGATCTCCGGCGGCAGCGGATTACCGGCGATCGCGTCTTTGCGCGCGCCCGCATTGGCCAGCGCCCCACCAAAAACACCTCGATAAGCCTCGCCGAGCTCCGACGATCCCGCTTGATCGAAGAGCGAGCCCATCGCTTCATCGCGCACGCGGTTGACGCTCGTTTTGCCGCTGCTGGCGAGCTCCAGCTTTCCGTCGGAGGGAACGACCAACGCACGCTCCTCGTTGCCGACGGTGAACAGCGCTCGGCCCGAGAAAAACGTCGACACCGGGTACGTCGACGGCTCGTTCAATAAACGAATCTTATCCGCCGTGCGCCCGCCCCAACCCGTGAAGCGCCCGCCTTCATGGAAGGGGTCGGGGATCGCGCTCGCCCACGCGTCTTGTTGATCGGGATGCGACATCAAGTTGTCCGGCAGGACAGCTGTCCCAGCTCGAATTTGTTGAATCGTGGTCGGCTCGACGAGCGGCCCGACGTTGCACACCAGCGCAACCTTGCGGTCCTCGTTGAAGAGCCTCCCGAGCCGGGTGAGCTTGGGATGCAGACCGAAGGAGCCCGCTGCCATGTCGCGCGGATTGATCGCCACCAGCTCATCTTTCGGGATGCCGATGTTGGCCGCAGTCCGCACCCTCGAATATTTCGCGTAGCCGGCGTCGCTCCGCGGAATCAACAAGTTGTTCGCGTCGTTTCCGCCGAGCAGAAACACACCGACGAGCGCGCGATACGGATCGCCCGGAGCTGCGCTCGCCATGCGCTCGAACATCGTCGACTGCGCGAAGCTCGCGGCAGCCGCGCCGAAACCAACAATTCCTGAGTTTTTGAGAAATGATCTTCGGGACAGGCTCATAATATTTACCTCTGCACCTGAAATTCGGGGGTGAGCGCAGTGAGATAGAGGCCGAGCGCGCGCGCAGATTCCGGCGGTACGCGCGGATCCACGATCGCCGCACGCACGATCATCTTCGACTCTGCGGTCATTGTGCCGTGCAAGAGCTCGACGTCGAGCCAGGTGATCATGTCGTCGGGGTCCGCAGGCATGACTTCGAGGTCGAACGTCACGCCGTCGATCGTCTTGAAAAGCGCACGCGTCAGAAAGTTCGCACGCGCGAAGCTGGTCGCCGTGTCCATAACCGCAAACTCGGGTCCGAGCAGCGTCTCCGAGCCCGGCAAGGGATGAGACGGCGGATAGTAGCTGAAGACCGACGGCGGCCGCGGAACACCTTGCCCCATGCTCGCGCCCCAATCGTCGAGCGCGCTTCCGTCGAGCACCTGGCCATTCAGCCGGCGCACCACGTTGGTGATGAACAACGACGGCGAGCGCAGATGTCCGAACGTGGACGCCAGGTCACTCGGGGGCCTCGCTCCACGCGCTTCTGAATCTTCCAAAATCGCGCGCACGACGGCGCCGAGATTTCCCGCGTGGCCCGTGCCGTCGTCGCGGAAGACTGTGGTGATGCGACGAACGTATCCCCGCGTGGGATTGCTGGTCACCAAGTGTTGAATCAACTGTTTGGAGATGAACGGCGCGACGTTCTCATGCGAGACGATGTTTTCGATGGCTTCGTCGAGGTGCGTTTCGGCGCCCGCGCCTTCGGTGGTTCGCGTTCCGCGCAAGAGGCGCTGCGAGGATCGATCGTGGCTGTCGTTGCAGCCGATCATCGGACGCGTCCACTCACGCGGGTTGGAACGCCCACTTCCGGGGCAACCGCTCTCGCTGTGATATGTCCAACCGGTCAGGGTGCGCGCAAAAGCTTCGACCTGTTCTTGAGTATAGGACAGTCTCGGTTTGCCTTCCGCGTCGACCTTCTCAGTGCCATCGTCGTTTAATAGATAGAGTCCGAGTGTGAAGAGTTGGAGCAGCTCTCGTGCATAGTTCTCATTTGGAGTGTCTGCGTCACCATTCGGGAGGAACGCGTGGTTGTTCGCCTGATCGAGAAAGTAGCCCATCGCGGGGTTCACGGAGATGTCGCGAATCAGAGTTTTGAAGTCGCCGAACGCGTGTTTCGACAAGAGATCGAGGTAGGTGGCGAGCGCGGCCTGACCGCGATCGTCGAGGCCTCTGAACGGATTCTGCGAGACGACGATGATCTGACTCAACGCGAAGGCGACGCGTTGCCGGAGCTGATCCGGTTTCATCGCCGCGTGTTCATAAAACTGCGCACCGAGCGAGTGCGTGCTGGTGATTGAATACTTCGTGCGGCGCGCGCTGAGCTGCTCATCGATGGCGGCGTCGATGCCAATCGACATCACGTGCGCGACGCGGTTCGCGTTGGGCCCGAAGCTGGACTGTTCGAGAAAGCGAATGGCGTTCGGTTTCGAGGGCTGTGCCAGCGTCTCGACAGCGGCTTCGCTCTCGGTGGAAGGTTGTTCGGCCGGATCATTCTTCTCGCAGGCGGCCAGCGAGAAAAAGAGGACCAGCGATCCGAACAAGGTCGTGCGGAAGTGGTGAAGGTTGGATTCCATGGCGGCGCGACCTTCAGCAAGCCGCGTACCCCCACGAATGACCTGCGCGCCTCAGGTGTGGTGCTCACGCCAGTCCGCAATCGTAGAGGCCGGGCGTGCGGACCAGTGTCCGCGTGGACACCAGGCAACACTCACTCGGCCATAGTTTTTAACGTGTTTTCGTTCTTGAACACGGTCCAACCGGAAAAGTTGTCCACGAGGTCGTGGAAAAACGAAGGGGCTCGAATCAAAACGTTGCCGAGACGCTCATTTTGGAGGCGCGGCAGAATCTCAACGTGTCGCCCGGCGTCTTCGCCGGGAGCCCTGCGGGTGAGCTGTGTTCGGGGCGGCATCTCGGGCAACGCTTGCTCCGCCGAGCGCGGTCTCGTTTAGGGGGGCCTCTATCGGACCGTGAACGAGCTTCCGAATCATCTGATGCGAAACACCAAGAAGCGCACCGACGTCTCTTAAGCTGAGATTCATCTCGTCGGTGAGCCTTCGCGCCGCGGTACGCTCGAGATCGGTCGCACGGCGCTGCTCACGAGCCGCGTGCGCTCGAGCAGCACGCTGATCACGCACCAATTGCCGAAGCTCCTTGGGCAGGCGAACGTCATCAACAAGCTCGGCGTCATCTGCATCATCGACCGCGAGACTCAGTGCCTCGCGAACCCGCCGCTGCGCTTCTTCGATAGTACGGCCGTTACTATGAACCCCCGGAACAGCACGAATCCGCGCAATCCACCATCCTTCAGGATCTCGTTCATATATAACTGTGTAAATACTCATCGGAGCCACCCACGTCCAAAACACAGCGCAGGATCGCGCTCGATAGCGCGAACTGTACCAAGTGGACATCCTTCGACCCGTGGTCAGGAACGGTCGAAAAATTCGTCCCGCAAGCGCATGTCACGCGCACATGCGAACCACGCTGGCGCACCACTCGACCACCGAGCTCGCGAATCCGGCGTAGGATCTCGCGAAAAAGTCACGCATTGGAAGCATCGACCGATGCCGTCAGATGTGTCAACCATGGTTTACAGACGTAACCGCATGGCGCCGCAGGATGTCTTTCCGCGAAATTTTCTTGGCCCGGAAGTCCTACAACGAAGCCATCTTCGCCGCGGCTCGCGGGCGATCCGAAACGCTTGCTCGAGCGAAAAAAACTCCATGAGCTCGCACCCGGCTTCTTCGGCGATCCGGATCCGATCTGATCCGATCTGGAGAAAGAAGACGTCGAACGTCGAACGTGTAGATTACGCGACACGTTCCGGGAGCGAAGCCTCCGGAACGTGTGGTTCGCGAAGCGAACCCTCTGCGCGCAATCTGGTTCGCCGCGAGGTGCAAATGACAGATGAGTCTCTCGCTGTCAGGAGCACCAAGGCGCTCATTCATTGGCTGCAGGTTCGTACGTCACCTGGCGCAGCAACATTCGAGTGTTGCGCACCCGGTTTTTGAGACAGCTGAAAATCGTTATTCAAGCCGCTTCTTTCATTTTACTTAGCTCACGTCGGGCTTGATTTGGCGTGAGATAGTTGTGTCGTGCAACTATCCACTCGTCGTTGTAGCGACGAGCGAATTCTAACAGGGCGAGTCGAAGCTCTTCGACCGTCCGAAACGTCTTTACCCAGAGAAGCTGTTCCTTCAGCGTTCGAATGAACCGCTCCGCGCATCCGTTGCCTTCGGGTGCCCTGACGAAGGCAGGACTCGATTCGATGCCGAGAAAGCGCAGCTCGTCCTGAAAGACGTTGCTCGTATATTGACTCCCGTGGTCGTGGCGCAGCGAAAGGCCGGTCGCGACGTCGGCTGCGTAGGAACCGAAGCGGTCTTTCACAGCCTGTCGAATAGGCTCAAGCGCTTCGTAGCGCGTTCCGCGTTTCGCCGCGTGAATGCCGACGCACTCTGCGGTGCAGTGCTCCACCGCGATGAACACCGTCGCCGCTCCTTCCTCGGTGGTGAACGCTTGAGTCCCGTCGGTCCCCCACATCTCATTCGGCGTCGAGGTGACGATCGTCCCGTCATGCGCCCTTGGCCCCAGCGTTCGCTGCACACGGCCTGGAGCGAGCAGTCCATTTTCACGCATCAAACGCAGCACGCGACGTTTGGACGAGCGAATGCCATTTGCACGCAGCCGAGCCCAAGCTTTGCGATGGCCTTCACCGCTAAAAGGCGAGATTGTGAGCACCGATCGAATCATCTCCGTCAGCTCCCCGTCCGTGAGCTTCGTTTTTGGTCCACGCTTCTTGGGGACCAAAGGAAGCACCGTTTGTTGCGCCGCGACTTTTCGGTGCCGATAGAGCGTGGCTCTCGGTACCTCAAACTCAGAACACACTCTCACCACGCCATATCGACGGCCGGTGGAAGTCGAAACTGCGTGGGTCAGTTTTCCGCCAGGCCAAAGGGCGTTCGGCCTCCGCGGCACGGGACCGCTCACGAAGCAATTCATTGCGCATCGTGAGGTCACCAATCATCGCCTTGAGCTTGAGTACCTCTTCGTCCTGAACAGTGGGCTCCCTGGTCTTAAGTCCAGCTGTACCGGCTGCCAGGAAGTCATCTCTCCAGCTGGACAACATCGCTGCGGTTACGCCCAACTCACGCGAGAGAGCATCGAGCTCTTCGCCGCGTAGGAGTCGCAACACTGCGTCTGATTTCTTCTTCGAAGACCACCGACCGCGGTCTTTCGTATCGTTTGAATTGTTCGTCTTTCGCTTCGCCATTCAAGACTCCGGACCGGGGCTATGCTGCCCCAGAGCGCTGTCTCAAAAAATCGGGCAGCGGGGGACGAGTACCTACGCAGATACCCAGTTTGAGCCCGTGTCTCGCTACTAGGATTTGCAGGGCTTTGCGGCATGAATGCGCTGCTTCCGAAATTCTGATCGCCACCACGTAATCATGCTGTCAGCGGTGGCTACACACCACTTCGCCAAGCTGGGTGTAAGCACCCGTATCGGCCAGCTTCCGATCAGATCGCGAGTCTCAATCTCGGACGGAAGGGCTCTAATTACGGCGTGTGGCGTATCGGGTTTCGGAACTATACGCTCATATTCTACGGCCTTGAAGTGAACCATCTCATTTCTTAGCCGAATCAGCACGTCGAAATTCTTCCAATGGGGTCCTGCGCGGTAGTTTGATCCAAAAAGCGCGAGAGCAAGCGAGTTCCATTTATCGTGGAGTCCAACCGTCCGTTGATATCCCGCTGGATCTTTTAATATCTCAGGCGGGATGCTGAACGAAACCAGCCCCGGATCAGCTTTTTGATCCGAAACAAAATATATGACCTGATTTATGAAGCTCTCGAGCGCGCAGGCTGACATAATTAGCGCCGCCATCGGTGCGGCAATGTCCTCGCTTTGCGCCCCATCTGCAAAACTCCTGGCAGCTCCGAGTTGAATGCTTGCCAGGTCGGGCAACTCGAAAAGCTCCAGCCAACCATCATGGACATGCATACGGCGCCAGGCCCGCCTATCTCTTACCTCCTCGCCATCACGGAGCACAAAATCTAGATGCGAAGGATCGAGGCCCGCCTCGGCATATTCCTTGGTTATGCGCTCTCGTGCTTCGCTACGCCCAATTGTCATCATGATATTCGGCGGATCGAAATCAGCCACGCCGCAACAATTGCGGTATTCTTTCCCGCTGCCACATTGGCATGGAGCTGAGGGTCCAAAAACTTCACCGGCGGAGGCCATTGCCCGGGCATTCTTCTCGATAGCGTCGAGATTATGCACGGCTCGATCGCGAAGGCCGTCATTGCGCAATGTCTCTGCGATATCTCTTGCTTCCCTGGTCACTCTGCGTGCCAAGGTTGGTTGGTTCAGCCGCAAGTACAGAACACCCATATTCATCAAGGAGACGGCGACGCCAGCCTGGTTACCGGCAGTTCTCGTAAAAGAAAGGTCTTTCCTGGCGTACGCCAGCGCCCGCTCGAAGCGTCCGACGGACGCAAAATACAGGCTGAGATTGCAATAATTTGTGGCTGCGCCACTCAGATCGCCACTTTGCAATTTAGCGAGGGCCAAGTCCTCAAGATCGACTACAGCTGAATCTCGCTCTTCTTCCGTGCCGTTTTTCAAACTCAACCAGGAGATATTTGCTCGGACCCTCAAGACGTGCTCAAGGTCGCCGTCCGCTTCGAAGAATTGCAGAGCGTCGCGCCACAGCTCAAGAGCGCGTTCTTCGTTGCCGGCCTGAGAGTACGCCTTGCCAGCTTCCATCTGGATCGCCGCCGTACCTCTGCGTTCATCCTCGGGAAGGAGTTTGAGCGCCTCTTCATACAAGGGGCAGGAAGCCGCAGGGTCGCCAAGATCGCGAATCGCGTTCGCGTTGAGCTCGAGCTCCATGGCAACCACGGCGCGATCGTTGGACTGGGCTGCCCCGGTCCCGAGAAACGCCAACGCGTCTTGATGACGGCCGAGGTGCTCAAGACCGCGCACCAGATTCAATCTCACCCCCTGCAGGTATTTTGCCGGTAACGTCGGATCTGTGAGCGCTGACCTGAGACCCGCAACACTCGCCGCGAGCCGCGTTTTATCGTGACTTAGAATATCTTCCGAAAGTGAATTGAGCCTCTGCTCAATGTCCGTTGGCGAGTCGGTTGCGCCCTCTTTTCGGAGACAACACCTCTTGTATTTTCGTCCGCTGCCACACGAGCACGGAGCGTCAAGCACAATTTTGCTCATATTTACCCAGACCTATCGCGGCGACGCGCAAAAAAATTGCGAGTCCGGAACGGAGCCTCATTGGCTGCCTCAAAAGGAGGAAGGTCGTACGACGTCGCGCAGAGCGAGGTCAAGGCGGTCGTAGAATTTCTGCATAACGCACACGACTACACTGTGGATTTGTTAGTTAGGTCACGCCGAATTGCTCTGACTCGACCCTCAGGAGGGTCGTGAATGGACTGATTGCTGCGCCGTTTCCGTCCATAGAATGCGCTATCTGCGATGTCTGAACCTTCTCGTCTCGGGCGAGTCTTTATCGGTCCAAATCCGGTCGACGTCGAGCCCAAGCTTCACGACGTCATTTGATCGCGACATTCTACATGGCCTCGAGAACAGATCGGGCAACCATTCATAGTGCTCAGTTATGCGCAGATCCCATCGAAGGGAGCCGACTCGTCGCGACTTGCTATCTCGACGGGATCAATGTTCTGGGCTCCGACTCGGAAGACGTAGAACGCTCGGTCGTCGCGACTTCGAGTGGGTCGCTCGGCGAAGGAGCGAAGCGACGCAGCCGGCGGCTCACCCTCGAAGTGGCCGGCGCGCAGCACCGGCCCCCGTGCGCGAAGACTCGTGTTCGCGGCGCTGCGCTCGATTAGCCCGCATCCTTATCGTCATTCTCCGGGTTTGAATTGAGGGGCCGAAGTCGCGCCAGGAGGAGCAACGCATGAACGGTTCGGTCGGCAATCTCGGATCCGAAATGGTGCTCTTCCATCTGGGCGTGGGCCAACCGGTTACGAAGGTTCCAGCCGCGTTGATCCGTTAGGAGGATTCGTAGATAGCGGCAGATCGGCTCAGTCAAGACCGCGACGACCTTCTGTTCACGTAGGAGCTCATCGAGCAGCTTCAAGTGAATACCTCCGCCGCGCGCGACCCGATAGGCCGAAAGACCTTGGTCGACAGCTATCGTGCGAAGAATTCTTTCTAATTGAGGAACCAACAGATGTATCGCGACCAGATAGTTACTTTTTGCATAAGCCGAGATACCCTCAACAACGATACCACGCACCAGAGCTCGTAGCGCCGGAGCATCTAATAAGTAGTCGATAGTGAGTTGGAACAGTGGATCGTGTCTCTCGAAAAATGCCTGCAGAGATCGACGAAGGAACGGTGAAGTGAAGGCAAACTCCCGAGCAATCTGCACCGCTAAATGACCATCGGGGTCATCCTCGATGTTACCCACCTCTGCAACGATACGACCGTCATCCTCAAGAATCGCCTGCGGAAACAGGAATGCCATCGGGAATTCGCTTTTCAACCCATTCAACTGGTCCCTAATACGATCCTCAGAGACGTAAAAGTGCCAGGTCAGTCGAGTTATCGCCTCCTCGAACTCGCCCGAGACCATCTCCGAGAGATATCGAGCCATTTCTTCGGCTGTCGCCCTAGCCGGAGGGGTATGCGAAATCATCTTCATACTCGCCATGGCTCTCGGACCCAGTTCGCGTAGTTTGACTCCAATCGACTCCGCCTCAGCTTTCATGGCACGCGATTGGAAACTCTGCATCAGCGGTTTGAGCAGCGCGATTGCCACTAAGGGATCAGCGGCGTCCGCGAGGTTTCCCACAACAATGCCAAGATCGCGAGCGACGCGTCGCGCGTCTTCGATTCGACCATTTCGATTGCAATATTGTTCGAGACGCTCGGCCGCATTCATCGCGGCAAAATGATTTGGGTGTGGCTCTTTCATGACGGTGCTCGGCCCGCGAATTTCGATCATTTAATGACGCGAAGTGTGC
>WUUC01130124.1_pt1 | contig 50269 bp, 49 predicted proteins | sample 6278441 | NCBI WGS metagenome assembly WUUC01 (sample SAMN13675441, study PRJNA597444) | soil metagenome | isolation source: soil | place: USA: Washington | collected 2017-10
GGCGGGGCAGTATCCGGTTCACTCCCGGCGCATTATTCTCCATCGGTTTTGTAAGCATATTTATTTCCGGCGGCTTAACGGGCATCTGGCTGGGTAACTCTACCATTGACATTCACCTGCACGATACCATGTTTGTAATCGCACACTTCCATTTGGTAATGGGTGTCGCTGCTTTCTTCGGGATGTTTGCCGGTGTGTATCACTGGTTCCCGAAAATGTTTGGTCGCTTTATGAATAATACATTGGCCTATATCCATTTTTGGGTGACGCTGGTGGGGGCTTATCTCATTTTCTGGCCTATGCACTACCAGGGAATGGCTGGCATGCCGCGTCGTTACCTGGATAAAGAGATCTGGCATTCATTCAACCAGTTTGCTGACCTCGATAAAATGATTACGATTGTAACGATTGTTGTGTTTGCTGTGCAGCTGATGTTTGTTTTCAATTTCTTCTATTCAATTTTTAAAGGAAGAAAAGTAAGGTCACAAAATCCATGGGATGCGACTACGCTTGAATGGACAACTCCCATCAACCCCGGTCATGGCAATTGGGAAGGCGAAATTCCCGAAGTACATCGTTGGGCGTATGATTATACAAAAGACGGACGTGATTTTATACCGCAAACAGAGCCGGTGGGTGCGAATGAAAGTAAGCATTAGGGAACCGTCTGAACCGGGATTTGGAAGATGGATAGGCTTTGATGGGAAGATAAGTGTGATCGGCATGGCGAATATGAACAAGTCTGGCAGGAAGGCTGAACTTGAGGAACACAAAAAATATCGCAGGTTTTGAAAATGCGATTTTAAATAGCGGAAGCGGGATGAACAGGATAAAAGATTATTTACAGTTGATCAAGCTTTCGTTGAGTATCATGGTGGTCTTCAGCAGCGTGATAAGTTTTATGCTGACAACCGGATTTGAAGCGTTTGAAGATAAATGGCTAAAGATACTTTTGCTCTTTGCAGGTGGGATGCTGGTAACAGGCAGTGCCAATGCCATCAACCAGACAGTTGAAAAAGATACCGATGCGCTAATGAAGCGAACGGCGAAAAGACCGGTGGCTGCAGGAAGAATGAGTGCAGAACATGGGTGGGCCTTCGCCATCATTGCCGGTGTATTGGGTGTTTTTATTCTTGGTAATTATTTCAACTGGCTGTCGGCGGGTTTGGCGGCGTTTAGTTTATTTCTTTATGCATTTATTTATACGCCGCTAAAAAAGGTAAGTTCTATTGCTGTATTAGTCGGCGCCTTACCTGGTGCGTTGCCATGTTTGATCGGGTGGACGGCAGGTGAAGGAGAATTGTCGATGGGTGGTTGGATCCTTTTCGGGATACAGTTCCTGTGGCAGTTCCCGCATTTCTGGGCTATAGCCTGGGTAGCGCATACCGATTATTCAACAGCGGGATTTAAGTTGTTGCCTGCTGATAAAGGACCGTCGAAGTTTACGGCCTTGCAAACGGTGATCTATTCATTGTTGTTGTTGCCGGTTACATTGCTGCCCTATTTCACTGGAATGTGCAGCTATGACGATGTAAAAGGAATTATCAGCGTGGTACTGGTGCTGGCAGCCAATGTTTTTATGCTGATGAGATGTATACGGCTTTATCAAACGATGGAAGTTAGTGCGGCAAGAAAAGTAATGTTTGGAAGTTATATGTATTTGCCGGTGGTATTGCTGGCGTTATTAATGAGCAAAATTTAAAATAATAAAGTGCGATGGAAGCAGCAGTGATGAACCAACAAAAACATAAGATACACCCCCACAAGTTCACCTTGTGGATTGCAATTGCAAGTATACTGATGATGTTTGCGGGATTGACAAGTGCGTTTATTGTAAAAAGTAATCTTGTGGGCTGGCGCGATATCCAGGTGCCAAAAATATTTTGGGTGTCTACAGCGGTAATAGCCATTAGTAGTTTGACGATACAGATGTCATTGCGTTCTTTCCGCCAGCGGGAAATGAATAAGTACCGTTTACTGATGGGGTTGACGTTTGTATTGGGAATCGCTTTTATCGTATTGCAGGGATTGGGATTTAAAGAATTATGGGAGCAGCAGCATATTACTTTTAAAGGCGCTTCCGGGGCGGGACAATTCCTGTACGTGATCTTTGGCCTGCATGCTTTGCACGTAATAGGTGGCGTGGTAACGCTGATGATCTTATTTGCAAAGGCGTTTTTGGGCAGAACAAAAGTATACAGTTCGGTACCGGTGGAAGTAGCCGCTACCTACTGGCATTTTGTAGATATACTTTGGATCTACCTGCTGGTATTCTTTATCGTGATCGGGTAGGAAAAGAGGTTAAAAAGTTTACCGGTTCAATTGCTCACAAGTTGGTGGGCTTCGGACACGGAACGCTTAATAAATGTAAATTTTATAAACAAGAACCTGGAAGGTTTGAATAAGGATGAAGCGAACAACTTCTGAAACTTGTTGAACTTTTAAACATCGGAACTTTAATATTATGGAGACAACAGCTACAGCACATCAGACAAAATGGTGGAGTGGAGGTAAAAGTCCCTTCAACCTGGAATATGGAAAAGTGATGATGTGGTATTTTTTGATGAGTGATGCCTTTACATTCGGCGCCTTCCTGATCTCGTACGGCACCATCCGTTTCAGCCAAAACTTCTGGCCCGATCCCAACGTGGTGTTCAATGCATTTCCCGGTGCGGGCCATGCCAACCTGCCGCTGGCCTTCGTGAGTGTTATGACATTTATATTGATCATCAGTTCGGTTACCATGGTGCTTGCCGTGCATGCCGGTCACAAAGGCGATAAGCAGGGCGTGGTGAAATGGCTTTTCTGGACCATTGTTGGCGGCGTTGCCTTTCTCGGTTGCCAGGCATGGGAGTGGCATCACCTTATTACCGGCGAACATGCAACATTGCTCGACGGGCAGATCCAATGGGTAGGACAAACGACTAGGGTCAATCCATGGGGTGATCTTGCAGCCGCAGAAGACGTGGCAAAGGCCTTACAAAACTCATCACAACATTCATTGGCTTTACTGGCGCATGACCAAAATCATTCCCTGGTGCATGCCGAACTGATGGGAATGCCAAAAGAAAAATTACTCAGCATGATCAATACCGCCGACCTGCATATCCGTACCAACGGACCTGTTGCATTTGGCGGATACTTTTATGGCATTACCGGTTTCCACGGTTTCCACGTATTTTCCGGGGTGATCATCAATATCATTATGCTGATCATGACGCAGAAAAATGTGTTTGAACAAAGAGGCCATTACCTGATGATCGAGAAGGCCGGGTTGTACTGGCACTTTGTGGATTTGGTTTGGGTATTTGTATTCCTGTGTTTTTACCTGATATAATTGTATGGGTGAACCCTGGAACTTGTAAACTATAAAACTTTAGAACTTTTAAGATATGGATCAACATTCTTCGGCTATGCCAAATGAAATTACTTTCCATCATCCGCACCAGTCGGATGCGGAGTTTAAAAAGAAAGTAAAGAAGACCACTATCCTGCTCTCTGTTATTACCGTTATTGAACTGGCGATAGGCCTGGCCATCTACACTATTCATAAAGGTCCCGACCCAAGTCAGCTGCTGGTGATGATGTTTAAAGGCGTGGTTTGTATTTTAACGCTGGCCAAGGCCTATTACATTGTGTCCGTCTTCATGCACCTGGGTGATGAGATCCGGAACATGATTATGACCATCGTAGTGCCGCTGACGCTGTTTGTTTGGTTTATTATCGCGTTTATCGCCGATGGTAATTCGTATAAGAATTTGCGCAACAAATTCGACCCGCATTTTAAAGAGTCAACGATGCCGAAGGAACACCACGCAGAAAAAAAGACCCCCGAAGAATTGAAGCCGGGCAAGCAGTAAACTATCTGTTTGAAAAAATTGATCGCTGGTCTTTGCTTTTGCAAACAAAGACCAGCGATTTTGTTATAATAGGGTGTAGCGGAAAAAGAAAGCTGCTATTGTATTGTAGCGGCATCAGAAAATGGCGTTAAGAAATTTGTAGAATGAAGCGTAAGCAGCGAAAATGATGATAAGAGTTGTAAAGCAGATTTACAAAGTTGCTGGGCAGCGATATGAAGCCGACAGTAAGCCTTTTCGCTGGAGCGCAACGAAACAAATTTTAGCCATTTTTCTGCAGCCTTGATTTTTTTTGCTATTTTTTTGCATCAAGGCAAAAAAATAGAAAGCTTAAAATAATCGCACAGCTTCTTTAATAACAGAAGAATAAATTTACCTTATTAATCCACTTACCCGATAAACAATATCAATGTGAATACAAGAACTCTTTATGTAACCCTTTTGCAAAAACAAAGACCACCCGTGGTGTTTCACTAACTTGCCACGGAAACTACATGGCAAACACGTTCAACACATGGGGTGATTCAAAATTGGTAACATCTTTGGTTTTTCTGAACTAGTAAACTGTAACCATGTAAACCGCACTTACCCACTAAACAAAGTCATTGTGAATACGAAAGCCCTTTATGCACTCCTTCTTGCCATCATGCTGCCGCTGGTCGGCTATTTCCTGATGAAATGGAAAGGCGATACCGCCATTCAAATGCCCCGCCATTACCTCGCCGACTCCATACCCACTAAAGTGGTAAAGGGAAAAAAAGTGGATGATACCGCCTGGCATAAGCTTCCCGATTTTGCACTCGTCAACCAGTTGGGCGATTCCGTTTCCTGGGAAGCATTAAAAGGAAAAGTAGTGGTCGCGGATTTTTTCTTTACCCACTGCCCTACTATCTGCCCCCGCCTTACTACCAATATGCGCTGGGTGCAGCAAAACATCAACAATTCAAAAAGAGTGGGCGACAAAACGCCCGACTTTATCCATTTTCTTTCGTTCAGTATCGACCCCGAACGTGATTCAGTGCAGCGGCTCAAGCAATGGGCCGACCGTTTCCAGGTAAACCCTGAACAGTGGTGGTTGCTTACCGGCGATAAGAAAAGCATTTACAACATGGCGATCAATGAAATGAAGATTGGCCTTGTTGACGGGCAGGGTGTTGACACCAATTTCATTCATACTGATCATTTTGTACTTATCGACAGCAACCGCCATGTACGCGGCTACTACCATGGGCTCGACAGCACTTCGCTGCAGCACCTGTCAAACGATATCGTGATGTTGTCGATGGAAAAAGATCCCACCCGCAAAAGTATGTTTGCCGGCAAGCTGCCTATCATGGGTGCCGCTTTTCTCGCCGCCATACTCGGTGCTGCAGTGCTGTTATTCATCCTCCGAAAAAAAAGAAATAATGCTGACCCCCTTACTGAAAAAAAATGACCGCAGGGCTTCCTGGCTCATCATCGCGTTTTCAGTTATTGTATTCGCGGCAGTGGTATTGTTGAACAAGGTTAAGCTGGAGGCTGACCTTGGGTTTGATGTGCATTTGTTTGCAATGATCAATGCTCTGATCAATTCCGGTGTTACCGTATTGCTGGTGCTGGCCCTGTTGGCGGTGAAAAGAAAAAATTATCAAACGCACCGCAACCTGATGCTTACCGCCATGGTGTTGTCCATACTATTCCTCGCGAGTTATATCTGTCATCATTTGTTAGCTGGGGATACACGCTTTGGCGATCTTAATCAGGATGGCATTGTGAACGAAGCCGAAAAAGCCGCTGCTGGTTCTAAGCGCATAGTTTATTATATCATCCTCGCCTCGCATATTCCGTTGGCCGGTATCATTCTTCCTTTTATTTTATTTACCACTTACCGTGCACTCACCGGCGAATACGCCGCCCATAAAAAGCTGGCCCGCATTACTTGGCCGGTATGGCTCTATGTAGCTATTACAGGTGTGGCGGTGTACTTGATGATCAGTCCTTATTACTAAGTTGTGATCGCAGTAGCGTCTAAATGCAACACGTTTATAAATCGTAAAAGCAAGACTTAAGGCAGCACAAGGTGGTTCTTTCCGGGTACGTAGCGCCGTCATGCTTTGTGGTTCCGAATCCTCGCTCAGCTATTTTTTACTTATGGATGTTTCTCTATGTGAAAACCTATGTTTTCTACATCCTTCCCGCATTTTAACAATCCCAAAACACATCCTCCAAAATAAATAACGCTCCCATCCTGTTTTTATCTGGTCGGTTACAATAAAACAAATCTATTTCCGTATTTAAATCCTGCACAAGCCACACACCATGTTATTGTACAAGCAAGTAATTAGTCTGTCTTTGGTTGCTCTGGTACTGTCTCTCTCCGCCAGCTCGCAAACCAAGGACAGTTTAGCCGTTAAGCGATCTGCATCCGATAGTTTACAAACGGTAGCCATACAGGCTCAGTCAATAAGGAAACCGTTTCCCGTAAAACAGTTCGTTGCACCAACACTAATGGTGATGTACGGTTTCGCGGGTTTGGAAAGCAACGGTATTCAAAAGCTCAACGGAAAGCTCAAAGAAGAAATATACATGGAGCGGCTGCCAAAAAAATCCAACCTTGACAATTATCTCATCTTTGCTCCCGCTGCTACGGTCTACGGGTTAAATGCGATAGGTATTAAAGGAAAACATAATTTCAGGGATAGGTCCATGATCTATCTCATGTCCAATCTCTTCATGAGCGGGATTGTTTTTTCCGTCAAAAATATTTCGAATGAGCTAAGGCCCGATGCATCCGATTACTTGTCTTTTCCCAGCGGGCATACGGCCGCTTCGTTTGTTGGTGCTGAATTTTTACGACAGGAATACAAGGATGTGTCTCCCTGGTATGGTGTAGCCGGTTATGCCATGGCAACCACAACCGCTTATTTGCGCATGCAGAACAACAAACACTGGCTGACAGATGTAGTAGCCGGCGCCGGTATTGGCATTGCATCCACTAAACTCGCTTATTGGCTCTATCCCAAACTGCAGCATAAATTTTTTAAGGATAAACCAATGAAGACGATCGCCATGCCCTCCTTTCAAAATGGTGCAATCGGTATCGGGTTGGTTCATAAATTTTAATAAGACTAACGCTGCGCCGCTTATATACTCTTGCGATCTCCGCGGGAAATTCTTGCATTCGCGGGAAATCTTTTTGCAATAATCCATCAGCGCAACCTTCACGCATATCACTCTCTCTGGATAAGATGCCTGGTGCCCCTCGTTTTATTAAAAAATCAGGTTGTATAAAATTTTGACTTGCTGCGGCGGTTAGCTATATTGGCGACTCGATCCCTATTGGAACCGGCAATCAATCCCGGCCATTTATTCAAACTACTTATTCAACATGAAAAAGATTGCGCTGTTTGCTGCTGTCGTCACGATTGCATTATCGGCTTGCCAAAAAGAAGCGTCCAACACATCTCCATTGCCTGCAGCATCGCTCAGGGTAAAGACCTATACGGAAGATGTAAGGTCTGCTGCATTGGGCAATGTGGTTGTCACTTTTAATTTGAGCTATGATGGTAATGATAAGCTCATCTCTATGATAGATGCAGCCAATGCCGGCAATAAATTCGTCTTTGCTTATACTTCGTCTTCAAAGTACACCATGGACCTGTTTGTCAATAATATTTTTGAGTTACATGTTGATTATTTTCTCAATAGCCAATTGCAGCCAGATAGTTCATTTCAATACAACAACACCAACGATAGCTCAACAGAGAAATATGTATACAATCCAGCTCACCAGTTGACGACGCTTCGCGAATACGATTATTCCGCGGTTACTGGTTCGTCGTTGTGGAATACTACGGCCTATACTCACGATGGGGCGGGTAATTTAATCAGATCAGAAGACGGCGACGGCAATGTGTACACCTATGAGTATTACACGGACAAGGTGTACCTCATGCCCCAGGCAATGCCCGTGTTGACTGCCACACAAAAAGTAAACCTGCTCAAAAAATTGACACTTACCATTGGCGGTACGGTGGAAGGGACCGTTGACAACACCTATACCTTCGACAGCAAAGACCGCGTCAGCACCATCCGCGACGAGTACAGTAATGGCGACTTGATCATAAAAACGTACACGTATTTTGATTGATGGGCAGTAAGATGTAACGATTGGCAGGTGTTTTTAGGTAAGAGCAGAGAAGAATTTATTAATCTCTTTGATTCTGAGAAATTACGAATTTCAAGGAATTCTCTAAACTCGGATAATATAGAGGCATTGATAAAGACAGCAATGATTTATACGCAAGGGTACTTCAGCATCAGCAGGATAAACGTTGGTGGGTATCTTTATTAGTCAGAGCTATCGTGAGATTAATTGGAACTCTTATTGGCGGCTTCATGAGGTACAGTACTTAAGTGGAATATTGCCGCAGTTGTGGATGTCCGGCCTTGGTAGATGTTCCAAAAATAATACCTCGCGGATTGGTGTCCAGAACTTGTTGACGAATATTCCATCAACCCAAGGACTATGAAATTTGGATCTTGTGAATTCGATCAGGTTGCGTCAGGCTATTATCAACGTTGGTTTTGCTTCAGCATTCATAAAGGCATCCCACGCAATGACGGAATCCTGGTGTTTTGATGGCTTCTTTTATTACCGGCGTGTCCGTCATTGGGAGGCCGGTAAAACACAGTGAATATTATCGATAATTACTTAGGACGAAGCAACCTGGGGTGTGCTCTTCCGTCGTTGGAGGTCCTGCCGCCGTGAGGCGAACACAGACATTAGATACAAGTCGCAATTGTAAGCTGACTTCCCCCTCAAATAATCCACCATTTACAAGACTTATCAATCATGAATGCCCGGGTATTTTATCTTTATCGCAAATAAAACAGCATGCGTAAATTTATTTTTCTCTTTTTATTGCTGCCTGGCCTTAGCCAGTTTACAGCATGTACTCCTTCATCACCGGAGAATACCTTCAATACGGCTGTTCTTAGCTGTAACGTGTTTTATGACTTTGCCAGTGAAGGTTTGTTGCGCCAGTTGGAAAGTCCATCTGTTCGTATGATAAACGGCGATAAAGACAATTTTGGTCCGATGAAAAGAAAAGAAGTTATCGACGATAAAATACAATCGGTCACGGAGTATCATAACAAACTAAGGCGCTTAAAAGAAACTGCGGATAGCAAAAAAGTGATCGGCACTTCGAAGGCATTGTATAACTATGTGTTGCCGGTGTATGAAAAGGAATACAGGGAACTTGCCCGGCTTTTTGATGAAGGCACCGCAAAAGAATCCATAACCGCATACGCACAGGCGATCCAGGATAAATACTATCCCGGGTTTGCAACCCTGTTCGATAAAATGACGGCGGCAGGTAAGCTGTATGCCAAAAAACATAACATCAATGTGCAATGGGATATACAAACTTCACCACAATTTAACTGACTTGTTTTTCATCGTGCGTGCCTCCGCATTTTCGGGTATTCGAAAGAATACTCGCCGCGGTTCGGTGATCAGAGCGAAGCGAAGGATCAATCACCAAGAGCTAACTAAAAATTTTCTTCTCCGATGAGTGTGCGTTCCGTCATAGGTAATGTCTCGTCTGTCAGCCCGCAAAATAACACTGGTAGGTGAATCCGATAGCTACCGGATCGCCGTATTACAAATAAGAAAGTTGTCGTTATTCATTATCTGATAAGCTAGCTTGAGTTCGTTGCCACGCATCACGCCGGCAGGAACCTGGCTTTCTCTCGGGCATCCGATTTTTCTTTTGCGCTGGTAAAAGTCAAGTAGCTGTTATGTTGTATGAACCGTTCACGGCTTAACATTTTTAATAGCTGAATCAGGCAGGGACTTTTATTGAACCAACGAAAATCAGTAACTTACTGTTATTGTTAAGCAAAAATTTTTATTATGAAAAAGTGGCAATTGCTTGTTGCAGTTTCGATCTTCCTTGTGGCGGTTTCGTTCAGACCGTTCCATCACGGTTGGGCAAATTACGATCAGAAAAAAACACTGGATTACACAGGGACTGTTGAGGCGTTTAAGTTGGAGAATCCGCATACCACTGCAAGGGTAAAGGATAAAGACAAAACATGGCTGGTAATCCTGGCGCCTAAGAGCCGGATGGAATCAAGAGGCGTGCCCTCGGATAAAATTGTGGCAGGAAGTAAACTCCGTGTTGTAGGTTATCCTCATAAAACTATTAAGGGTGAAATGCGTGCAGAAAGAATTTATGTAGACAATATTAAATTCGAATTGCGGTAACAGTGGTATTTAGATGGATTGAAGCATCCCTGGTGGCAGAGGCCATACGTCAATCGACATGGTTGTATCCTTTTATTGAGATCATTCACATTTTAGGGATCGTGCTCGTGGCTGGCGGGGCCATTCTTTTCGATATTCAATTATTATCAAACAGGGGGCTTGTTATAGAGAACAGGTATTTGGTGTTGTGGTCTAAGCGCGGACTGATACTGGCAATACTCTCAGGCATTTTATTGTTTGCTACTAATGCAGTGGCATTATCAAGCGATCCGGTATTCGGGTTGAAATTACTGTTACTATTTCTTGCCATTATCAATGCGTGGATATTTCATGTAAGGGTCTATCTTCCGTCAAAGTGGACTGCTGCCAGGTATCATGCGATCATCTCGATCATTCTGTGGATAAGCATCATATCGTGTGGCAGGCTTCTCGCGTACTGACCAGCTTTTTAATAAATCTTGCATCAGTAATACTTCCCGTTGCGGGTGTTCGAAGAAAATAACACGACGCGGTTTGGTGGTCCAGAGCGAAGTGAAGGATCAACACCAACCGCACGAACCAGCGATCACTTTCGATATATGAAGACATAGGTTATCCGGAATGTCATCGATTAGAAAAAGTTTCCGACGAAATCGTAGAAGTTTTACCCGGCATCTCGCCCCTGCTGCGAAATAAAAACTGTGATATCACTATGGCTTGAAATAAGGTTTATGTCGCCGCTACGGCAAACAACAGGGTGCAAAACTATTTCACACCCTGTTATTTTTTTACTGATTATTGATAAGTCACTTTCGAAACGGTACCGTCGGCAAGGCTGGTAATATACCAGGTATGCACATTAGACTGTGTAATGCCAGCCGGAAGATTTAATCCGGTTGCTAGATCGGTTGCGCCGGTACCATCCACCCATATCAGTTTACCGGTACCGCGGGTAAAGCCGGTAGGTCCAAACTCACCATGTTGTACCACGATGTTGCCGTGCTGATTCCCTTTGGCTATATCGACGAGCGTAGTAAAATCAGGCTGCGATACAGCGAAATGGCCATTGGGCTTGACTTTATAGATAGTGGCTTTACCAGCGGGGAATGGGAAACCGGTAAGTGTAGTGACGAACAAATTTCCTTTCTCATAGATAATGCCGGTAGGTACCGCGTGTATCATCGGCGGACCCATAGGCAGTGGATTGGCAATGGAAGGAAGTTGGGCGACAACTGACAACGCACCTTTTTTTGATCTTTTTAATATAGCATTAGCCGCCGCATCGGTTATATAAATAGAACCGTCAGGAGCAGCGACCAGGTCATATGGATGCGTTTCACCTGTAGGTGCAGCAAAAGGATAGGCTAACACAAAGGCGCCGATATCTTCCACGGCAAGGTTGGAAGCAAAGAGTGGCGCATCACCCGGCGTAAAATGGGATACGTCGGCTTTGTACAGTTTGCCTTTTGCACCGAGGATGAATAATTTTCCCTCATGAAAAAGTAAATGGGTTGGCCCTTCGAGTTCGCCATTAGCAATGATGACGGATTCAAAGCTTGTAATTGCATCATATTTTGTTCCGTTTGAAATGACGGATACTTTTCCATCATTTTTGCCGGCACCCATTTCAGCCACCCAAACTCTTCCATATTTATCAATAGCCAAACCTATGGGTGCTACAAATCCTGAAGCCACCGGGGTAATGGAAAGCACGGGGGGATCATGTGGTTTGGTACAGCCTGTGAACAGGAACACTAAAACGACTACGGGAATAATAGCCAGCCAGTTGAACGTTTGACGCAGTGAGGAGAATAAATGTTTCATGTTTTTATGGATTTAAGGTTTGAAAAAATACATGTATGAGTACAAAGGAAGATCTGCGAAGGAGCCTTTGCAGCAGTTGATAAACCGGATGGAATACGTATAAAAATCATCGGTTAATCGCCCCTGGTATATAATCGCAAAGTTGTTAACCATTGCTTATTGTGTTTGTATAAATACATTCGCAGCGTGCAGGGTAGCATTTATTTTTCAGGCGGGAACGGTTTTTTTCAAGGCGGCAACAGGGGAAGTAAACTACCAGTTGGACCACATAAATTTGTTGCAAAATAAAAAGCGGGAAAAACAGGAATGCCGGACACCACAAAAGCCAGGGCCGGAACTACTAATCGTCGTGTGAAGGTATTGCAGTTTTTTAGTAAAATCTGGGGCTGATTTGAATGCCTGGCAAAGGACAACCGAAAAAGTTTTTTTCACCTCCACTGCGTAAGAAAATAGTAGCATGGAAAATAACTAACTTTAAAAGAGCTTGTTCTTTTCTTCTTAAATAAATTTTCAACTGAAAGAGACTTTACATGAAAATGTCAATTCCAACTGGCCAAAATAAAATAAAAATAAACAGATGAAAGTTATTCTTTTGTTCCTGGCGGTAGTCAGTGCTGGCTACGGATGTAATGCTAAAAAAGAGACACCTTCTAAAAATGAGTGGCCGTCAGAAACCGTTCAAATAAAATCGGCATTATTAGCTGCTCCTATGGAAAAGAGAGATAGCTGCACAGTGTATGGCTATTCAGCCGATACACAACTCGTCCTTTTAAGAAAAGGCACGAATGAATTGATTTGTGTTGCAGACGATCCCAAGGTAGCTGGGTTTTCTGTGTCGTGTTATGCCAGGGACCTGGAGCCTTTTATGCAAAGAGGACGTGAACTGAGAAAACAGGGTGTTAAAGATCAACAGCTATTTGATGAACGTGAGAAAGAAGTAATGGCGGGCACGCTGCAAATGCCCAAACAACCTGCAACCTTGTATGTTTATACTGCAAAAGATAAAGATGTTGATCCTGCCACCGGTGACGTGAAAAACGGTTACTTGCGGTATGTAATTTATATCCCTTATGCTACTGCTGCAAGTACAGGGTTGCCAGAAAAACCAGATACCGGCGGTATGCCCTGGATCATGCATCCCGGAACACACGGGGCGCATATTATGATCAATCCTTAAAACAGCTAACTTAGTCTCAGCCATGATGTGTGTGTGGAAGAAAGGAAATACTGATCGCTCCACCGGAACTATGATTTGATTAATTGATGCATGAAATCACACCGGAGCAACAGTGCTGGAGATCTTTATGCATATTGCTACAAACCTTGCCAGGAACCCGGACCCGCCCATTTCAATTTCTCCTTTTTGCGTTATATCTTGTTCCTCGTAGTATTACTACGATTCACTACCGTCATACAGGAAACAATACTGGTCGTTTATGAAGCTGAGACGCATGCAATTTTTAATAACCGGGTTATTGGTTTTCACCTTTATAAATGCTTTTGCGCAACCTGCGCCCGTGCTGGAATGGCAGCGCACATATGGTTCCGCTTATGGTGAGTATCCAGGCACCATCCTGGAAACTTTTGACGGCGGATATATCATCTCGGGTTATTCCGCCGGCGACGATGGTGATGTGATGGGCCATCACGGCAATCCCACCGTTGCCGATATCTGGGTCATCAAGATCGACAAGACCGGTAAAATTGAATGGCAAAAGAGCTATGGCGGAAGTGATTCCGATGCCGGCGCCTATATTATACAAACACCAGACGGCGGGTTCATACTTGCCGGTTCAGCCGGTTCCCGCGATTGTAATATAACCGGCAACCATGGGGGCCTCGATTACTGGATCTTAAGACTCGACACCAAAGGCGAAGTGCTCTGGCAAAAAATGTACGGCGGCAGCCTTGAAGATTATGTCCGTGCCATCACACTTACCAATGACGGCGGTTATTATGTAGCGGGTCAAACCCAATCAAATGACGGCGATGTAAGCGGCAATCATGGCCTGCTCGATTTCTGGATCATAAAAATAAACGCTAACGGAAACCTTCTCTGGCAAAAGACCCTTGGCGGCAGCGATTATGACAATGCCCGTGGCATACAGGCTACTCCGGATGGCGGCTGCGTTGCTGTTGGCAATACGTATTCAACCAATGGCAATGTGACCGGCAATCATGGAGCCGGGGACTATTGGGTGACCAGGCTCGACCCGCAGGGCAACCTGCAATGGCAAAAAACGCTGGGGGGTTCCATGACCGATATTGCCGCCTGTATCCAATTAGCCCCGAACGATGGATTCATCGTATCGGGATTCAGCAATTCGTTCGATGGAGACGTGAGCGGCGGCCATGGTGGATATGATGCATGGATCGTAAGATTGAACAATGCCGGCAATATCATTTGGCAAAGATCCTACGGTGGCAGCCAGAACGAAACCGCTAATGATATCCGGAATACGGGAGACGGTTTTGTTTTCACGGGCATGTCGGCTTCCAATGATGGAGATATTAACTGCAACGCCGGCCTGTTTGATGTATTCGTTGCAAAGATCGATTATAATGGTCAACCCGAATGGCAAAGAACATGGGGCGGCGTGGGTTATGATGAGGGTGCCTGCATACAGCCCCTTGCTGATGGCAGTTTTATCGTGCTTGGTTATACGGAATCGGCTGATGTACCCGGTCATCACCAGCCTGCTTCGAATGCCGATGGAAGATCGGACTATTGGGTGATTAAACTTTCACCACCGCTTGCAACGGTACCTGCACCGGTCGTCACAATTGATCCTGCTTCGGCAATTGTATGTGGCGGTTACCCTGCCATCATCAGCGCCTCTGTTTTATACGGTGGCGTCAACCCCGTTTACCAATGGATAAAAAATGGGCAATTAGTTGGCGTCAATAACCCGCGCTATACCGATAACAATTTATCCGCCAATGACCAGCTGAGTTGTATTGTGAGACACGGAAATATTTGTGAGAACAATGCACTACAGGGAACCGATGCCGTAACGATTAAGTTAAAGGGCAATCTGCCCAACCCCAGCATGACGATCGCCGCCGACAACACCAGCACGTGCGATTGCTCTACGATCACCATTAAAGCAACCGTCACCAACCCCGGTGGATCGCCGCGTTATGTATGGTTTATAAATGGAGTTAATGTTAACATTGATGCGCCAACGCTTATCAGCAGCAAGTTGGCAGACGGATATGAGATACGCTGTCTTTATTTTGACAACACTAATTGCCTGGCCGCTGATTCTGTTTTTTCCAATACGATAAAATTTGGAGGAAGCAGCAACCCTCGCTCCGTAACGATTGCTGCTGATAACGATACTATATGCAAAGGCACTGCTGTGAACTTTACTGCCAATCCTATTAATGCAGGAACCAGCCTGGTGTATCAATGGCAAGTAAATAATGTGAATGCGGGCACTAATAGTTCCGTGTTTACCAGCAACACTTTAAGCGATGGAGACGAGGTAACTTGTTTTGTCAGGAGCGATCCGGCGATGAGTTGTGCACCGGCAGGCAGCGCTTTTTCCAACAGGATTCAAATGAAAGTATTGGGCAGTGCTGCACCTGCTGTGAGTATTGCTGCCAGCGCCGAAACAATTTGTACGGGGTCAGCAGTCAATTTTATAGCTACCGCGACCAATGCCGGTACGAATGTTTCTTATCAATGGAAACTTAATGGTGCGAATGTTGGCGGCAACGATAAAAATTATTCCAATGCTTCGCTTGTCGATAATGATGTGATCAGTTGCACAATTACAGCCGATCCTCAATTCGCCTGCGCACTTGCCAACCAGGCTTCTTCTCAAAACATCACCATGACGGTGAATACCGGCGAGCCAGCGTCAGTGAAAATTTCAGCCGACCGCGCCAGCGCCTGTGCCGGTGAAAGTATTATTTTCAATGCGGAAGCACAGCACGCCGGTTCCAATCCAGGGTTTGAATGGATACTCAATGGTAACATGGTTTCAAATCAATCGCCGGTCTATAACAATAATCACATGCAAAACGGGGACCGGCTGTTTTGCCGCCTCGTTCCCGGTACAGGAGCTTGTGGTTTGGGTGCTGACACGTCTAACCTCATCGTAGCTGTCATTAATGATACGCCTTTTGTACGCATTTCACCCGCGGATACGACCACCGGGCCCGGAAAACAGTTTCATCTTATGACAACTGTTTCCGGAAACATCAATTCATTTGAGTGGAGCCCGGCAAATAAATTGATAGACCCGTTATCATTGTCTCCGCAAACCACAGTTATAAACGAAAACACCCCTTATCAATTGTCGGTAGAAAATGATAAGGGGTGCAAAGGAATTGCGACTGCTTTAATAAAAGTGTTTACGCAGCTTTTTATGCCTACTGCCTTTTCACCAAATAATGATGGTGTGAATGACGTGTTCAGGATTCCACCTGCACACGCTGTCACACTGAAAGAATTTTCTGTTTACAATCGTTGGGGCGTCCCCGTTTTTTCAACGAAAAATATTCTTGCAGGATGGGATGGAACTGTTCGCGGTAAAAAACAAGATACAGGAGCTTACGTCTATTATGTCAAAGCGCTGGTAAATGGCAAGGAGATTTTTTTAAAAGGCAATTTTTTATTAGTGAGATAATCTGGAATAATTCCGCCCGTGCATGTCTACCTCATTGAATTGATCCATTCATAGTGCCAATTGTTTCCATACAGCCCTACCGTTAAAAAAAACTTAAGGGCCGCTATTTTTTTATATGCGCCTTAAAGGTGCCATTTGGCTGGGTAGCGGTGAGACTAACAGGCTTGTTACCATCTACTTCAAATTTCAATGTATAACCCGGTACACCTTTCAGGGTAAATGTATGAAGTGATAACGGCACTAATTCGTATTCTCCCTGGCCGGGTGCAGATACCCATAGTGCATCTCCTTTCATCACCATTGTCGCGGTAAGATCAATGCCTTCAAACTGATATACAGCAACATATTTTGCCAGGTCCTTTGCCGTGACCGAAAAGGTTGCTTTGCCCTTCAATTGATCGATTTTTTGTTTGCTGTCTTCGCTTTTAGTAATGGCCCATGCTTTTTCATAGTTGGTAATGGCGCCAGCCGTATCTTTTTTCTCGAGAAGGGCGTCTGCATAGGAGTCATACACATTACCGCTTTGCGGGTAGTTTTCGATATTCATTTCAAAAAGTGCGACCGCCTTATCATAATGTTTTTGCGAAAGTGCATAGTAACCAAGACCATTTATGGACATTTCCGGCGGAGAAACTTTATATCCCATTTCTTTTGAAACAGCCTGGTAATGCTTTTTCATTTTTTGCACCAGTTCGCTTCCCGGGCTCATAAAGTCTGAGGGCGAAGTTTTGAACCGGTACCAGCCAAAAATAAATCGCAGGCCATCATACTCCGCTATAAGGGGAACCGAGCCATGATCATCATCGTCATAATATTTACTGGCATACTTCAAACCATTTTTGGAATTTGACTTTATAAATTTATCCAGCGCGAAAATGGACCGTATGTGCCGGGTATTGGTTGAAGTGTCTTTTTTCATTTTCTCCAGCGTCATACCATCAGCCATTGTGTTGGCAATACCTACGTATAAGCTTGTGCCGTCATACTTTTGACCGGCGAGTTTTTGTTGTGTGGCTTTTAAGAACTGTTCTTTATCATACCACATGCTTGGATCAATCGCGATATAGGCATTGAACAGCTTGCGATAATTGGTGAGTATGTTCATTACTGCTAAACCGCCAAAGGAGTGGCCTATCAGCACTCTGAAAGGTTGTGTGAGATAGGATGAATCGACATGCGGTATCAGTTCTTTTTGCAGGAAGGCCGCAAAGTTTTCACCGCCGCCCGATGTTTTTGAAAAGCCACTGTCCATCATCGGCAGATCGTTTCTCACATGAGTGGGTGTAAGGTCTCTGGTTCTATCTGTATTGGGTATAGCCACCACGATCATTTCGGGAAAAATGGTATTGCCATTCACCTGGCTTAACTGTTGTATCATTCCTACCACGGAATTGAAATGCACATCTCCATCGAGCAGGTAAAGAACAGGAAAGCGTTGACTGGTGGTTTGCATGCTGGTATTCATATTCGGAACATACACCCAAAATTTTCTATTCTCTTTAAGAATAGCGGAGTAAACACTATCAATTTTTCCAATGACGATTTTATTATCTGCTTGTGCATAGCTGCCCGACACAATGGTTATACTAAGAACAAACAGGCAGAAATTTTTCATGTTGTGTTATTAAATGAGGGTATTAGAAATACACCTGTCAAATGTATCTCAATTTCTTATGGAATTTTTTTACGGTTTAATGTCACTAATTTATCAGCACCCTTAGTTTCCCTGGACGTCTTTGTGCTAGTGTGGCTGAATGTTTCGTATTTTCAAAGCACTAATTACTTACTATTAACTTTAAATATTTCTGATGCATTATATATATCGGTTGTTTGGCTTTTTATTCTGTAGTATTTTCTTGATTGAAGGAATGTATAAGGAAATAGCAGCACAGGATATTCCTATTAACCAGGACGAAACGAAGGTGCCTGCTTATACATTGCCTGATCCCTTACAGGAAGCGGATGGCAAACAGGTTACTGATTCGCAACAATGGTTGCACCAGCAGCGGGAAGCCCTGCTTAAATTATTTGCGGACAATGTGTATGGCAGGATGCCGGCCAAACCCGCAAACATGAAGTTTAAAATAATTTCCGTTGATTCTTTCGCGTTAGGAGGATCAGCCATACGGAAGCAGGTCGCCATTTTATTTAGCGGCACCGCACCAGCGCCTTCAATGGATCTGCTGATCTACCTGCCAAAGTTGTTAAAAGAACCTGTTCCTGTTTTCATAGGTTTGAATTTTTATGGCAACCAAACGATCCATGCGGATAGCGGCATCCGTTTGTCAGCACAATGGGCGATGAACGACGAGCAAAAAGGAATTAGACATAACCGGGCCACCGAAGCTTCGAGAGGAAAAGATGCGGGTAAGTGGGCAGTCGAAGAAATAATCAACCGCGGATATGGATTAGCTACTGCTTATTATGGCGACCTGGAGCCTGACAATGTGGAAGGTTGGAAAACAGGTATACGAACCACATTAAAAACAGAGTTATCCATTAATGAACGTGAATGGGGCGCTATTGGTTCCTGGGCCTGGGGTTTAAGCCGCATAATGGATTACCTGGAAACAGATTCAGCAGCTAATGCAAAGAAAGTGATAATAACAGGCCACTCCAGGCTGGGTAAGGCATGTTTATGGGCCGCCGCAAATGATGAACGCTTTGCCATTGTTGTTTCTAATAATTCAGGCGAAGGTGGTGCCGCTTTGGCAAAACGTTGGTTCGGGGAAACAATAGAAAGGATAAACACGTCATTTCCGCATTGGTTTGCGCCCGCTTTTACACAGTACAACAAGCATCCTGAACGGTTACCTGTAGATCAGCACATGTTACTGGCTTTGATGGCGCCAAGACCATTGTATGTAGCAAGCGCTGCCGATGATTGGTGGGCAGATCCAAAAGGAGAATTTCTTAGTGCGAAAAATGCGGAACCTGTTTATGCTTTATTTGGTAAAAAAGGACTGGGTGTAACTGATATGCCAGGAGCTGACCATCCTGTTGGAGAAACCATCCGGTATCATATACGCACAGGTAAGCATGATTTTACTTTATATGACTGGCAGCAGTATCTTGATTTTTCAGATAAACAATTCGGAACAAGCAGTAAGAGTCAATAGGGCCTTTTCATTTTCGGTCCCCGCCAGGCAGGTACAAAGGCATTACCTATTCCGTTACACAGCTATAATTATTATTTATGCTTTCTTCATTATAAAGATTATACTGTACAAATGTCTCTGCCGCTGTCCGACCAAGTTCATAATTGAGTTTTCAGCGTTAAAAACTGACACCCTTAACAGGCCTCGGGGTAGCCTGAGACACTACATGGTTCTGTTATACTCCGGTTAGCTTTACGTTTTACATCATTTCAATCAGCATGAACGGGCGGCTTGCCGGTAGCAGCTAATTTTCTTCCTGTTTGTTCAGCGATTATCTCATCAGCAACTGCTTTTCGCTGACGGTATTTGGAAAGATTGATGAGCAGGACACTTGCCAATATAACGGTCAGCCCCAGTACCTGCAGCCAGCTCATATGCTCGCCTGCAAAAAGAACACCTAGTAGTACGGCTACCAAAGGGTTCACATACACGTGCGTGCCTACCTGTGTAACGGGGCGAACACTTAACAACCACACATAAGCGCTGTAACCCGCCAGGGAACCCAGCACCACTAAATACAGTACAGACAACCACGCCTCAGCGGGAACCGACTGCCATTGAAAACCGGACCACTCATTATTCAATAAACTGGCTGGAAGAAATACAAGGCCTGCCACCAGCATCTGCCAGGCCGAATTGACTGCGGAAGAACCAAACGATTTGTTCTTGGAATAAATAGAACCGCCAGCCCAACTGATGGTTCCTACGACCAGCACGATAAAACCAACGATACTGGCTTCTCCTCCGGCCTGCGAAACCAGCTTGCCTGCACTCTCACTGAACAGCAATACCACGCCAGCAAAACCAATGATCAATCCTGCCACGGTAAAGCGGCTGCTCAGATTAGTTTTCCAGTTCGGCTTATCCAGCAATACCAGCCAGATAGCCTCTGATGCTACCAAAACACCTACTAGCGAACTGGGCAATGTTTTTTCGGCCCAGATGACAGCACCCGTACCTACAAACAGTAACATCACCCCGGTAATGGCAGCGTGCTTAATCTGTGTGGGATTGAAAAGCTTTTCTTTCCTTAGTACACACCAGCCCATCAGCAGGATGCCGGCAATGATAAAACGCAGGGCACCCATCATAAACGGGGGTATGTGTGCAATAGCTTTCTGAATAAAGAAATAAGTAGAGCCCCAAACGATATACAAAACAGCGAAAGCTATAATGATCATTGCAGGCGAAGCTTCTTTTCTGACTACGGACATAACATTACTTTTTACGTATGACCAATTGTTGTTGCTCTTTCACAGTTTCAAGCACAATCGTTGTTTTGGTGGAAAGCACATTAGGAATGCGTTTCAGCGACTTTCGCATCAGGGCTACCAGGGACGCGGTATCTTCTGTTCGCACTTTAACGAAGAAACAATCTTCCCCCGCAATGATATGCACCTCCTGCACCTCTGGCACTTTTGCCAGCGATGCCGCAATTTTAGCATCCGAATCGGCCCCCTCTTTTGTTTTAATAAAAACGAATGCCAGCAATTTCTGGTTCACAGCTGGCGGGCTGATAGCAGTGTTGTATTGAAGGATCACCTTTTTCTGCTCCAGCTTCTTTACCCGTTCCAACACGGCGGAAGGTGCCATCGCAAGCTGCTTTGCCAGGTCCACATTTGAGATGCGGGCATTAGCCTGCATCAGATCAAGTATTTGCAGATCAACAGCGTCCAGTTCTACTTGCATACAGAATTAATTTCTGTAAATGTAGGAATATTCAGAATTATATTCTGCATTTGATCATAAATTTAGTGATAAATTTATTTTCACACCAATATTACCATGTTAAATGGGTTGTGCTTAATGATGTTGATCTTCTTACTTAAGGGCTGGTGCAAGTCCGGCATCTCGTGTCTTACAAAAAAATTTGCTTTGGGGGTCAAACGGGTGAGGAGATCGAAAATTTTGGTTCGCGGGAATTGAATCGGCAAAACTTTCATTCCAATTTGAAGTCGAGCCGATGGAGGAAGAACGCATGCAGGCAGAACGTTTTTCTTAATTGAATACCGGATTCCGTTCAATTATTTACTTTCATGAATTTTAAATTCTTAACTCCAAAATTTGAAATGACGAATCCATTAACCGCTTTAGCTTCACTCCGCAAAAACTCCATTTCAAAAGAAAAAGTTTGCGGACCAGAGCCTGAAAAGTTGTTCTCGCCAATCCTTTTGAGATCAAGATCACTCAACCTGGTATGCGACATGACGAGTTTATTTTCACGTACTTTAAACGAATAGGTTGTCCTTAGTTCATCATTGTAATAGTCGCCTTCAAATTCCTTTAGGTTGCCCCTATAGCTGGCATTAGTTTTTGTGGTGCTATTTGCCGGACTTATTATATTCGTACTTTTTACTTCCTGGAAATGATCTTTAATATAAAAATCGGCAATTTGCCACCTGGCTTTTAAATTCTCATTATGTTCATCATTGCTTAATGCGATAATGGCAAGACGTTGGTCGGGAAAGCGGCCTAAAAATGTTCGGAAAGCGGCAGTATGCCCTCCATGGGAAATCATGTTGACGCCTTTGTGATGGCTGAGATTCTGTCCTTTCGCATGAAAGATGCTGTCGCCGTCAATGATTCTTAATACTACTTTTTTTCCGTTGTCCAGGTAAGATGGTTCATTAAACGCTTTGATGAGCTCGCTATTTCCAACCACCGGGTTCTCAAAATTTATTACCCATTTACTTAAATCTTCTACCGTTGTCATTAAATTGGAAGGACCCGCATTTGAGCTGTTTAATGGTTTATGATAATAAACATTTTTGATTTGCTCGTAAGATTCAGCTCTATTTTTTACAATGATTTCGTGGTTGTCAGAAAACTGCGTGCTTGTCATTCGCAACGGTTTGAAGATATTTTCATGGGTATATTCTGCAAAGGTTTTGCCGGTTACACGTTGCACAATTTCTGCCAACAGGGTGTAGCCTGTATTGTTGTAGTTAAACGCAGTCCCAGGGGTAAAATTTAGATTTTTTTGCCTGGCGAGTAGCTTTAGTATTTGTTCTGTAGTAATTACGTCGCCTGAATGCCACCCGGCAAGCGATCCGATTGCAGCCTGGTCCCTGAGACCGCTGGTATGCGCCAGTAAATGCCTGATGGTTATGGTTGAGCCGTAGTTGGGTAATTCGCGAATATATTTTTTGATATCGTCCTCAAAGGAGATTTTGCCTTCGCTTTCCAACAGATAAATGGCAAATGCTGTAAACTGTTTTGATACAGATGCAATATTAAAAACAGTTTGCGGCGTGATGGGGATGTCGTGGTCAAGATCCGCCATGCCATATCCTTTTGTAAAAATAATTCTTCCATTTTTCACAATGGCGACTGCTGCACCGGGTGTTTGCGAATTGTAGGAGGCGAACAAGGAATCAATTTTCCGGCTAGCCTCTTCATTTGACTGAGAGAGTGAATTAATAGATAGAAGGAGAAAAAATGGAAAAGAGAATAGTGCTGAAGTTATTTTCATTTTAGAAAGGTTTGTGCCAACTCGTAAAAAATGGCCGGTCGACAACTACAGTCAACACTCCAAATTTATTCTATAAGAAAATGTAGTGCAAAATATTTTAAGTTTCGCGGCTACCGTTGGTCACTATTTTTTTGGATTCCCCTTATCATTGGGATTAAAATAAAGAACAGTGGCGGGTGGAAGGATACAACCGCTACGGCGAAAGCCAGGCTAAGAATAAAGAAAGAAACCGTAAAAGAGGTATTAATTCCCCCGGTTTGTTAGCAGTAAACCGCTGCACGAGATAAGATTTTGCAAAACGTTGTTTTAGAGCGGCGGATTTAAAGGGCATGTTATTTGAAAACTTATCTATAAACTACAGCGTATGACAAGTAAAATTTTACTAATCCTGTTGATCGTAACAATGACGGGTAAATTGATTGATGCACAAGAGTTGCCGGCTGATTCTGTAAAAAGAGTGAAGGAGCAAAAAAAAATAGAAGTGATCACAAAGCGAATTGATGACGGTAAACAAAAATTGGCACAGTTGGAAGCGGAACTCGTAGAAAAAGCAAATAGTAATGAGCAGGCCATTGACCATGCGCAGGAATCTGCTGATAAGAACCGTGAGGCTGCTGTTAAACTTAGCAATGACGCAAACGATAGAAAAAAAGCTAAAAGAGCAGAAAAGCGTTCCGATGATGCAAGGCGTGATGCCAAAAAGGCCAGGCGGGCTTCCAATAATCTTAAAGAAATAGAGGATGATATTAAACGCCTCAAAAAACGCATCGCCCAAGACGAGAAATCCCTATCCGATTTAAATCCAGGAAAGTTAGAATAATAACCCTGGCTTCTACCATTCTAAAAACACAGGCTGGGGGTGGGTGTTTTTCTTTCACCAACCATGAAATAAAAAAATATTTCTTTAGTGCTGCGCAATCATTTCATCTTCCATCTTTCTTTTTCATGCTTTCCCTTTTCCAATAATAGTTACCGGGTTTTCTCTTTATAAAAGATATTGCCTCTTTCTTGTATCCAATGAAGATAATTTCCTATTGACACGTTCTTACCCCGGTCAACGTATTATCGTTACTCTTAGGAAATTAGCGGTGATAGAAGTGGTGTTTTTATCGGTGCTTTGATTCTGACTATCAAACAGGACTTCTAGCTCATGTTGCAGCTCCATTGCCTTACCATTTTTTTCAGCTGCTTCAAAAGCATTCATGGTAGGGCCATAATAGTTCCTGAAATTATTGACAAGTTCTGATGATGGATAGGGTGCGTTGAATGTAAACTGGTCTTTAAGGAACGAGATGTTCTCTTTTGCGGCACCGGCCGCTTCAAAACGTTCTGTAACATGACTCTCTACTCCCCACAACATCGGGCTGATAAAACCTTCCGGCGGGGGCAGTGTATAGGCAGAACTTATTTTTAGTATTTGCGCTACCAGCGTAGTATCTCCTGGTATCCAGTTGCCCATAACGATTTTTCCACCTGTGCGGGTAACACGATACATTTCCTTCGCTACATCAAACGGCTTTGGCGCGAACATCGCACCAAAGATGCTTACAACGAGATCAAATGTTTCATCCTCCAATTCATGAAGATTGGTCGCATCGCCTTCGTGGAAAGTAATATTAGTAAGCCCCTCATTTTTTGCCCGGGTGTTTCCCGCTTCAACGAGATTGCTTGCTATATCAACACCGGAAACAATAGCGCCCAATTTTGCTGCCGGTATGGCGGTAGTGCCATCGCCGCAACCAAGATCGAGAACGTTAAGACCCTGGCTAATGCCCAGTTTGCCGACCAGTGCTGCACCGCTTTCCCGCATGGTTACTGCGATGCGGGTAAAATCTCCTTTTTCCCATAATGCTTTGTTTGGATTCATTTTGTTTAATTTTTAGATAAGGAAATTACGCGTTATAATTGGTCTTTATAGCTGCCAGCATCCTGTTTCAGTCGCACCTGTTGTTTCCAGGTATTCACGGGTAGGAAATTTCCGCCGGTGCATTGTTTGTCCTTGCAGATGTTCTTTATACAATGCATGCCATGGGCCCGTGCGATCCGGTAACTGCCGTAAGAATAATCTGGTGCGAACCTCGTTAATAACGGTACCCAGCAGATCAACCAGGTCTTGTTGAATAATCCGACCTGCTCAATTTCCTGTCCCGCTTTCCAATGTTCTGCATGTTTTACAAGGGTGAAGCGCTGCGTGCCTTTACCTGATTAAAGCAACACATCATAGAATCCAATAAGACAGCATTCCCAGGAAAAGATCCGGCAAGCGCCGCTTTGTAAAAACGTTTTTGTGAGGGGAGGTTGTCGTAAAGACCATGTGACCGGCGATATCTGGCCTGCCAGTGACAAGTTGGAAGTCTTTAATGGGTTGGATTATAAACACAGCGTTGCAAAAGAAAGCAGGTGTGTAAAGACACACCTGCTCAAGTGTTGCATTTTGACGTTAATCTACTTTTTTCATTTCCTGCCAGCGTTGATCCTGGAATACCGAGGAAGGATCAAAATTGGGACTATTACTCATGATATAGCTGGAACCATCACTCCTGCTCCATGCATGGTTATACCCACCACTTAATTCAATCTTCCCTGTTTCATCCCTGTAATTTTCTACCTCCCGGATGGTCTTGATAAAATTGGTATGCATCTTATCCTGCGAACTCTGTTTGGCTTCCCAGTTCCGGAGCTGGTTATCCATGTCGGTCAGCCGTTGGTTGCCACGCTCAATCGTAGCTTTGCCGATCGCCGCCGTTTGCGCATCCATGATCTGTATTTTACCGATATGGTCACGGTTTTTTTGTTCCCGTACCGCTGCCCAATAGCTATTAACGGCATCTCGCCAAACCGGGTTGGTCCTGAAACTACCCATGATCACTGTGAACATTTTTTCCGCCTCTTCACTTTTTCCGGCTGGGTATTTAAATACGACACGCTGGGCTGCTGTGCTGGTGTAAGAGATACTATAAGTGCCATTATATACATTGGGTATCACACTTTCAATATTGGCGACCCCGCACATTAGCAATCCTTCTGCACCATCATTCCATTTCGCTTTGGCCACATTTGCTGTGTTACGAAAATTTACCTGGGAAGCGCCGTACCGCATTAGTTCGCGTCTTGTTTTTTCGTTTATCTTATCCATTTCTTCTACTACGGCGGCATTAGGTTTTATCCCCGTGATGACAGGGTTTTGCAATTCGTTCGCAAACACGTTTTTCAGGTACTGCTCCGCATCCAATGGCTGGCCAAAACTGCAATAAGGCGTACTTCCCAAACTTTGGTTGAACTGCTGTGTCTGTGGATTGTTGCTCCAGCTCCAGCTAAAGAAAGGAAGTATTTCGATGCTATACTTTTCATCCGCTGACTTAGCTTTAAAACTCATGTTGGTACCCGCACATGACTGACCGGGACCGGTCCAGAAAACTCCACCCTCCGTCTTCCAGCCTTTGGGCAATAAAATACTATAGGCCTCCACGGGTACAGTAAATGCTTTTTGATCCATGATCCGAACCCGTTGGAATAACTGGTAGTCGCTACCTTCCCTATATTGTGCTGACTTGTGCGTAGTATTCAATGTGTTTGTTTTTTTAAGCTGGGTTGATGATTTATCCTGGCTATTGCAAGAAAGGGTAATCAACAGGAAAGGGAGCATCCAGGAGGAAGAAAAGTAGTAGCGGTTCATTTTATTAAGATTTAAAAATTGATTGATCGTTATTTACAACCGCAGGCCATGCACGTCACCCACGTTGTGCAGTAATATCGAAAAAACGCAAAAACGTCATCAAATTACCGGGATAAATGGAAGTTTTATTTTTTCAATGCGGCCATTTCCTTGCGTGGAGGCTGTATAAGCGCCGGTACTAAGTAAATGCATCTGCAATGCCGGCATAAAAGATTCATTTTGATATAAATCGCACCGGCCTGCCAGCGACAATCGCATTCAATTTTCATCGTGCCTTCCTGTAATACACGGGTCCCCTGCAAACAAAATAATTTTCTTCTTGCTTTTCGGGTCGATAAGTATCATGCTTGTTCGATTGTATTTGCTCCAACACCGGATGTTTTGTAAATTCAGGAAGCTCTTATGGTATCCCGCCTTATGTAAGCTCCGTTAACAGGCATTCATTTTATCCAAAAAAACAGTTCACATGATAACCATAAAACAGTCTGCATTGGCGGGACCTTTTTTCCTGCTGGTAATTACTTCATTCTTATTAGCGTGTTCCAATAATACGGATAATACTTCTGCTGCCAGTAATACGGATACTTCGGTTGCTGTGTACGGTCCGTATAAAGTATTCAAACTGCCCATCACCAAAGGAATTAAAATACTCAACCCGATCATGATCGCATCGGGTGCCGGCGGAAAAATGTTTGCCGCCAATCAAAGCGGTGAGGTGTACACACTTGCTGACAGTGATGGCGACGGCCTGGAGGATGAGGCGACTCTTTATTGCAATGTGAAAGAGTTAAACCTGCGTTCGCCCGCCGGATTTGCGCATAAAGGCGATACCATTTTTATTGGCACCAGCCAGGAAATAAGGATCTATTTAGACAGGGATAAAGATGGAAAGGCGGATACCAGCTGGACTTTCTTTAATGATATTTCTTACAGCGAGCATCCCTATGAGTGGACATGCGGGTTAAGTTTTGGTCCTGATGGCTGGCTGTATTTTGCCTTAAGCACCGACTCCTGGAATGCGGGTCCCTCCCCTGATCCGAAATCATACCGGGGCTCGATCCTGCGGATATCTCCCGATGGAAAACGGGTAGAGACGATGGCTACAGGTATCAGGTCGGTGTATGGAATGGGATTTAACCAGCACGGCGATTTGTTTTTTACCGACAATGAAGGTGGTGGCAATCTGAAAGAAGAATTGAACCTGGTTCGTAAAGGAGGTTTTTATGGTCATAATCCAAACAAGTATCCGGGCCACGATTCGGCAATTGCCCCGGTTCATGCTTTGCAAACAGAAATGGCGCCATCAGAAATTGAGTTCAATGCGACGGGTAATGATTTCGGTGGTGCAGCAGGAGATCTCTTTGTTGGATTCTATGGACCCGGTGAACGCTGGACTCGTGGTGGCGTCGCCCGCATACGAATGGAACACCAGCAGGATGGCAGCTACCAGTACAAGGAAACAGCTATAGCGGATATTCCAAAACTTTCCAGCCTGGCCTTTGCAAAAGATGGCGCCCTATACCTGGCGCATCACGGCATCGCCGATTATTGGTACAACTCCGTTGAAAAACAATCAGGGGGCTTCTATAAAATAGTGTATGATCCGTCGTTAAAGGATAAGCCGGCCCGGACAAGAAAGCTGAACACGGGCAATCTTTCCGTGAATTCCATCGAATCCGGTAAACAGCTATTTGCGCAAAAAGCCTGCCTGGCCTGTCATGCAACAGGTGGCAGCAGCGAATTATTAGGTCCCGGTTTAACAGGTATTGGCAGCAGGTTAAGCCGCGAAGAGATTTTGGAAGAGATCGAAGACCCTTCACGGATCATCAAACCCAGTATGGGCGGCATGCGTGTCACCAAAAAAGATGGCAAAGTGTTGCTTGACCGCGTGGTGACTGCAGATGAAAAACAAATATCCCTGATGCTGGTTGGCAATAATATTCTGCGAATACCGCGTAATGAAATTGCAAAAAACGAAGATGAAAAGAAATCATTGATGTATGAAAAATTATTAAATGGAATGAGCAGCAAAGAGATCAACAGCCTGCTTGACTATATTGTCAGTCTTAAATGATCATGTTGTTTGCCTGGCCCGGCATGGTTAATGTTAACGGTTTTTATAGTACCAAAAAGCAACGAACAAAAAACACGGGCTGTCAGGTGGTAAAACATTATCATGAGAGCCGTTATTATTTTTATTGCAGCCTTTGGTTTATTGATCGCTTCCTGCAACAAAGACGAAGAAAAATCATTACGCTATTTTGAAGTAGGGATCAATAGTACGCCGGATGACTGGCGGGATAGTTCTTTCGTGGTGGCCACGGCCGACCGGCAGTTGATCAATAAGATTGCCGAACAGTTAAAAAAGCCGGTAGCTGACAGGCAGATCGTCATGGGCGAACTGGCATCGGGCAATGGTGGTTATAATAAAAACGCAGGCCACGATTTTAACTGGCTTTTACCGAAAACAAATGGGAGCTGGTGGATGTGAGTGCGGAGATCTATGATGGCCGTGCCTACAGCGATGTGCATAAAGATCCTGCCTACTGGTTGGGACAAATGAAAAGACTTTCGCCCTGGGGATCGTATATCAAAAGAGAAATAATAAAGTAAATTCTAAGCTATTCTTTATTTCGGCGACGGTAGCTGTACACTATTTAAGAATTTCTTCAATAGAGCAAGCGATTGCTTTTAAAAGCTCAGCGCTTATTTTCTTATTTGCGTTCAACTCTTCATAGGCTATTAATGCCCGCCAGTTTCTTTCTTCATCGGGTTCAAAAAGAACTTGACTACCGTCTATATCTACCTCCAGCTTAGAGCTGTAGCCATAGTATAAAAGTCTTGCAGTAAAATTCAGGGTTTTATTATTAAACGATACCGGCAGTTCAAATTCCTCATCCATGATGTAAAGGGGTATAAATAGGCTATGCTGGGTGCAATTTAGTTTGAAAAGAATAGTATCGGAGGTTTGTTTCGACCGCACAATGAACGGGCATTCCAACTCTCTGCTTTCGTAGTGTGAGCTAATAAAAGGGTAAAGATCCGGGCCAGGGCCCGGGGTCTTTTTATAAGAGTGGATACACCTTTAACAAATTAAGCCATCATATTTTATCGACACGTTCAATTCTTCTATTTTGATTTGTCCGCAGAGTATTTGAAAATCTGCGTGATCTTACCATCGGCATTCACCAACATTCTTACTTTTTTATCATCGTTGGTAAGCTCTACTTCATACGCTGATTTATTGCCTGTCCTCAATTCACGATTCACCTGGGAAATATTGTAATCGCTGTACCTCGCTTTTATGGCGTTTTGCACTGCTGCATTGACAGCAGCGGGTAACTTTCCATAGTCCTGCATCGTATAGGCAGAGCCGACCCACTTCCCGTCATTGTCGTACCAGGAATAATAGTTCTCGTTTTTAAACTCGAACGTCACCATATAATCTTCGGCATCCAGTTTTTTCCAACCGGTTAACCTCATGTCGATAGGAACGGCTGCAAGTGAATCGTAGTTAGACCAAACCGCGTTCGTCGCGTCGGGATATTGTTTTGTAAAAGCAGTTTCAACCGCGTCAGGAGCCCGTACACTTGCGGCGGAACCGCTTGCTCCCTGCATCTGCGTTGAATCGGCCGTTGTTGCGATGCGGGATGAATCGGGTTGCATTTTATTCATGGTTGAGTCAGTCATTGTCTTATTTATAACTGAATCTGCCGATGATGAAATCTTTGCTGAATCCGGCAATGATTGATTGGTTGAGTCAATAATAGCACTGCTTGTATCCGTTTGAAGCAGATTAGTGGAATCAGTTGATGTGGGCACCTGGTTTATATCGGCTGTTGTGTCCCGTGCGGAAGCAGTAGTATCTGTTAAATTGACCGGCCTGTCCGTTGCCTTATACGGAGTCTTGCAGGCACCAATTGCTAATACTAGCACAACCACAATAAAGGATTGAAATTTCATATTGAATGATTTTGAGTAAATAATAATTATAGGAGTGGAGATGCCACAACTATGCCAGCGCTGAATGATAGTTAGTGACAATATTTATACCAGCAGTAGTTTAGTAGATCGGGGCAGTATTGCCCGTCCGCGGGTAGTATTTGCCGCATTGTATCGCCTACACAGCGCCGCAAAAAAGGCATAAGCCTTGCATATTTAACTGCAAAATACCTTTATGAAGAAGACAAACATCATTGCTGCCGCTGCTATTGCCACAGCAGGCCTTGCCAGTTATTTGATCGGTAAGAAACTTCGTTCCCGCAAGAATGATAACGCTGACAATTTCACACATGAAGGCAATCGTCACTTAACGAATGTTTTTGCTAAAGCCAAGTCAGCCGCAAAATAGAAACTACGCAAAATAAAAATAAATAAAAGTATAAGCGCATGAGATAGCGGTCTGGTTAGTAAGACTTGCTAAATCTGCCTGCGTCCGCAAGAAAGTTGGCCGTCGCGCAAGCAAGCGTTATTGCAACGATTGAACGTCGGGTATTTCGCTTTGTAATGTTTGTTGGCCGTGATATCTGCCATTTGCGAATAATGATCCATTTTAATTTGTTGGATGAAACGGATCAGAATTTAATTATAAATTACGCGATACAAAACGCAAATCTCCTGATGGCAACAATATTAAATGTCCAAAACCTTGGTAAAACGTATCAAAGCGCTGGTCGCACATTGACGGTGCTGGAGAATATCAGTTTTTCAGTAGAGGCTGGTTCGACGATGGCTATTGTAGGGCCTTCTGGTAGCGGTAAAACCACTTTGCTCGGATTGGCTGCAGGCCTGGATCGCTCCAGCACAGGAACCGTGGAATTAAATAATATCAAGCTGGATCAGTTGAGTGAAGATCAGCGGGCTAGTATAAGAAATCAGCATGTGGGTTTTATTTTTCAAAATTTTCAATTGCTCCCTACGCTTACGGCGTTGGAAAATGTGATGGTGCCGTTAGAGTTGCGCAAAGAAAAGAACATAAAGCCAAGAGCAATTGATCTGCTTCAAAAAGTTGGCCTGGCCAACCGGGGACATCACTATCCTGCGCAGTTAAGCGGTGGCGAACAACAAAGAGTATCCATGGCAAGGGCGTTTATTAATAAACCTCAAATTCTTTTCACAGACGAACCTACCGGGAACCTGGATGCAGAAACGAGCCGGGGAATAGTGGAACTGATTTTTAACCTCAATAAGGAGGCCGGTACCACACTGATTATGGTAACACATGATCTTGAATTCGCAAATAAAACGAGCCGTATTATTAAACTGAAAGGCGGACACATTATATCAGACGAAAAGGTAGGGGGTGGTTGAGAGAGTTATTAATTAAGAGTTAAGAGTTATTAATTTAAGAGTCGAAAGTTAATATAGATGAGGATATGAAAAAGCAAAGCGGTTTGAACTTTCCCTGGTTATTGCTAATGGCCTGGCGTGATAGCCGGAGAAACCGTTCCCGGCTATTATTATTTGTATCGTCTATTATATTGGGCATCGCTGCTATGGTAGCCATTTATTCATTGGGCGATAATATGAGTCACGAAATAGACAGGCAGGCGGCCAGCTTATTGGGTGCCGACCTTGAGATCAGCAGCAATAAACAGGTGAGTCCCGGCATACGAAAAATGGCCGATTCTCTCGGCGACAAGCGATCGGAGCAGCAGAGTTTTACTTCCATGATTTATTTTCCCAAAAATGAAGGAACACGTTTGGTACAGGTTCGTGCATTGAGTGGTGAGTTTCCTTATTATGGCGCATTGGAAACGGTGCCCGTATCGGCCGGGCGGTCGTTCCGAAATGCGCAGGCTGCTTTGATTGATCAAACGGTGATGCTACAGTTTAATGCACAGGTAGGCGACACCGTAAAGATTGGTAACCTGAGTTTTTCGATTGCCGGCACGTTAATGAGTGCACCGGGGCAAACTGGTTTGTCGGCATCAGTAGCGCCGCTTGTTTATATCCCCCTTCAATATCTTGAACAAACAGGGCTTTCCCAAAAAGGGAGTAGGATCAACTACCGGTTTTATTTTAAGTTCCAGGCGGCAGAGAACATGGATGAACTGGTAAAAAGAATTGAACCGCGGTTGGAGGACGAAGGCTTTAACTATGATACTGTTGAAAGTCAGAAAGAAGATACTGTTCGATCGTTGAGAGACCTTACCCAGTTCTTAGCCCTGATCAGTTTTATCGCTTTATTACTTGGCTGCATTGGTGTAGCAAGCGCTATTCATATTTATGTACGGGAAAAAATAAATTCTGTAGCCATCCTGCGTTGCCTGGGTGCAAGGGGCAAGCAGGCATTTCTTATTTACCTGGTACAGATTGTGGTTATCGGTTTTATAGGTTCTGTTGCCGGTGCCGCATTAGGAACGATCATCCAACAGTTTTTACCCTATGCGCTAAAAGATTTTTTACCTGTAGCCATTAACACGGAACTTTCCTGGAGAGCTATCGGGCAGGGTTTATTACTTGGCATTGTGATCTCATTTCTTTTTGCGCTATTACCCCTGGTATCGATTCGCAATGTTTCGCCGTTGAACACTCTTCGTTTATCTTTTCAATCGCTGCGTCTATTTAAAGATCCTGTAAAGTGGCTGGTATACCTGGTTATTATGGTGTTTATTTTTGGCTTTAGTTATATTCAACTGAATGGATTGCAACAGGCCATCTTTTTCTCTCTTGGCGTTTTAATGGCGTTCTTACTATTAGTGGGCATGGCGGCATTGTTAATGTGGGCTGTCCGGCGTTTCTTCCCGGATTCATGGAGTTATTTATGGAGGCAGGGCCTGGCCAATTTATTCAGGCCCAATAATCAAACCACCATATTGATTGTGGCTATTGGTTTGGGTACCGCATTCATCTGTACAATGTTTTCTATACAGTCTATTTTACTCAACCGCGTAATGCGGTCTGCAAGCGGCAACCAGTCGAATACGGTTTTATTTGATATACAGCCGTTACAGAAAGATAGTGTCGTAGCATTGGCACGTCAGCAAGGGCTGCCTGTTAATGGCACCGTACCTATTGTAAATATGCGGTTGGAAAAAGTCAATACTATCACCGTGGAAACGCTGGAGGAAGACAGCACCATCGACATGCACCAATGGATATTTGACCGCGAGTACCGCGTTACGTTTCGTGACTCTATCACTGCTTCCGAGAAAATAACCAAAGGCAAATGGTCGGGGACCGCGGATAAAACTTCCGGCGTTGTATTTATTTCCGTGGAAGAACGCTTTGCTCAAAACAACAGCATTGATATTGGCGACACGATGATTTTTAATGTGCAGGGTTCTGTGATTTCCACTATTGTTGGCAGTTTGCGTGCCGTAGACTGGAACCGGATACAAACTAATTTCCTGGTTGTTTTTCCTAGGGGTGTTTTGGAAGAAGCACCGCAGTTTCATGTATTGATGACCCGTGTTCCAACCAAAGAAGCGTCGGCCCGTTTTCAGCAGGTGATGGTACAGCGGTTTCCAAACGTTTCAATCATTGATCTGAGTTTGGTGTTAAGCATCGTGGATCAAATATTAGATAAAGTGGGCTTTGTTATTCGCTTTATGGCTGGGTTTAGCATATTTACCGGCCTTATTGTATTAATAGCCTCCGTGCTTATCAGTAAATACCAACGCATACAGGAGAGGGTGCTGTTGCGGACGTTGGGTGCAAGCCGCAAACAGATTTTTTACATCACGGCGCTGGAATATTTTTTCTTAGGCTCTCTTGCGGCAGCTACAGGTATTGTTTTGTCTCTTGGTATCAGCTGGCTACTAGCGAAGTTTATTTTTGAAACTGCGTTTACCGTCGAATGGCTGCCTTTGTTGATGGTGTTTGTTAGTATATGTGTGCTTACCGTATTCATTGGATTGATCAACAGCCGTGCTGTAGTACGACGACCACCATTGGAAATTTTGAGAGAAGAAGTATAGTTCTATCCACTTTCTACTCGCTACTTCCGCTACAATAATTTTTCTAACTGCCGCCAAAGGTTGTTCGCTACTATTTGATGGCCTTCCGCTGTTGGATGAATGCCATCTTCCTGGTTCAGGATAGTTTCACCGCCAACGCCTTCTAAAAGAAAAGGAATAAGCGTCATTGCATTTTTTTCGGCCAGCTCCGTATAAATATTGCGAAACTCTGTGGTATACTTTTGTCCCATATTGGGTGGTATCTGCATGCCGGCAAAAAGCAGTTTGGTGTTCGGGTTCTTAACTTTTACTTTATCAATAATGCCCTGGAGGCTTTTCTTAGTTTCCGAAAGCGGGATGCCTCTCAACCCGTCATTAGCGCCTAATTCGAGAACGAATATATCCACGGGCTGCCGCAGGATCCAATCAATACGGGTGTTGCCACCGGAAGAGGTTTCACCGCTGACACCTGCATTGATCACCTGGTAAGGAAGTCCAAGTGAGTCGATCCTTTTTTGAATGATGGCCGGGAACGCCTGTGAAGGACTCAGTCCATAACCCGCTGTAAGACTATTGCCAAAAAAAACAATTGTTTTCTTTTTTGTAACAATCACACTGTCGTTGACTGCTTTCTTTTGATCATTTCCTGCGGGCTTTTCATTATTGGTGCAAGCCGACAACAAGACAATGAGGCCAAAAATAAAAAAGGATCCTTTCCTATCGCTTTGCATTCCAAATGATTTATAAATTTTATTTATAATAAAACGGCAGGCGTTCATAAACCGAACTGCAAATATAGAACAACCAGCAGGGCTGATGCTAACCGTTTATTAAGCGACAAGGTTGGACATACGGATGAGCTCCCTTGAGTTTCCTCTAAACGTGCAAACCGGGATAAACCGCAACAGGATGGTCCGCGTCCGGGCATGCCCTGAAGCTGTGGCATTCAGTAATTGTTATTCACACTGAATAAATTGGAGAACTTATATTTCTTGTGGCGAACTATTTGCATCATCGACCCTATGCAGCAAACAGTCTACAGCAAATGGGTACTCGCATTGATCGGTGTATTTTTCGTGCTGCGTTTTTTTACTGCGGCCATACTCGAACTTGGCAATGATGAAGCTTATTACTGGCTTTACAGCCAGCAATTGCAATGGAACTATTTTGATCATCCTCCGCTTGTGGCGCTATGGGTAAAAATTTCTACGCTAAACGGCATGCTCAATGATTATGAGGCGGCTATTCGTCTCGGCAGTATGATCAGTTGCGCTTTTTCCACATGGTTTTTATTTAAGACTGTTTCATTGATCAGTAATGAACGTGCGGGATGGTTCGCCGCCTGCCTGTTCAATGCATCGTTATATGCCGGACTGGTGGCCGGCCTGTTGATAATGCCTGATTCGCCTCAAATCTTTTTTTGGACCCTTTGTCTCTGGCAGATAGCGCGGTTGTTACAAGATGATCGTAATAAGCGGGCATGGATATTTTTCGGCATCAGCGCCGGGCTTTGCATCATGAGTAAGGTTCATGGGCTATTTCTGCCGGCCGGTTTTGTATTGTTCACAGTTATTAAAAAAAGAGCGTGGTTGCGGCAACCGTTTTTTTATATTTCGTTACTGCTCGTGCTGTTTATCAGCAGTCCTATCCTGTTGTGGAACCTGCAGCATGATTTTATTAGTTTCCGGTACCAGGGCTCACGCGTAGATGTCACGGCGCAGCCATTGGTTAAAGAAAGTTTTTGGATAGAGTCCATCAGCCAGGTGCTGATCAGCAATCCTGTCAATTTTGTATTAATTGTTTTGGGATTTGGCTGGCTTTTCAAAACAAAGAACCCGCATCCTTTTCTGAGGGCCTGTAATTTTATTGCCCTGCCGTTTATTTGTTTCGTTGTTTTTTTGTCAATGTTTCGCGATATATGGTTTCATTGGACAGGCCCGGCCTTTGTTAGTTTATTACCACTGGCCGCGGTTCGTTTATCTGCGTATAATGAACATTCACGTTTTCCAGGAGCACTGAAATGGAGCACTGGGCTGTTCCTGCTTGCGATGATGGGCTGGCTCCTGGTGGTTGCTTTTTATCCCGGTACTTATGGGCACAATAAAAAAGAGATGCTGGGTAAAGGTGATGTAACGCTGGATAAATATGGTTGGGAAAGTTCAGGTAAATATTTTGCAGCTGCCTATAACAAAGCCATTGAACAGAAATTAGTAGGGCCGCATACCCCTGTTGTTTGCCCCACATGGTGGGGCGCACACATTGAATATTATTTCGCAAGAGAAGCCGGTGCTCCGGTAATCGGCCTCGGAGATACGATCAGGCTGGGGCAATACAGTTGGTTAAATGAGAAACGCCTGGCTCTTGCCGACATGGATACCGCGTTTTTAATAGAGCCTTCTATAGAACATGGCAAGGCGGAAAATTTTTATCATCATTATTACCACAAAAACGAATTGATGTTTACGCTGTCTGTTTACCGCAACGGAAAAGCCGCTTCTAATTTTTATGTAAGCCGTTTAACCGGTTGGAAGGGAGCAATAGATGCAGAATTTCCGTCAACGCTTTTGTCGCAGAATAAATCGAATGGCCGGTAATATTCCAGGGGGCAGGTTGTTAATCAGCATCGGGTAGCATGTTGCGAATGGCGCTGATTTTCCAAACGTTTTTATCAGCAACAACAATAAAACTACTCCACATTTTTCTTATGGTACCATCCGTGTTTTGTATTTCATACCTGCAGTCTGCAATGGCGCTGGCCGGGTTGAACATCCGGATCTTATCTATTATAAGCGTTCTTGCTCCGGGACTATTGGCAGAGCTTTTCAGCATTCCCTGTACAGCACTACCGATACCATTTCTCCATTCGCCGTTAGAAACCAATTGATCCACATCGGTTGTTAAAATGGTTTTCAACAACACCGTATCGCTTTTTTCGCGGGCTTTCGAATACTGATCAATTACCAACTTAATCGCTTTGCGCTGCTGGATAGAAGGTTCCTGGCCATATAAAGAAAATGCCGCGACAAGATTCAGGAGAAGAAGTAAGGTTAGTGTTTTCATGCTGACAATTTTTGAATGGTTGTTTTTGATACGGTGGTAAGCTCGCAAACAACCGGCGATTTTTTAAAGCCGGGATAAAAGGAAATGTTCCTGGTGTATCCCATGTACGAAAAAAGTACAGCTAAGAATCATCTCACTACCGGCTGCGTCCATGCTGTTTCCACATCACCTGCAGCAAAGGGATTTTCTTTTAGCTTATCAGAAATGATTTTGCCCCGTACATACAGGTATTTCTTACGAAGTTTAAAATTGGCTTCTGTGCCTTTCACTTCTTTTAGTAATTTACCTCCCTGCTTATTTATTTTCTTCTTGCTGGCACCCCAGAACTGAATACGATATTGAACGCCATCTTGCGGCTTAATGGAAATGTTTAGCCGATCGTTATTAAAATCCATCTCGCTTAATTCAACACCTGTTGTTGCATAAAAATCTCCTTTTTCCATGGCAGCGATCAGAGCTGTAGTTTCCAATGTTGCGGCCCGCACCATGATCCATCCCCTGCCGGGATTGGCGGTACCGATCTTATATTCTAAATAATCATGCGCATCATCAGTGGCGAGTCCATATACGAGATCCTTTCCTTCCCGGATATAATGAATAAGCAGTTTATCCCATAATTCTTCCATGCCCATAGTGGTTGAGTCGCCGTAATTATGTACATGCGGGTGACCGTTATATACCTCGAAGAAACGTTCGCCTTTCAATTGCATCATGTCTTCCAGCTTAATGGACCAAACATAATTAGGATGGTTGATATGCGCAAACATCGGTTTACCAGTTCGTAAACGCTGGGCATATACCTGGTCCAGGTTGCGCTGCATTACGTCCACTACACTGGTACCCCCCTGTGGTTTTATTACTTCCTGTACATTGATAGCGCCAATATGCACCTGTTTTTTTTCAAACTTATCGGTGATCTCTTCTGCCTGTATCAGCAGGAATTTATTTTTTTCTTCAAACAACGGTTTATACTCCGCCAATGTTTTGAGCCGTACATTAATAAGACCGGCTGAATCCGTTTTTTGTACTACCCAATCAGCGCCAAATTTTTCCACGTATTCTTTAAACCGTCGCTGGCGAAAAGGATGCGCAGGTACCTTCACCCACTTTTCGCCTTCGGCCAGGATATTGTGATCAGAGAGTGCAAGGAAGTCGTAGCCATGCGTCTTATACCAATCCATGATCATCTCCGGGAAATCATTGCCATCACTCCACAGCGAATGTGTATGCGTATTTCCTTTGAACCACTTCAGTGCAGCAGTTTGCGAAAAAGCGTACTCCGGAAAAAGAAAAAAAAGTGCAATGAGTAATTTGCCCATGTGGAATTTTTAACTGAAGTTACTGATCTGCTAAATACCGGCAGATGCTTTTCACAGGACATTTTTATAACGCCGTTAAGTTTACAGGGCGTGGAGATATCTTCGAATGCAAAGCAAGGAACACGGATTGAGAAGAATTCATTGATTTAAACTTGATAAAATCTGCCTTTTTTCTATAAAAAACTTTATCCAAAATTGGATAAACACAGATTATTCTGCATCGCAAAAAAATCCGGTATCATCTGTCCAACCCGTGTCATCCGTGTACCAAAAATACTTGTGTTGACACCGTAGGTTAAGTAACCGTGATACGGACAGTCCAGCGCTCTTTCCTGAAGGTATCCGCCGGCTGTGATACAACGGAGGCCAAACCATATTGCAAAAGGAATTTCCTCGCAGATGGTTGTTCTTACAGTTTGGCAGCTTATAATAACATAAAGCAACAGTTTATACGTTTAACATGTATGTCTATGATAAAACCTTGGTTATGGGTTGTTTTTATCGCATTCTTTTTCCTGCTGACTAAGAATATTTTGTTTAAAAAAAGCCCTGGCTATTATAAAAGGTATTTCAGGAATGAATACCGGCACTACAGCGTAAAAAGCGGCTGGGAACATGCTAATACAACGCCTTTTTCTACTATCCAGCTATTTTACAGCAGTCGCCGTTTAAATACGGAATATAAACAGGATAATCTTTTGGGCAACTTGTTTGGTTTCGCACCTGTTGGTTTTTTATTACCCTTGCTTATAACTTTATTCAGAAGGAGCGTTTATGTTTTGCTGACCGGTTTTTTCCTAAGCCTGGGCTTTGAAATGATTCAACTGTTTGTGGGGCTTGGTGTCTTTGATGTGGATGATATTTTATTAAATACTACAGGTTGTCTTATCGGTTATTTCTTATATTGGGTGGCCAGCAGGCTCTTTAAGTCACGTGAGCAAAAAAGTTTTTCCCATAAGCCTGGATAATTGTATTAATGATGAGAAGAGATATTTAAACTACTGCCTCCCCCCTGCTCCGGTACAGGCAGCCTTGTCAAAGAAGCAACTCACCGGTAGGTTAGAAGCTCTGGATCAATCGTAGCGCTGGCGTTACACCTTTAAAGAAATGATCAAAATACATGGCGGGTTCTATTTTTGTTTTACCGCCAAACAGGGAAAGCCGACCCGCTCCCATCCTGAACGTATTCTTTTCAAAATAGTCGCCCTCCCTGTTGATAAGATAGGATAGCGACATGATAAATAATAAATGAGACTCTTTTCTCGGCTCATTGTCCTGCACCAAACCCTGCCCCCATGTCAGCGTAAGAAAATCATTTCTGAACGTTTTTAACGCTCCCTGCGCATTCCGCTTAAAAAGAAAGTTCGGATCCCAGGATAAAACGATATCGCGTTTGAAATAACTGTTGCTGAGGATCAGGCCTGCACCTAAACTAAAAGACGGAACAAAATAATTCTTATAGTTCTGGATATCCGCTGAGATCCTGAAGTTAAGAAAATCGCCGCCCGCTACCCATCCTTTGGTTAGTCTTGCTGAAATATCCGGGTCAGCTTTTAAATAAGCTTTGCCCTTGGTTTTAGTAGTGATCCACGGCGAATTGATATTGTTACGAAGCGTGGCAATTTTTTGATTCAAGCTTCCATCGGTGTAATTGACCAGGTCGTTAAAATTGTTCAAGAAAAAACTGACGCGGTAATGGCGGTATGTTGTGAAGGCCTTTCTCAGTTTGTGCTTTGCAATGAATGAAACTGTACCGATGAAATGGATAGTATCCTGTTCAAGCTTTAACGATGCAACGTCGCCACCTGTTACCACGAAGTTGGAACCTTTGGGATCGTGCTGCTGGATACGTATCTTTTTTCTGCCGGAAGAATCGATTGCATAATCAATACGCTTCGATTTTAATTCATTAGTTAACGAATCAGTTAGCGGTTTTATATCAGAAAGAAACACACGGATGACGGAATCCATATTGGCAAACCGATCCAGATCTTTCATGTCGCTCAGTTCGATCTGCATTTTGTTGTCTTTACACAGCTCAATAATAAATCTTCTTTGCACCTGATTGGGTGGCAGATCAAAAACCTGGTCGCTCTTCGTTGAGTTTTGTGCGTACAAGGAACCTGTGATGCTTATTAAAAACACCAGTACATAAAATATTTTCATGTTGAATTAGTTTGAAGGGGAGAGTTTAATTTTTATGATATTATCAGAAGCATTACGGCTTACGGTAAAGCCGGACAGATCGTCGTTGGCCACCCTGGGAACAAACTTAACGGGAGTTTTGGTCAGCTCGCCGAGCTCATTGATGTGAATGACCCGTAACTTTTTCTTTGGCGGCACCACAGTTGCCATGGCAATCGAATCTGTATGCCCGATTTCGTCAGCACTTTTATCAATATTATCCGGATGGATTGGCAGGTCTGGGATGGAAACCGTATTTATAGAAACAGGTGTTACCAGTATCTCACGTCTTTTATTTTTTGGCTGAATAGCCGGTTGCTTTTTTTCAGTTGACTCAGGGTTTGCCTTGGTACCAGGTTGAGCTGGAGAGGCAATCGTGCGGCCAGTAGGGCTATTTTGTTTTTGTTGTTCATGGATTGCAACAGGCACGTCTTTATCCATACTAAAGAACCAGCCCATGGAAACCAGTACCACAAGACAAGCGGCCGCGGTCCAGTAGGCTATCCTTTTTTTCTGCGGATTTTTTTGACCTAACCTGTTATGCAATTTTGCCCAGGCCTTTTCTTTATCGAAAGACTGATCCTGTAAAGCTTCAAGCTCTTCAAATTTATTTTTCCAGCTTCCCTGGTTATTTTGATTTTCGTTTAACATACTCCGTTCCTTTTTGCAACAGCATTTTTTGTAATAAAGATTTAGCCTTACTTAATTGCGATTTCGAAGTGCCTTCTTTTATTCCCAGCAGCCCGGCAATTTCCCTGTGTTCGTAGCCTTCAATAACGTGAAGGTTAAAAACGGTGCGGTAACCAACCGGTAATTGGACAACCAGCTTGAAAATTTCCTCAACGGATAAATTATCCAGCGCTTCCTCTTCCAGCGATAATTCCCCGGCTGCTGATTCCGCTATAATGGTGAAAACATTCTTCCTTCTTAAAAACATCAGGCACTCGTTGACCATAATTTTTTTCAACCATCCATACATTGCCGCATCATTTTGGTAGGTAAAGCCTGCCAGGTTTTTAAAGAATTTGAAAAAGCCATTCAATAAGCACTCTTCAGCGTCTTCATTATTTTTTACATAACGCAGGCATATCAACATCAACTTGCCTGATAACTGGTCAAAGAGGCACTTCTGTGCCGCAGCGCTTCCTTGCTTTGCTTCTTTTACCAGTGTAGAAATATCCATGTTTTGCGAAACAATGTTGTTGGTTATAGTACTATAAATGCGGAATGCAAACTAAGCGTTGCCTGGCATGTATGAATATTAAGGGAAATTTTTATGCCTTTTTTGGCCAATGGCCAGTAAATCGCAGCCCCATAATCAACTCCATTTTAGTAGTCAAGAAGTAAAGAAGACGATTTAATGCTTATAACAAATTTTAAATATCCCCGGGCCGTATGCAATATCGCGTCGCCTTTTTTAAGAGGTGCTCGTCATGAATGTAGTCGTGAATTACGACTTTATTCGGGCAGCAGGACAGGTATCGTTAGTTCATTATTTACTTTTTTTGGACATAGGGATAACCTTTAATCAGTGAATAGGAAAATGCTACACCCGGCAGTTATCTATTTGCAACAATATCATACCTTTAAATCAAGAAGTTTTGTTCTTGTTTTCTTTGGTATATGCGTTTTGCAAAAAAGAAGGATAGCAGGGTTAAGGTGCATCCCGGTTTTTATATTCAAACAACAATATCATCGCTTATGAAACGCATTGATTTTCTAAAAAATACTGCTGCTTTTTCAACTGCCATTATTTTGAGACCATGTATTGTTTTTGGATCAAAAGCGAATACGGCGATCCGGCTTGGTATCATCGGTTGCGGCAACAGGGGCACTGCTGTTATCTCGTCGATGTCTAAACACACCAACGTAAATATAATAGCGATGGCTGATCTGTTTGAAGACAAACTAATAACCGCCGCTCCGAAACTAAACCAGTTAAACGCAGCGAAGGGATTTGCTTCCATTGCAGCCACTAACATATTCCGTGGCTCAAAAGCTTATCTAAAACTATTGGAAGTAAAAGATGTTGACGCGGTACTCATCTCATCACCGGCATATACACACCCAGCCTTTCTTGAAGCAGCGGTTGCCGCAGGTAAACATGTGTATTGTGAAAAGCCGGTTGCAACCGATGCAGCAGGTTGTAAAAGGATACAACAAGCTGGTGAAAGACTTGGTGGAAAATTAAGTGTAGTGATTGGCTTCCAGATCCGGTATGCAACGCCATATGTCGAAATGGTTAAAAGAATTCAGCGGGCAGATATAGGCGAGCTGGTGAATGCACAGCTTTATTATTTTTCTTCCGGCACACGGATCCATGAATTTAAAAACGTTTCCGACGATGAGTTCCGCATCCGCAATCACTATCATTTCCATGCATTGTCAGGCGGCATATTACTCGACCAGGGCATTCACATGCTGGATGTATGTAACTGGACATTGAAAGACAATCCTGTCAGTGCGGTCGGCAGAGGCGGTGATAAAGGCGGTTCCACCGTTGGCGATGCCTGGAATAATTACCAGGTGCTTTATCAATATCCCGGCGGAGTAAATGTAAGTTTTCATTCCACACAGGTAGGTCCCGCTTTCGGTGATGTTTGTTGCCGGTTCGTTGGTACCAAAGGAATTGCCGAAGCGCATTATAGCGGCGGTGTATTTATAAATGGCGATCACAAATGGGATTCAGGAATTGCGAAATCATCCGGGGAGCTAACCCCGCAGCAACAAGCTTCCGGCGTGTTTCTTTCTTCGCTGCACGACGCTGATGCCAACAAAGAAAAAGCATTTATCAATAGCATAGAAACCGGTAATCATCTCAATGAAACCGCATCCGGCGCGGCATCAACACTTACTGCGATACTAGGAAGGGAAGCGACGCAGGCACGAAACGAAATGAGCTGGGGTGATATGCTTCGCTCCCAACATCTTGATCCCAAACTGAACCTTGCCCAGTTTGATAGATAGTAAATCTAAGGAAGCGTAGAACGGACATGCTAACGAATTTTTATTCAATAGCCCCTGTGGAAACCATTATTATGACGATAACTTTTCCCGTTATTGAATTTAATATCACGGTTTCGCCGATCCCATAAAAATGCCCCAGTTGATAGCCAGGGCGCAAGGAGAGAGACCATTTTATAACCTAAGCGTGGTAGGTAATTAATTGCTACATATTTTTGTCCTTTCTTTTGTCAGCTTCTTCTTTTGATTCATCGTTAGCTTCAGCGTTCTCTTTCATGTTTTGCATGAGTGATGACACTGGCCCTTTCATATTTTCCTGCGGATCGGTTTTATGCAATGTTTTAGGGTCGGGTTTAAGTGCCGGGTCTTTTTTTTCTTTATCTGTTTCTTTATCGTTTTTTTGATTTGACATAATGAAATAGTTTATTTAAGAGTTATCAAATTTCAGACCGCTATTATGGAACGGCCAATGTTTCTCCAGAAAGGAATTACACATGACAAAAGCCTTTGTAATTTTCCTGGGGCTGGTTTGTTGACTATAGTTATAATTGGGCCAGCAGCTATTATTTTAAGCGGTAACGTGGCTTTGTTAGTGTAGCATCCCGGATGCATGTTGAATTCCATTCGTTTTTCCGTGATCTTTTACCAACATATCAGCGCTTTACCATTTTGCCAGATTGGCTTTGGCACCTGAGACGTAATGGCCTCCGAATAGTATCGCATGGACCAGCAGAGGATACAATTGGGTAAGTGGCAGGCGATGCTGCCAATCTTTTTCGAGCGGGTACACATCATTATAGGCATCGTAGAACCGTTGGTCAAATCCGCCGAAGAGTTTTGTCATACCTATATCCATTTCCCGGTGACCGTAATATACTGCCGGATCGTAGATGGCCGCTTGCCCGCCGGCGGCTATCATAATGTTTCCGCTCCACAGATCGCCATGCAGCAAAGTAGCCGGCTCTTCCCCAAACAGCAGACCTGTTTTTTTGCACATGGATATTGCATAAGCTACATCCTGTTTGTTGAATGTCCGCAAATCAAATAATTTCTTGACCAACGGCATGATACGGCATTCGGTATAGAATGCTCCCCATGTCTCATGTTTCGCATTCCATTGTTCAAGGCTGCCAATATAATTATTCACGGACCATCCAAAATAGGGCCGTGGTTGCATATGCATATTTGCAAGTGCTTTCCCAAACTTTTCCCATGTGTCATCTGCCGGTTTTCCCGCCTCTACCCACTTAAGCAGGAGATACTGCTGCTGCCCTGCAGTACCATGTTTGATGACTGTAGGTACAACCATTTTAAAATTATCCGCCAATGCTTTCAAACCATCTGCTTCCCTCTCAAACATGCCGGGGTATTGTACGGCATCATTAAGTTTCAAAAAATACTTTGAATCTTTTGTGCAGAGGCAATAACAACGATTGATGTCGCCACCGTGTACAGGCTCGTACCGGGTGATACTTAAATTGCAATCATCAAGGACAGGTTGCAATAACATGCTTAAGTTCTTAGAATATTTTTTTAACAATGGTTATAATAAGCGTCAGCAATAAGCTGAAAATGATCATCGTTGTAATGGGAAAATAGAAACGAAAATTCTTCTTTTCTACCCGTATATCACCAGGTAAGCGACCAATCCAATGCAATTTGTCGTGGAAAAAATAAACCAGCACCCCTGTAATTATGACAAGCACACCAATGATAATGATCCATTTTCCTGTCTCACTGTTCATGATGCAAAAATAAGATGGAATGCCGACCTGTGGAAAAGGCCGGTGTTGCCAGGCCTTTTATTTGAAAATTTCTGGAACAAAAAAAAGGCACCCATAACGGATGCCTTTCATTTAATTTGCTGTTTTTAACTCACATGTTTTGAAATGAGCTTTGCCATATCAAACATAGATACCTGTGCTTTGCCACCGAAAATTGGTTTCAGTTTAGCATCTGCATTGATCATGCGCCTGTTGGCTTTGTCCTGTAGCTTATTGGCTTTGATATAAACCCATAATTTTTTTACTACTTCAGTACGTGGCAATGGTTTGCTTCCTACTACCTCTGCCAATGCAGCACTTGGAGTAAGTGCTTTCATAAACGCCGCTGAAGGTTTGCGGGCCGATTTCTTTTTTGCTGCTTTTTTAGGGGCCGCTTTCTTAGCTACTTTTTTTACTGCTTTTTTTGCTGCCGGTTTTTTTGCTGCTTTTTTTGCAACTTTTTTAGCTGCTTTTTTTGTTGCCATTGTTTTAGATTTAGAATGTTAATGGGAATCAGTATTTACCAAATATAAATTATTTCCAATCAGCAGGAAAAAATGTGTTCTAACAATTATTAAATGTAAAGTAATATTCCTGTAAATGGTGACTAATTCTGCTAGCGGAGTCGGCTGTTTTTACCAATACAACTATCGTTAAAATCCAAGTTCTTCAGCCGGGTCCCAGAACAAATTTTTGAAATCAACGACGGTGTCATCCTTTACTTTTATTCCTTCTTTTTTCAACAATCTTTCCATCGCACCAGGGTCTTCAAAATGATGTTTGCCGCTAAGGATACCCATGCGGTTGACGACGCGATGGGCCGGCACTTTCGGTTTTATCCTTCCGGCGCCATTCATTGCCCAGCCTACCATACGGGCCGAAAGCTTTGTGCCTAAACAGTTAGCTATAGCGCCATAGGAAGTGACTCGTCCCCTGGGTATTTGCCTGGCTATTTCGTATACCATTTCAAAGAAACTTTCCTCCTTTTTCCCGGAAGGTTTTATGGACTTTAGTTTGTCAGCGGCTTTCTTTTTTGTTGCCATACTGTGAAGTTATTTACCATGTTTTTTTAAGTTTTCTTCCAGCCGTTTTCGTATCAATTCTGTTCGTATTGGCTCGGAAACTCGTTCATAACCGTAAGGACAATGCGTACAGCCATTCCCGCAACAATACCCCCTTGCAAGAAGGTATTTTGCTGTTAAAACCACTAATCCTTCTTCGTTTACATAGTAATCAATGCCCTCAATCCACTGGCTCATTCTTTAATAATTGTTTTAATTCTTCATCTTTTTCTTTACCAGGTACCTGGGCTGGCAAAGAAAAGCACAGGTAATGAATACGATTGCTCCCGGCTATATCCAGTGATTCATAATGGGTTTTTATTTTCAGGTCATCAGTGATACCAGCCTGGCTGTAGGTGTCATTATAATCAGTGTGCAGTATGCAATGATATAGTTCTATCACCAGTTTCGTGAATGCATACAGGTCGGGGCTATCTGTTTTCAAATGTATCAAGCCTCCGGGAACGAGAAACTGATGGTAGAGCCGTAAGAATTTTGGATGTGTCAGTCTCTTTTTCGCTTTTGATCTTCGCAGTTGCGGATCAGGAAAAGTGATCCAAATTTCTGCTACTTCATTGGGTGAAAAATAAGTGTTGAGCTGGTCGATCTGTGTACGTAAGAAAGCGACATTGTTCAAATTTTGTTGCAATGCTTTTTTCGCCCCCACCCAAATGCGGTTTCCTTTCAGATCAATGCCGATAAAATTTTTTGAAGGATATAATTTTCCTAAACCGACTGCGTACTCCCCCTTCCCGCAGGCCAATTCCAATAATACCGGGTTATTATTTTTCCAGAATGCGTTCCATTTACCAGCCATACCCTCCGGGTATTGCAATACGTTGGAAAATGTTTTTATCTCTTCAAAGCGTATCAATTTTTTTTGTCCCATCAGCGGGCAAAGGTAAGTAAGCTTATTTCATCCGCCCCCTGTCTTAAGTGGAACTTAGTGTTGTGGCATTTTAATTGGATTATAACCAAAAGACTATATATCATTAATAAATTAAAACAAGTGAAATTCAATAACTTAAAGACAAGGATCAGGTTGTGCCTGGTTATTTCTGTTTCAGCATTATTTCTTGGCAGCTGTAACGACGAGAAATCGGCAAATAATTCCACATCCGGCAACAACGAAGTGGATACAACAGTAGCTGTTAATCCCCCGGTTGCCAAAAAATCAAAAAAATCAGGAAAGGTCAGCACAGCAAATAATGTGGATGATTCAAAGACGAAAATGGAAAAAGATAAAATGGGATACTATAACCGGACAGAGGTATTACCTGCATTTAGTGGTGGTCAATCGGCGATGGAAAATTATATAGTGAATACCATCGAATATCCCCAGGATGCGATCGATAATAATGTTGAAGGAATAGTAACGGTCCAATTTGGAGTAGATGAGAGTGGCAATGTATCAAATGTATCGGCAGTAGGTAACAAAATTGGCTACGGACTCGAAGAAGAAGCCATTAGGGTGATATCTAAAATGCCAAAATGGACGCCCGGACAAGTGAAAGGCAAAAACGTAAAGACATGGCGTATCCTTCCTATCAATTACCGTTTAGAAGAAAGCTGATACCCTAAAGCAAAGCGTTGAGGTAGAGTTGAGGTGTTAAAAAGGTGAAGGCCGGCTGATGCGGGCCTTCACCTTTTATCTCGTTTGCTGATTAAAATTAGAAATTTGCCAGGAAGCCAATTCCCACCAATGATTTTAATTGCAGGGCGGCGCCATCATTGTTTGCACCGAATAGGCGAACGTCATCATCATAGATCATATCCACGCTCCAGGTAAGCGAAAGCAGTTTAGACAATTTTACATTCAATATATTGGTAAAATACAAGTCAACGTTCTTTGGTTTTCGCTTGTAATTGGAGAAAAGGTCAAGCCTGCTTTTGTACGTAATATTTTTATTGAACTCTTTGAAGTAGTTGATAGACGCAAAGGCGCCGAATTCAGTGTTAGAATGCTTACCAGGGTTTACGCCGTAGGCTCCTGCCTTCGAAAGAGAATCGTCTTTTACAATCGTCCATCTCGCTGTGACAGGAGAAACAAAAATCGAAAGATCGGAATTAGGCTTATAGTCAAGACCGGGGCTAACTAAAATATAAGCAGGCGAAAGAAAAGACGATGATAAAGTTCTTATTCCGTCGCCGTCGTAAGTATAACCTTTGAATAATTGTGACCGCATATTGACCAGCCCGGCTACATTCAATTTTGAATTTAAGGCATAACCGTATTTGGACAGCAGATCGATCCGATCGTCATTTTTCCTGCTGCCAAGACTTGTTGTGTTTACATAGCCGAGGTTAAAGTCAAACGTATTATCCCAACTGTGTTTATCTTTTTTATAGAAAGCAAAAAGACTGAGCACTGAATTTATCGAGAGTGAAAAATCGTCACCGCCGGCAGCCCAGTTACTTAAAGATCCCTGGGAAATATTGATGCCATATATCCCCCCTTTCTTCCAGGTGTTTGGAATAGTGTCGTTAGGATCTTTTTTTATAACACGTCCCGAGGCATCCCGCAATTCTTTGACGGTTCCATCCTGGGCAACAGCGTTGAAGACTGAACATACAATACAAGCTAAAAAAATCTTTTTCATTCGGAGAATTTTTGGCAAAGCTAAAGACTGTTAATTATATGAGAGGCGTTTGAAACCTTTTCAAATCTTATGACAAAAAAAATTAAGAAAAAAGTCCATTAGCCTTCAATTTTCTCAGTTGCCTTGCCACCACCACGGCCTTATATCCATAAAAGTCAACTAGAATATTTCCGTTTTTACCTCTTATGCATTTTCCATCGGACCTTCGGATGGCTTTACAGTTTTTTCCTTTGTATTTGTCATCGGTATTCCTGTCGCCTTTGTAAGTGTATTCACTCATAAATTCAATTTTGCTGAAAATAAAACAGCGATGAACAAAAAGCTCTCCAATCGGAAGCCTTTTAGAATTAACAGGGCCTTTTAAAAATATAGGTTGATTAATAACTCATGGTGAAATAACCGTTGAACAAATTTATCCGGAATGGGTTCGAAATGGCGAGTCGCAAATAGATTGATGTACGGGCAAAAAAAAACCTGCAAATCCAAGATTCACAGGCATAACAATCACATGAGAAAGAGAGCTGTAGGGGGAGGGATCGAACCTCCACGAGGCGGTTAGCT
>WUUC01152544.1_pt1 | contig 49948 bp, 68 predicted proteins | sample 6278441 | NCBI WGS metagenome assembly WUUC01 (sample SAMN13675441, study PRJNA597444) | soil metagenome | isolation source: soil | place: USA: Washington | collected 2017-10
ATGAACTCCCTTCTTTGCCAGCTGCCGGTTGGGGTGATCTTTGTGAGGGCAGTACCCAAATATAGCCTTCGCATTTTCAGTATGAAGATCCGCCTTCGGGTCGGCGAATATAGCCATGAGCTCGGTGTCATCTGCGTCCCAAGCGACCACGCGAGCGTCGGCTTGTGGAAGGTCGAAGTCCGCCCACGTTTTGCCTGGATCAGGGAGGAAGAGTCGGCGCATGTTAGGCATGGGGAGGGGAGTGGTGGCGATCTCCTTTTCTGGAGTACCCGCTGTAACATTCTGAAGGTTTGTTCCGAAATCAAATGCATCCTCAGCCGACGAGAACCGGTACGTTTCTGTACCTGCAGGGTTGAAAGAGCATCGAATGCGGCCGTCAGCATCAATCGATTTTCCAACAAAACCGAGCGCTGTACGTAGCGCTCGTACCTCGTTAATGAGGGTGCAAAGCGGGAGGAGGGCAGGATCCCTTTTGCCCAAGGTTTCGAGAGCGTCCGCGTCTGTCGTAGGATTTTTCGTCTTCCGTGAGATGATCGGCTTTTGCCCAAGCTCAATATAAAAGAGCGCTTGTAGTTGTTTGGGAGAATTCGTATTAAGCATCCTTCCCACGGCCGTGTTAATATACTGTTCGCGTTTGACACGAGCTTCTCCTAAGTCCCACAAGAGTTTTTTGGCATGGTCGAAGTCCCACCGGATACCTCTCAGCATAGCGCGAAGCACATGTCCTGCCATGCGGTGCTGAATCTCTATCGGCGATCCGTACTGAGTACGACGAAAGCCTAAGATAGTAAGACCGGACTGGAGGCTTTCCGCAGCTTCATTAGTGACGACCGCGTCACGACAGTTGTAGCTCCAGTGCTTCTCTTCAGGATCCTTTTTCGGATCGTATTTCTTCCCATCATCTTTCCAGTATACATGATTCTCACAGTGAAGAGAGGAGATGAAGGAGAGATCCTTCGGCAGGATCGCAAACATCACGTGCTGGGCGAGCATTGTATCATAGCTGAAGTTTGGTATGAACCCCCAGTAGCGGCAGATATACTGCAGGTCGTAGAGCCCGTTCTGCCAAATCACCTTTACTTGGGGATGAGTGAGGACTTCACGGAGTAGGAGGACGATCGCGACCTCTTCCTCTTGACTCCAGTAGCTTCCGCTTTCATTTCCGAAGGTGAGGAAGGGGATGCAAAGGGCTTCGTTCCTGCTCCACCCAAGTGCAATACAGGCAAGCTGTCGGTTTCGAGTCTCGATGTCGGTGCCGAGAGTAATGTCTGCTCCGGCATTGGCTCGGAGAATGAGAGACTGGAGAACGGAGCGGACGGTATCGTAGCTGGGGCGGACGACGAAGCGGTCATCTCGCTGGGGGATCTCCACTCGAGTGCTTTCTCTAGCACCCCTTCTAAGGTCATGTACGGTTGCGAATCGTAGCTCCCAGGCGCGCAATATTGCAGCAGGGTGAAACGTAGGGAGGACTTTGTACTGCCGACCTTGCAGCTCTCGAGATGCAAGTAGAGAGCCGCGCCATTTGGTAATACCAGCCAGCCCCGTGAGTGCCCATAGCGGCGTGTTACCCAAGGCAATAACCAAGTTAGGCCGAACCTCATCGAGTTCAGATTCCAATTCTCGAACTCCCTCAAGGACGAGAGGATGGATCCAATTGCTGAGCGAAGGGTGGCGGACGAATCCAGCCGGTTGTGTCTTTCTAACATCGATCCAGGCCTCCATTTTGTTCCCAGGTGGTTGATGCTTCACTGCGTTGGTGATGAAACAGTCGGTGCGAGCGATGCCCACTTCGTTCAGCATCTTCGTCAGCTCGAGGCCGGAAGAGCCAACGAAGGGCCGACCAGAGTCGACCTCATTCTTCCCTGGAGCTTCGCCGACGATCATCACCTTAGCATTGAGAGGACCTTCCGGCCCGACACGGATTGCTGTCATGCTGAGACTCGACGTTTTGTTGTTCTACGAATGTAACACAATGCGGAGCAGTAGTCAACCGCGCTGCACAACGAGGGGGATACGAAGGGAACCTAGGTTCCGTCGTGCTAGTTCTTCGAGGAAGTATTGGGGGTCAGGAGAGTCAAATACCATTCGCTCGAAACCCCCTTCCGACACTTCGATTAGACGGAACGCCCCCCAGATGATCTCAATGTAGTAATTCATGTCACAATTCTCCTATCCGCTTGCGCGCGATGTTGATTGTTTCGGGTTCAAGCTCGATTCCTACCGCTTTCATCCCAGCGGCTTTCGCGGCTGCAAAGATAGATCCACTGCCGACGCAGGGGTCGAGGATGGTTTCACCTGGGAAGAAGCTGAGCTTCAATAGATGTGTGAGAAGATCAACGGGCTTCTCCGCCGCATGCACCTTTGCCGCTACCGATGCAAATGGCAGTACATCCGATGAAGAGCTAGTGAGTGTCCTATCGCCCTTTCTTGCGAATAGCAGCGCTTCATATCTTCGGGTAAAGAAGCCTGGTTGCGGAGCATGTCCAGCGTTAGCTTTATACCAGATGAGTGGTGTAGCGTAAGGTTGCCAGCCCTCGTCCTTTGCAACCTGATATAGGTCAGGCCAGAGTCTAATGTCACAGAACATGTACAGGTGGGCGGAGGGCTTGCACACGCGAAATCCTTGAGATAGGATATGGCGAGCGATAGCAAGGGCAGATCCTCGCCCGTCTTCGTAAGCATGCCCTCCATGATAGGACTGTTGTCCGAAGGCGTCCGCATCGATGCCGTAGGGAGGATCTGTGACGATACCCGCAAATGTTTCGTCAGCCAGGGATTGTAAAAGGTCAAGACAGCTACCCTCCATGAGTTGAAAATCATCCCTGCGAAGCAGGGCCATTGAGGAACCGAGAGCTTGGGTGAAGGAGGCTTCGAGTTTCTTTTTCGCAAGCTTCACAGCTTCGCTGCGGGTCTTGGCCCGCTTGACGTCAGGATCATCGGCGAAGGACTCGATCAGCAGGTTGTCGGCTACTTCGCTTTGTTGCGCTGGAGTAGGACCCGATGGAGATACAGGTTGCCCCCGCACGTCGGACAGGGCAGCTGCCGTTTCAGACTTAGTCCAGCTTTTTCCAGCTCCTGTAGCAGTTGCGGTGAGCATGCGATGCAGTTTGGAGATGGCTCTTGACTCTTCAACTGGGGTAAGCTGCTTTCGCCGAAGATTTTCTTCCAGCTCGATTCGGAATAGCTGCTCCTCGCTTTTTCCAGTGACCACAATAACTGGACAATGTCCCGCTGGAATCTGCTCTCCTCCATATTCATAGGGCTGTGCCAGCTGGAGGATGGCGCGTGTACGACAACCTCCGGCGACGAGTTCAAGGCTGTCAGTAACTGTTGGAGCGTGGATAAGACAGTCTGTACCAATGGACTTGGCGAGGTCGTCGATGTGCTGTTGGGGGACTGACTCACGTTGGCGGTCCTTAGGAAAGATGATGGAAGCGGCGGGAATGATTGTATAATTGCTCACCACTGGATCTCCGCGTTGAGGTCTGCTTCTGTAGGAGGACGGTAATGATCGTTGATGGAGTCTTGATACCAGTCCCAGTTGTCTACGCCTCCAGCGTGGAGAGCTTTGAGTTTATTCTCAGCTTCGAGAAGCTCTAAGAGACGAAGGCGTGTGATGCGGACGACGGTTGGATCGCTCATAGCACCACCGTCACACGTTCTTCCGCCCTGGTGATCCCGGTATAAAGCCACCTGAGGCTCATGTCCGGCTCCCCATTCCTCCCCTTGAAGCAATAGCTTTCGTTCTCGATGAGGACATCTTTCCACTGCGAGCCCTGGGCTTTGTGCACAGTGATAGCGTAAGCGTAATCGAATTCCTGTGCAAGCTTACGTAGCCAGTAGGGCATCTCGTTGAGTTCCTTGCCGAGGAAGACTTCCTCGTGCGCGAAGACGTCGACTTCACGAGCTTCAGGGTCGTCGAGATTTCGAAGCTGCATCTCAACCCAACGGTTCTGAGCGCGGTGGACAACTTCGTACATGACTCCGTTAAGGAGTCCCAGCTTGTTGTCATTTTTAAGACAGATGACTCGGTCGCCGGGAACTGGAAGCGGGTCACTACGCTTAAGTTGTGATCGAACAAGGGTATTTCTGCCCCGGCGAGTAGCGTTCCGGCCCACCAAGATCTGGGAAGCGTCCATGAGGTCTCGCGGGCTAAGTTGCGTACGGCTCTTAACAACTGATGAGCCGTACACGCCGTAACGAAGTCGGTTGCCGGATCGAACATCGGTTGCGAGCTTGATAATGGGGTTGTCAGCAGCTTGTCGATGTATCTCAGTAAGGAGGAAGTCGGGCTGTGCATCGGTGAAGTATCCTTGGCCTTTGATGGGTGGGAGCTGGAAGGGATCGCCGAGAACGAGGATCTTGACACCGAAGCTTTCGAGATCCCGACCCATCTCCTCATCCACCATTGAGCACTCATCGATGACGATGAGGTCCACGTTGTTGATCGGAGCATCCTCGTCATCGGAGTTGATACGGTCGAAGACAGGGCGATTGAGCTCGATGAGCTTCGCCTTCATGTCAGGGACGTCAGCGGCCGAGGCGGCTGCGATCTCTTCCATCAGCTTGAGGATCGCGGCACGATCAGGCGGACGGACAGTGTAGATCAGCTTGTGCACGGTGGTCGTATGTGGGAGACCCTTGCGACGGAGCACCGATGCAGCCTTGCCGGTGAAGGTGGCGGAGGCGAAGGGGGCGTTGAGGCGCTCGAGAAGCTTGCTGGCGATGGTGGACTTGCCTGTGCCTGCGTAGCCGAAGAGGCGGAAGACCTGCTTGTCAGGCTGGTTGAAGTACCAGTCGGTGACGGCGGCGTCAGCTTTCTGTTGAAGAGGGGAGAGTTCCATGGGGGGGAGACCTCAGAAGATTTCGTTTTCGTGATCAGCCTTGCCGTCAGAGGCAACCTCTGTGAGGGCCTGTTCCTTTTCTTCCTCCGTCATGAGGGTAAGCTCCTCAATTTGAAGCTTTGGCTTTCCCTTCAGAAGTTGACCGTACATCCACTCGTTCGTGACCTCATGATTGCCACCCCAAGTCTCCGTAATTACCACTTCCTTCATCATGGAGAGAAAAACTCCTGCCTTGGGGTGTTCAAGTGGAAGTGCTATTTTAGCGTAGCCAGTATCCACCGTTATGTATTGATTCTTAATCATCATCGTTCTCCTAAAGAACTGGGGGTGTCAGTCCCCCCAATCCAGTTGCTGGTTGTGGACCTTAGATTCGAGTCACGCCGGCCACGTCATTGTAGATCTTGGACGAATCGACGTCGTCCAGTTTCTGAATGACCTTGACCTTCGCAACCTGAGAACCCAGCATCGATGGGCTCCAAGGTTGACCTGAGGCATTCTGACCCAGGGCTTCTCGCAACCGGCCGAGGCCGATGTTCTTGCCCTTGCTGAAGTCAATGCCACTACCGTCGGCCGTCAGGTCGAGGAACATCTGTTGCCTCACCTTCCGCCCGTTGTACTCACCAGCTGCTTCATCGTCGATCTTCCACTGAACCGTCAGACGCCAGCCCTTCTGCCCCGCTCGCTCGCCCTTCTTGATGTCGAAGGACTGAAACGACTCGGCCGAGAGGGGCTCGCTGACCGCCTTGAACTCACCCTCAGGAACCGGGTCCAGTTGGGTTGAGCCTGCGTCGGTGGTGGAGGTGTTGAGGAATTGATTGGGATCGAGCATGATATGTCTACCTTTAAGTTAACGTCAGTTGTCAGTCGTCAGTTGTCTTACGTCAGTTGTTAGTTGATAGTAAGAGAGAATGGAGCTGGACCCCCGCCAGCTCGTCGGGACTCTGCCTGTAGTTTCCAGGCCTTGCGAGGTTCAAATGCCGAGCTTCTTTCGTAAGGCAGCCTCGGCCTCAGCGTCCTTCTGCACGTCGGGACCTTGACCTGCACCACCCTCCGTGGCCTTCTGCTGCTGCGCCTTGAGGAACTCCTCGTGCGTCTTCGCAGCCATCATCTTTTGATGAGCGTCGAAGGCTGTTTCCAGTCCTTTGGTGGCCTCCGGCTGTGAGTCCATCTCGTGCTTCTTCGCCTGCTGTTGCTGATACGGCATCCAGCAAGCGTAGTTCTCCCCTCCGTCGGGATACTGCTCGCCTTCCTGCACGAGACCGACACACTGGCAGGCGAAGTGAGAGCCGTTGTTGTCGAAGCCTGCCACGTTGATCAGATGATCGTTGTGGACATAGCAGACGAGGGCAGGCCAGGGCTGATCGCCGACGGAGGCTCCTGCCCGATGGAACCAGACGACGCGGCCGATTGTGGGCTTAATCATGCTACGAGTCTCCAGTCGTCGGACAGCAGATCACTCTGCGAAGCAACCCAGGGAACGACTTCGCCATCGACTGTTCTCATGTCGATGTGTCCTCTATAGTGAATCGTCGTACCTTCAGGATAAATACCCAGAAGCGGTGGGCGATTGACTTGGAAGACAGAACCTGGCACGAGGAAGATAAACATCCCTTTACCATTCCAACCTTCGCGAGTTACCTTACCGCCGGACTTGACGTGCTCCAAGGCTTCTCCAAAAGTTAACTCACTTGCTTTTTGATCCACAGTTGTCTCCTATAGCAGCTTACACATGGCGAGAGGATACGAGGTTCTCGTGGAACCTAACCACGTCACGCTCGCCGTCGGGACGCGGTAGAATTCACCAGTGGCGGGTTTCGTCGCATCACACGGCTTGCCAAGCCCGATTGATCCTACGAGCTTGTTAGGTCTCACGCGCCACGATGCTGGATCGAACGAGCCGGTGTTGTAGACCTTGGAGTCGACGGTGATGAGGCGCTTGGTAGGCACGGGGACTACCGTTCCCACGGGGAAGGAGAGGATGGGGCTCCAAGCGCCTTCCGCCGCTGCCTCGTAGATCTGCGCCTGGCAGTACCAGCGGTCGGCGGGCTGGAGGGAGATTTTAAAGGGCGTGGGGGCAGTTTGTGATGCCGCCGGCACCTTCCACTTTTGGTCGAGAACCGTCGGCGATGTGCCGCAGGAGAGATTGTATCCCTGCATACCAAGGACGGGGAAGTCCTTGGGACTCATCGTGATGGTGATGCTGACGGGATCGGCCGCGAGGGCCGAGGAGGCTAGCGCCGCTGCAATCGCGGAGAGTAGTAGACGATGACGATGTTTCATAGTTTCGTTTCCTCGATCTTGCCACCTTTGGCTTTCCAACCGGTTATCAAGTCTGCGAACGAGGGTTCGAGACCATCTTTGATAGGCAGGTTGCGCGCTTTTGTTACTGCGTTGCCCGCAGCCGTGTTCCAAGTGAACTTGACGCCGAGGCGTTGGGCGAGGATCACCTCGCTAAAGCGAGGAGGCAAGTCGGGTGCGAGCTTATTACCTAGGGTCTTCACGGTAATGTGAGTGCCGCCGGTCAATTCATCCTTCTCCCGCTCGATATGGGCGAGGAGAATGAACATGCAGCGCACGTCGCCAGTCATGGCGGCGAGGAACATACGCACGGCGTTCTGCGCAACACCCCAGTCAGCCATGTTTTTCACTGGCTTTAACCCTGTGCCGAGCGCCATGCCCATTTCACTTAGACCACTGAGTCCATCGATACACAGGGCTCTATCCGTATTCCACTTCGCTACATCCCCCCACGACTGCTTACAGCAATCGCAGGTGAAGTTGTTGACAGCGGTGATAACGTCCATGAAGCCGACGTGCTGGGTCTTTTTGTTGTCCTGCATCTTCGTCAGGGTTTCGAAGCTCATCAGGTTAATCGCCTTTGCGATCTCAGCCATCTGCCCCCAGTTCGCAGCCGTGGCCTTGATGTGCTTGTAGTGGATGTCGCTGCCAAGCTTGGGGCCGAGGACTTCCATGCCCTGCTCGAGGAAGAGGACGAAGGGCTTTACCCCTGCGGCAGTGAGCGTTTGGAGCGAGGTGGTCTTGCCCGTGCCACCATCGCCCATCAGTAGTACCTTGGGGGCAGGAAGAGTGAGTTCAACCACGTTGCACCTGCTCTCTCACCTGTTCGGCGACCCTTTCGCTGATGATGTCGTCCAGCTCATCCACCTTGCGGAGGAACTCCGTTCGCTCTTCAGCGATGTACTGAGCTGTGAGGTCTTCTACGACCTGAGCTTGCAGGGACGTTTGCAGACGATACGGGTCAAGCTTGACTTGGAGCATCCGTCCGTTCTCGTGAACTGGCATGGCCTTGTCTGCCTCGACGAGGATCTTAACCTCGCCGGAGAGATACTCGCGAATGCGTTCAGTCAATGCCTTTGCGTTCTTGACTGCACGCTGATGAGCGCGAACGGCAAGGCGTTCTTCAATTGTTTTCATGTCCATTTTTCAGATCCTCGTGATAATAGGTGAGGGCGAGTTTAAACTCTTCGGCGAGGATAGATGCTGGCCCAAAGCCTCGATCTCGCTCGATCGGCAGACGGAAGGTGGGGAAGTCGAAGTGAGAAGCCACCACGTGAGGCCCACAACCAGGACAAAGTAGAGCGATGCCATGATGATTGCTGCGAGCTTCAAGCGAGATGCGTCGCGCGAAAGTCTCTCCGCATCGAGGGCAATAGAAGAACGGGGAGTAGCGTGAGAGCCATGGCTCGACATGAGGGAATTCTCCGATGAGGCGACCTTGGATGATGAGGGAGAAGCCCCCGCTGCCTTGAACCTCTACTCTGCTGGTATGACTTCCCAGGTTTTCGTCGGCGGCAGCGGAGGTCTCCACGTTAGCGTCCCTCGAGTGAGAAACCTAGGGGCACGATCTCTGCTTCCTTCTCCACCGGCTTTCCCGTGGGGTACTTAGAAAGGGGATTCCATTCACGTTTCGCGTATTCCCCTACCCATCCTTCCGGATGCTCGGATTCGCAGAGCCGCATGAAGGGGCAGCCGTAGTAGGCTTCGCAGGCGTCGGCGAGGACTTGGTTATAAACTCCTCTCCTATACGAACTAACCATTGCTTCAACATCGGCGAGAAGTTGTTCGTACCATCGGTCGACCTGCCACTGAGGTCGAAACTGGATTGACTCAGCAGCGCCAAAGCTGTTCTTAAGGAACGAAATGCCCCTAACGATCGCTCCGGCAACAGGGAGACCTGTATTGCGTGCAGCCCAGACATAGCCTGTGAACTGACTCCTAAGATTCCACTTCTGGCCCCACGTTGGGCCGAGCTGGCTCGCCGTCTTTTCATCAACGATGAAGATTTGGTCATTGTAGATCCCTACGAGATCGTTGCGTCCGCCGTAGATGAGGGGCTCGCCGGTCGTCGGGTGGTCAATGGGGAGTGGTATAGCGAAAGTGAACTCGACAGCAGGGTTCCCGGGCGACCAGTAATATGGTTTAATAGGATCACTCGCGATCGGCCAGCGTTGGAAGTAAAAATCAAGCGCCTGCACCACGCGGTCGATGTTCTTCTGCTGCTTATGATCCGGACAGATAAAGCTTCCCCATTCGGCAATTGCCGCAGCCATGCCTTGAGACAGCGCAGTTGCAAATGGTTTACCTTCAGCCCAGTGTGCTTTTCGTACCACCTCGAGTCCCTTTGCGAAAGCTCCCCCGGCAATAAGGTCAACGGAGCCGCCCCTTGGACCAAGTTGGCGAATAAATGACCAATAGAACTTGGTTTGACAGTTGACATACTCTGCCCTGATGGTTGAGTCGATGACGGAGGGAAAGGTGCCAGATGAAGGCTCGACGATTAGCATGATGGCTTCCCCATGCGGGCTTCTGCCGCAGCGTAGAGTTTGTCGAAGTAGTCCTTGAAGGGCTTGATGTGGTCGAGATTATAATGCTCGAGGGTGCTGAGCTCCCGCTCACTTACCTCGATGCCTGCCCCTTCGAAGGCATCGAGGATGGAATAGCGAGCGTCCGCTTCATCCGCCTCTCTCGCGGAATCGTACTGATGATCTCGACGGTCGAGCCAGACGGTTTTGGACTTAGCCATCGTCCACCTCGGGGTTTGCGTCCTGATATTCCTTCTCTTCAAGAGCCACGCGTGCAGCGCACACAGGCCCCATTTTCCGCTCGATCGACTTGGGGTGCTTGAGCACCTGATCGCAGACGATGCAACGAACGGCTTCAGGTGCAGGCCTGAGCCCCTGCATGGCATCAGCGAGTGGCATGAGTGATCTCCTGTGTGGTGACAGACGATAGCATTTTCTTTGGTAATAATGCTATCGTTCTACCTACCAGCTTGAACTCCACTCTATTAACCTGCTGGCGATCGAATTCCGCCAGCTGTTGCGCGACGTAGTACATCCGGCGGCGAGTTCGACGTGCCTCGCCAGCACTCCTGAAACCCAGTGTGAGGCCCTCAGCCTCGAGCGCCTTTGCAACTGCTTTGGTCAAGTAGGCCTTGTCCGCTGCAAGCGTCGGATCGAGGACTGCATCAATGCTAGTACTTGTCATAAATCTCTTTCAGCTTCAAGCGCTCGTTAGCACTCAAGGTGTGTTCCAGGGGGTAGTTGGAAAGGGACTCGATGAACTCACTCTCCCACTCATTCAGTTCCTCATCCTCCTTCTTTGCGAGGAGATAGTTTATCATGTGGAGTTCGAGAGGGGAGGTACCCATCAGTCCAGCCCCTCCAATATTCCCTTGAGTTTCGCCGTGTCGACTCCCTTCCCACTGGTGGCCTTCGTCTTCCTCGCTTTGGCGGTCGTCTCCCCTCCACGTGAGCTCGCCACGGCTCGATTCTGCCTCATCACGGCGAGTCCTGCTGCGAGATCATCCGCTGAGATGTTGAAGTGAGCGGGCCTCCCTGCCCGCTCGTTCTCCAAGATCCGCTGACGGAGGTCGGTGAGCTTCTGTGCGTCAGCGGCGTCCATCTTACCCCTCCTCGCCGTCGTCAGCGTCTTCCTTCTCTTCCTCACCGTCATCTTCGTCCTCGTCGACCTCGGCGAAGCGATCTTCGATTTCCTGAATGTCCTCATGCAGGGCCTCGATCTTCCGCTCGAGAGCGGCTTTCTCCGCCGGAGTCAGTTCCGACTCGTCCAGTGCCTCCAAACGGTCGACTACCAGGCTCAAGTTAGCTTTGACTGACATGCTAGTAATCCTCATTGAAATCATTGAAATGGTTGAAATGCCCGACGGTTGTATCACGGCGAGGTCAAGGTGTCAATGCTTTTTCCAAAACGATTCTTAGGCCCTCAGCAGAGACTCGCTGGATGAGATCGGTAAGCTGTGGTGAGGGGGTAGAGACGTCAGCCGATTCCCATTGCGTCTCTTGTATAAGGACGCTTTTGTCATTTACTACGCCCCAAGCTTGGATGGAGAGAGCTATACGTATACGCTTAGCCATAGGGCACCTCCGGCACTGGTGTCGCGGGAGCACGGAGAAGGGCTCTCCGCCGTTCGAGATCTTGATGCATGAGCGAGGTGAAGTATTGCTGAGTCGCCCCATAGCGCGTTGTGCCGTCGGAACCTACGATGTCGGGTACGAGAGTGATCAGCTCCGCATAGATCATCTCCGGCACTCTGAGGATGATCTGCCTCACTGGGCCTCTAGCGATTCTTCTCGGCATTGATTCTCTCCAGGATGACATTGAGCTGAGCTTGAGTAGAGGTGAGGGAGGCTGCGTAGCGCTCGAGGGACTTGAGATGGTCCTTGCGAGCTTCGTCTCGCTCGAGAAGGAGAATCGCGTGAGAGTTTTCGAAACGTCGAAGATCCTCCTTCAGCGCCACGTTCTCTCCTTTGAGTCCCTCGATCTTCTTGAGGGCGAGATAGAGCTCAGATGCGAAGTCGCGAGACGGCAGCTCACTGTCATCAGCCAGCGTGAACATGACGGTGTTGAATGCTCCCTCAATCCCCTTGAGATGGAAGTAGCTGCGAGAGTCATAGACGTCGGCGCTTTCGACTTCGTAAGCGGTGTCGACGACGAGACCCTTTTCGCGTGCCTCCACATTCTCCCTGGCGTAGCCATTGCAGTCCATGTAGATGACCTTGGTGCCAGGCTTGACGTCGTAGTGGGCTGGCTTCATCTGACGAGGATGTGAGTGCTTCATGTTTCTTCTCCTACGCTTCCTTGGTTAAGTGATGCAGTTCCGCCGACGTGAGTCCCCTTGCATTCTCCCTTTCCTCGACAATGAGGGAACTTATAGGCTGGGCAGGTGCAGGGGGCGGAACGGAGGCGCTGGAGATTAAGTCGGAACTCAGTTCCCCGCATGAAGTATTCTCCTTCATGTCCCTGGCGAGTGAAATGGGTGTACCAGATCTCTCCCCGATTTCCGTACTTGACGGAGAGCTTGCTGATGTCGACGATGAGGAACTTGGTGTTTCTCCAGTAATTCCCTGCGCGCTCTCCATCTCTCTCACTCCTTGCGCCGACGACCCTATACGTTCTCCCCTGAATGAGTGTACCGCGTTTGTGAAGCACTTTGGGCATGATGATACCTTAGTAGTATGGTGTTCGATAAGGCGGGGCAAACGTGCGCCGGGGAAGTCGACGTATTCCTTCTCTGGCACGTAAGTGATTGAAGTAGGGTCGAAACGTGAGCCATCCATGGCACGAAGACGGAGGAAGATGAGGGGGTGAGATACCCCTTCGCTTTCGAAGCTGCAAGAAGTGCAGAGTGTGTGCTCGACGAAGAGGACGCGAGCGTCGGGGTACTTAGGTCTCCGCTCGATTGCCAGGCGTTGGGCTTCCTCCTCCCGTTCCTTGCGCGTCATCGCCTTCGTCTGTAGTACACGAGCGTTGAGCTGACGTAATGTTGGCTGCTTCGTAACTGAGAGCCCACGGGTGGTCGCTTTCGTCAGCAGGTCAGAGGGAGAAGCGTCTAGGCCTTGAAGCGCGCGGCGAAGCGCGTCGGAGAGAGGCTTATGCTTGTCGAGGCTCATCGTCAGAGTCCTCCTTTATAGCAGCTGGAGCAGAAGGCATCCCCGTGAACTCCGTGCTGGAAACCGAGGGAGGGTTTCACCGCTCGTGCGAGTCCTTCCTTCATCAGCCGTCCGTCGGAGTCTTCAGGTATGATGATGCAGTTGAGAGCAATGGGCTGCTCGCAAGCTGCACAGTGGGAGAGAGTGAAGACCTCAATCTTCTCGGGAGAGAGGCGGGTGAATGACCTGCCGCGAAGGCGAGTGAGAGGGTACTTATTCATATGAGGGTTAGATGTTTCCATCGCCCACCTCCAATGGAGTGTCAGTGGTCGTCGCGGGAGCAGAATAGCTCAACGTCCCCGCGCAGTTGCCTCTCTCGTCCTTTAGGGTGAAGATGAAGAAACGTTTCCCTACATGATCGGTGCCTTGGGAAATGAGGATCACCGATTCCTTCTCGCTGATGATACCAGAGAGGCGAGCCAGGTTGGTGAGATCCTTGAACGCTCGACGAGCGACATTGCGGGTGTCAGTGATCTCGCGCGAGAGACGTGAGCCCATGACACCGAAGAAATCGACTTGAACGGTGAGGGTGCGAGTCAAGTATTCATTCGCTGCTGATGCGGTCATTTTTTAATCCTCCAGAGGATGAAAACTGCGCAGAGAGCTCCCGCGAGCCCTGAGAGGAAGGAGATGAAGAGTTGAGAGAGATGGATGCTCATAGGTTGACTCCAATAGTAAAGGAGATGAGTGCCACGGCGATGAGCGCTGCGTAGACCGCAACGGGATCTTCGCCATAGCGGCGCATGTAGCGCTGGTGGAGGGATTCAATGAGGTGCTTCACAATACGCCCTCCTGCACTCTCTTGAGATCCTCAGCCACCATGCGCTGAGCATTCGCGAGCGTGCGCTTGCGGTCAGCGAGTTGCTTGGGTATGCCTGGGAGCTTGGAGAGCTGGTCAGCGAGACCAGCCTCGCTCGCGGCTGCCTGTTCGAGCCAAGCGATGAAGCGAAGGCGTTCTTCGCGAGTGAGAAGGATGCTCATCGATTCGACTCCTCAAAATAGATGACCGCAAGCGCCGCCTTCCCCTCGTCGGAGAGATCAGGGTCGTCAGGGATCGGAGATCCTTCTTCTCCGATGGTGAAGGATTCCTGCAACCCTGGTGCGAAGATAGTGACCTCGGTTCCATCGACGGCAACCTGGTAAAATGTGCGAGAGGTTTCAATTCTCACAACCGCTCCCCGTTCCGTGTGGAGCTGCACCTTGGCGAGGAGGTTAATCATTGCAGCGTGCTCCCCTCGTCGCCGTCAGGCTTCTTCGAAGAAGGAGGAGGAGTGAAGATCATGCCGATTATCTTGTTGACGAAATCCTCCCTCCGCTTAAGATCCTCTTCGAAAGCAGCGGAGAGAGCTTTCGCTCTCGCATCCCACCACTTGGTGACGAGTCGCTCTGCGTTCGCCGGTGCGACGTTACGGAAGGCGAGATCGAAGGCGCAGTGAATTAGTTCAAAGATGGCTGGAGAGCCCTTCATCTGATCCTCGAATTCGTCCTTCTTCAGCCGGCCTGCTTCCATCGCCGCGAGTAGAGTCTCGCGATAGTTATGCCCGAGGGCGTAGACGAAGTCAGCGAAGTGCTTGGTGAGGTCGTGCTCATTCTTGCAGCAGTTGAAACCTGTAAGGAGCTCGACACGAATGCTCGCGAGGAGCTCATCCATCTCTTCTGGCGTGCGAGGGGAACGGATGTGAGAGCTCATTACTTCGTCTCCGCTTCAGGCAGGTGTGGGTTGAGGCGATTGCGCGTGAGCTTATCCAGCTTTTGATAGGTGGGATAGCCGTAGGCCTCGCGAGCTGACGGCGGAGCCAGGCGCTTAGCGTGACCAGAGGAATCGAACTGGGCGTCGGCGATGTAGGGATTCGAGCGTGAGTGCGCACGAAGCTTGTTGAAGCGAGACTTGCGTCGCTTGCGAGGCACGATGGGGTGAGCTGCGTGACCGAGTGTCAAGCGCAGCTGGTCGACCGGTTCAATGTCCTGTGCCGGTGGTCCAAGGAGACCTCGCGGGAGGGAGCCTAGGCCCATGAGAGCTGCCATCAGACCCGATGTTGATTTACGTTGAGATTCCATTACAAAGTCCTCGTGATTTAGATGTTAGATGAGGAGACGTGGAGTTATACTCCAGCCAGGACACGAGCTATCTCATGCCCTGGGTGCAGCGTAACGGCGTTAGTCGAAAAGTTCTTCAAGCTCAATGCGAACTTCATGCCTCGCAGCTGCTTCAATCTCTTCGAGAGAATTCGCATGTTCAAACTGACCAACACGTTCCATCGCTGGAGTCCACCAACGATATTTCCCACTGACATCATGCGCCAAGCGATATTGAACGCGGAGGACAGGGACGAGAGAAGGTGCAGCAGCTTGGCGCTGGTGGGGAGGTTGTCCATCGCGTCTCGGTCGCCCTGGACCTCGCTTAGGGGTGTTCATGTGTTCTCCAGCCAGTCGTTGACGAAGGCGAGATATTCTTCACTCATCGAGTGCCAGCCATGGTAAGAGTGTTCAACGAGCGTGTCGAGGACTTCGCTCGCAGTTGTGTTACCGCGCTTCATGAGAGGCTCCAGATGAGGAAAGAGAGGGCAGCGGTCATCGCGGCTGCGACGAGGGCGATGTCTCGCCACATGAGGGTTTCGATGTGAGCCGTGGCACGTGAGGTTGCAGGCGCAAGCCGCTGAGGCTCGCTGCGATGCTGCGAGATGTTTTGAAGGAGTCGAATGCGTGAAGTAGACATGGGATGTGTTCCTGTGGTAATTGCTGTGATGCGTCCGCATCATAACATGAATGATATCAAGGTGTCAATAGAGATGATAGCATTATTTGTAGGCGTAATGCTATCATCTACGTAAGCTCCTCACACATAAACGCATAGCGCTCGCGTGTCGGACGTGTATCAAGCCATTCAATACCCGCCTCTTCACAGGCTTCAGCAGACGTGAAGACCTTTCGGGGTTCAACTTCAAAACCGAAGTGGAGACAGATGAGAATGATTATCCTGTCCATGCTAGGTTCCTCTTGCGGCGTGAGCCGCTTCAGGTGTTAGGTGTTGCATCCTTCGGTATCGTCACTCCAAATCCCAGTCGTGCGTAGAGATCCTCCTTGGCTTTCGCTTCTGCAATCGACTGCGCTCTCTTAATTGCATCATCAGTCATTGGTATTTGTTGCGCCGAGCTGAATGCTTCAGACGAGGGCGAAGGTAAGGGTGATGTGTTATGAGAGTTTTCAAGGGATGAGGCGAGAAGCTCATTGATCTTTGCGCCAATGCCACTGATTGCACCCGTGAGCTTATTACCATTTACCTCCAGCGTATAGTCATCCATGAAAACCGCTTGCGGCAGTTTCTCCTGCCGTGCTTTGAGCCTGTATGCATACATCTGCTGACGTAGATGTACCGCTTGTCCTGGTGAATCACACGTCAAATCCAGCCTGTTGTCGAGACAGACCTGCCATAATGTGACAATCCTTGTAGGAAAGTCATCGGTGGTTTTAGTGCGTCGGGGCATGTCAGTGGTCCTCGCGGGTGGATGAAAACATCATCATCCCACACTGCGATGCAATAGTCAAGACCCTGATGTAGACATTGTTACACATCACCATGTGTGCTTAACAAGTACCTAACAGTTGCCTATGATCCGACATTGCACCATCGTCCGCCATATCCACCCGTTGACGTCAAGGGGGTGCTATATATAAGTGAAAAAAAAAAAAAAAAAAAAATCAGTAGACTATTCCCACCCCCACTGACGATATTTCTGGGGGCATGGCGGTCAAAAGGGATATCCATGATCATAGGCAACTATTAGGTACCTATTAGATTACCACGGTGATCCGTAACAATGCCTAGTAATGCCGAGAGACGAAGAAAAGGGCGGGTGTCAGTCCCCGCCCCGTGAGATCATTAGGCCTGTACGGGCGCGGTATTCTCCTCGGTGGCCTCTTCTTCGCCACCTTCCTCGTCTTCCTTCGCAGCTTCCGCAGCCAGCTTGCGAGCCTTCGCTGCAGCCGCTTCGGCACGGATCTGCGCCATGGCAGCCGCGACCTTCTTCGTCCCCGCGACGACCTTCTTCTCGTCGTCGTTGAGAGCGCCGATGGTCTCCTGCGCATCTTCGATGCTGACGCCCTTGACTTGTGCATAGGCCTGGATGAGGATCGACGTACGTGGTGCACCACTGCCGCTACGGGCCACCGACCACGTATCGTTGCCGCCATTTTCCTTGGAATAGAGCTGCTTGATCGTGTCCTGAATCGCGGCCTTGGCGTAAGCCAGAGGATCTTCGCCCGAATCCTTTGCACCGGCATAGCTGTCGCCGATCTTTTGTGATGCGCCATGCAGCGCCAATCGTTCGAGCATCTCGGCACTGATCTTCGTCAGATCAAAGGTGAACACTTCCGGCACGAAGCCCTCGGGCGCATTCGTGGGCTTGTCCATGGTGAACAGAACCTGACGCACTGCGGCAGCCGTTTCGGTGGCCGGAGTGAAAACTGATTTCTTTGCGGGCATTGACATATCCTCTTGAATATTGGTGATTCAACCCAGGGAACAATATGCTCCCTGGACACGAACGAATATAATCGTTCGGCAATGGCGGTTCAAGGATCTTAACAAATCTTTACAATCGATGAACCGCCATTACCTAACGTCTTACTTCAACAGTTCAGCCACCTTACCATAATACACTGCCAGTGCCTCACGGTCGCAACCGACTAGCCCTTGCTCCAACAAGGTATCCATTACATTATGTGCATGCGAATCAATCGACGTGCAACGACCCCTTGCATCGCGGTAGTCCTTTGAGTTCAGGTTGTCCACCGCGAAGATCGCATTAGCGTTGGCGATCTCAGCGATCTGTTTAACGATCATCTCTCTTGTGCGCATCTCATTCTCTCCCAGGTGTTGTGTTTCGACGTGTTCATCCTCGCTGATGGTGCAGTGCATCGTCAACCACCTTAACACTTCTTCACACAAGACGTCAGCTACCTACATTATGTCACCACCTGCCATGTCAGCAGCCCAGGCCCCGGTTCCCCCCTTTGAGGGGTGGGGGTGGCTAGGGTCTTTGTAACCTCACGGTCGCTCGCCAATTTCCACGAATGCTATCAAGTGTGACAATAACACGATAGCATTTCGATCACGCATAATGCTATCATCCCCACGTGCCCGGTAGGAGCCGCGCGCCTTCTGGTGTATAAAGCCACTAGAATCGTCGAAGGGCCCCCGCGAGAACCTCTGGCCACGAACGATTCTCTCTCCACTTAAACACGAGGTAAGCCCCGATGAGCCTTCTCTTCAACCACCTGAGTCCCGGCGCCGCCGCGCTCGGCACCACTGACAACACCATTCTCTTCACCACGCCCGACGTCCTCGGCTACGACTGCTTCGAGGTTCGTTCGGTAACCGGCGTACTCGACGTCGAGTACTCCCTTGATCGAGGTGCTACTTGGGGTACCGCGCCCCTCGCCCTCCAGCCGCTCACGACCACTTCGTCCGCTGGTACCTGGGTGTTAGTCACCACGGCAGATCTCCTCTACAAGATCGCAGGCGGCCTCGTGCGTGTCACGAACCTTCGTCTGCGACAGGCGAGTGCCACCGCTCTCACCGCCTGGCAGCTGCTTTGTGTCAAGAGCAGCTCGAAGTACGGCTGAACGAGGACCTAGCCGTGGGTGAAATCGCATCGCTGTCAAACCGTCACGTCGCCATCCTTGAATTCATGATGGCCAACCCAGGCATGAAGCTGGGTGACGTGGCGCAGAAGTTCAACGTGAGTCAGCCTTGGCTCTCGCAGATCATTCACAGCGATGCGTTTCAGCGCCAGCTCGCCGAGCGCCAGAACGAGACCTTTAACCATACGGTGCTTCCCTTGCGAGACAAAATGAACCTTGTCGCGCATAAGATGCTGGATAAACTCGTCGAGGCGAACAGCGACGTGATGGATGTAGACACGGCGGCGGGGGTAGCGGAAAGCATGCTTGATCGCCTAGGCTTTTCCCCTAAGACCCCCGCCGCCCAGGTGCCTACCCACCTCACAGTTCAGGTGAATATCGAACGCGAACGTCTCTCGAGAGCGAGGGACTTAATTGGCAGGGCAGCTCCGGCGCCTCTGCTTGAGGACCGAAGTGATGAGACATTACGTTCCCCTGAAAGACTCGATGATCGAGTGGGCGTCGTTTCGTTCCCAAGGGCCGTTCATGGAAGCCAAGGGAATGACGGCGGCGCAGAAGAGAGGGATCGCGTATGAGCGGAAAGTTTCGCGAGCGCTTGAATCGCGTTATCAGCTTCGCTACTTTCCGTCACAATGGATCACCTACTCCGACGGGTCTCGCACACGCTGGGCGCAGCTGGATGGCCTGCTTCTTCTCGAGAATCCACCTCGAGCTGTCGTCATTGAAGTCAAGCTTTCTCACACTGCAAACGCGTACTTTCAGCTTGAGAATTGCTATCGGCCGCTGGTCACTCATCTTTTTCGTCGAACTCAGCGGCGCACCTGCGTCGTCGAGGTTACGAGGTGGTACGACTGCGCCGTCCAGTTCCCATGCAAAGTTCAGCTGCTGCCTGAACTGGATGCCGCACACGAAGGTCACTTCGGCGTCAACATCTTCAACAGAGATTGAGGCATGAACGATCTCTTCACAGGGAAGACGCAGCGGAATGTCAGCTACCTGTGGATCACAGGGTTCTTCGCTCTCCTCTTCCTCGAAGGCCTAGGGTATATCAAGGGCGTGCCGCACGAGTCCCTCTTCGCTCTCACTGGCGTCGTGTTATTCTTCTGGTTCAACCGTTCCCGCTCGCCCGAGACACCTGATCCGAACACTAAGGTGACGACAGTTACTACCAACGCAGTGATTCCTCCAGATCCTAAAGGTGCCCCATGAAAACCAAGCTTTCGTTGATTCCCCTTCTTCTTATCCTCTGCGCCTGCACCACGCTGGACTTCAACAGCCAGCTCTCTGCAGCGGTGAGGACGAACGCGGCGGTGAGAAATGCTGCGGCCGACTCGCTCGCTGTCCAGGAGATCACGAAGGAGGAAGCGCAGTCGGTACTGAAGGTGACCGATGAGATGCGCACTTTCGCCGACGCGGCACGAATCGCGGCTGACGCAGGCGACATCGCAACCGCGCAAGGGAAATTGAACCTTGCATCCTCGATTCTCCTTTCCCTACAGAAATACCTGAGAGGTGGTAAAGATGGAAACCGAAGCAGCGATCAGTCTACTTCTCGCCCTGCTGAATGAGAACGGCCCCGTGGCGCAACTGCTACGCAGCGGCAAGCCGGTTACCAGGGAGGAATTGAAGGAGGCATTTGATCAGGATGATCGTGCGAGGGAGCGCTTGGTGGAACAGATAGGCAAGGCAACGTAAGAGGTGATTTATGCCGGAGAGTAATCGGAAGGAAATCGACCTGATTCTCAATCTGGTCAACAGCAGTGGACCGGTGAGTGAGGCCCTTCGTCAGTCGTATCAGCAGGGACGAAAGCTGACGGTGGCAGAGCTGCAGCAGGCGTTCGATCAGGACAATGACCTGCGTCGGCACCTGGGGCTGGATCAGACGGATCGCACGCCGACAGGGGATCCACAGGCCCTCAACGCGACGCAGGAAGCGAATGCGAAGAAGGCCGAGGAAGATCGTCGATTGGAAGAACTCAAGCGCCAGCAGAAGCCCTGAAATGCTAGCCCTTAGCTCACAAGTCGAGATTCCGCAAGACGAGCTCTTTGAGCTCTGCGCGGTTGACCGTGAGCTCTACTGCCGCACTTTCTTCCCTAGGACTGTGCGGCAGTCTACTCCCGCGTTTCACACTGACGTGTGGAGTGGAGTGGAAGATCCGTCGTTCGACTTCTTTGGCGCGGAGATCTTTCGAGGAGGCGCGAAGACCACGCTCTGCCGCCTCGTCCTCTCTCGTCGCATCGCCTATGCTCTTTCCCACAACCTCTTGAACATCGGGATCAGCGAGACGATGGCGGTGCTGACGAACCGTTGGCTGAAGAAGCAGATGGAGTATAATGTCAGGTGGACGACGGCGTTTCATCTCCGTAAGGGAGCGAAGTGGACGGATGACTACTTCACCATCATTCATGATCTCTATGAGCAAGAGATCCACGTAACGGCCAAAGGGATGACCTCCGGTCTCCGTGGCTTGAACCTCGATGACTATCGTCCAGACTTTATCTATTGCGATGACGTCTGTAATGAGGAGAATACGAAGACGGAGGAGGGAAGGAAGAAGATCGATGATCTGATCTTCGGTGCGCTTATCCCCTCCCTTGCGCCGAAGAGCGAAGCGCCGTCACGCAAGTTCGTTCTCACGAACACTGCGATCACGAAAGAGGATCCGATTGTCAAGGCGCATAGCGACCCCACCTTCAAAACGGTTAAGTTTCCTAAGATCATTGAGGATAAGGGGACAGGAGAGCAGCGGAGTGCCTGGCCGGAACGCTGGACGCTGGAAGAGTGCTTGCAGGAGAAGGATGCGTATATCAAGCGTCGGCAGCTCTATGTCTGGCTGAGGGAGTTTGGGTGCAAGATCGTCGGCGCGGGAGAGAGTGCCTTTGATTCGAAGTGGCTGCGCTATTGGCAGGTGCTGCCTGCTAACCTCTCCGTCTACATCGGGATAGATCCAGCGAGGAGCAAGAAGACTCGAGCACATAAGAGTGCGATTGTCTGCATCGGCTATGATCGGCAGACGGGAGATGTTTATCTTCTTGAGACCTGGGCGCAGAAGGGGCAGAACCCGGAAGAGATCTGGGTGGAGCTGCTGCGCATGTATTTGAAGTGGCGGCCGACGCGGATAGGCGTGGAGACGATTGCGTATCAGGCTATGCTCGCGTGGTATATCAGGCAGAAGATGCAAGAGACGGGGATCTACTTCACCGTCGTGGATGTAGAGGATACCCGGTCGAAAGCTGATCGCATCGTGCAGGCATATAGTGGGATTAGCTCGAACGGCAAGTTCCACGTGCATGAGAATCACACTGAGTTCGTCGCGGCCTACGAGGAATACACCCTCGACATGGACATCGACATCCTCGACGCAGGGGCGATGGCGATCTGCCAGGCGAATCCTTGGATGATGCGCACGACGCTTGTCACGTATGACAAGGATGGAAAGATTGTTGATCCTATCAGGGAGATGGAGAAAGATATTCCTGATCTTGAATATGAGGGCGGAGCGCCTTGAATAGCATAGAAGTCAAGCCGGGAAGCAAGCTGCATCAGGCGCTGTTGAAAGCAGTGGATGAGCGGAAGAAGTTCTCGCAACGGAAGATGACGGATTTTCATAAGCAGTGGGATGCTGCGGATGACGCTATGCGCGCGTATATTCCTGAGAAGGATCAAGATCGGAAGAGGAAGAATGAGAAGAAGTATAAGGGAGAGGTGGACTATGTAACTCTGGAAGTGCCGTATACATATGCACAGGTAATGACGGCGCATACCTATTGGTCCACCGTCTTCCTCTCCCGCTCTCCGGTGTGGCAATTCTCTGCGAGGCATGGTGAGGCGCAAGACAGCGTCGACGCGATTGAAGCCGTTCATGACTATCAGTGTAAGGTGGGACAGCAGGTCCCGGTGATCTTCAATTGGATCTATGACTGGGCGAGATATTCTCTCGGCGTCGTTGGTATCTACTGGGAGAATGAGGTCAAGGTCATCTCCTCGATGGAAGATGTACCGATGACCTTTCTCGGCGTGCCGATTCCAGGCAAGACGAAACGGGAGAGGGTTGAGAAGGAGGTGCCGGGCTATGTGGGTAACAGACTCTACAACATCCGTCCCTATGATTTCTTCCCTGATCCTCGGGTACCTATATGGCGATTTCAGGATGGTGAGTTCGTCATTCGTGAAGGAAGTGAAGGGTGGAGTGATCTCCTCGCCTGCGCTCAATCTAATCCTGGTTACTATGTCAACATCGACCACCTGAAAAAGCTGCTGGCGGAGAAGAAGAATCAGCCCTATGGGTATGAGAATGTAGGCTCGCCGCGAGTAGATCTGCCCTTAGGACCGGAAGAATCGGCTCTCGACCAACCGGGTGCTGGGTTCATCAAGATCCAAGAGATGTATATAAAGCTGATCCCCTCAATGTGGGGACTCGGTGACTCAAAGCGGGTGCAAAAGTATCTAATCACCGTCGCTGACGGCTCCACTGTCATCTGCGTCAAGCCGCTTGGCTACCTGCATGACATGTTCCCCTTCGCAGTTTTCGAAGGGAACTTCGGCAGCGACGGTTTTGCTAAGTGGGGGGTGGGTGAGGTTATCAAGCCGTTGACAGAGGTTATCACCTGGCTTATCAACAGTCACTTCTACAACGTGCGCAAGGTGTCGAATGACACGAGGGTCGTCGATCCGACAGCTATTGTGATGAAGGATCTCGAGCGGGTGATGCAAGGGGCGGGTGGGATTATCCGCCTGAAACCCGAGGCGTATGGGAGAGATGTGAGGACGTTTATCAACCAGCTGCAGAACGTTGATGCTACGCAAGGGCATCTCGGCAATATTCAGTTCATTGAACAGATGATCCAGAAAACCGGCGGGATTGTAGATAATCTGATGGGGGCGCAGAACACCTCATCAAGCCGTAAGTCGGCGACCGAGTCTCGCATCTCCGCCAACTCCGCGACGAATCGGCTGAAGACGCCGGCGGAGTATAACAGCGCCCTAGGGTTTGACATGGCCGCGAGGATTCAGATCTCCAACACCCAACAGCTCCTCGACATCCAGCGCAAATACGCCATCGCTGGTAACACGATGGGCACGGCGAAGAAGTTTCAGGATGTGAGTCCTGAGATGATCGCAGGCTTTTACGACTTCGTCCCCGTCGATGGCGCGTTGCCAGTCGACCCCATGGCGAAAGCCATGTTTTGGAAAGAGCTGATTATTCAGATGGCTCAGCGGCCTGAGATGGCCATGCGCTGGGATATCGACGGCATGATCGCTCACATGATGAAGATGCAGGGGGAGCGGAACATTGAGCGTTTCCGCATTCAAGTTCTACCACCAGGCATGGCACCTAGTCCGGGCGCAATGCCAGCAGGAGTCGCACCAAATGTCTCGCCCATCAGACCTGGAGGACAAAAACCTACGGGAACTTCAGGAGGAGCGATCTAACCTTCTGTCGCTCACGCAACACCCAGGATATCAATGGCTATTGCAACTCGTGGACTCGCAGATCAACGCACGCAGGGCGCAGACCTTTGGCCCGCTTACAGACTATATACAGATTTTGACGCAGGAGTATATGAAGGGAGAGATCGCGGGGATTACTACATTCAGAGAAATGGTTCCCGCCACGATTCAACTGATTGATTCACTCATCGAAGACAAGGTAAAGGAGAGCGGAAATGAACAGGTTTAGATTGATGGAAGCTAACCCGGATGCAGCCGGTAGCTCAGGTGACGCTAGCGTCGGAGCGGGAGCGGCTGCTCCTTCTCTTGAAAAAGGACGAGCGGAGATTCCGGACTACGGCGACCTCGCCACGAGTACGGATGATCTGATCATCGCTGATGACGATGAAGGAACAGAAACTGGACCGGGGGTTACTGCCCCCAAGCCGGTGGCTCCCGCTGCTGCTACTCCCGCTGTAGCTCCCGCCGTGACGCCGCCCGCTGCCGCTGCAGTGCCCCCGGTTCCAGCCGTTGTTCCTCCCGCAGCGCCGGCTACGCCGCCCGCAGCTGAAGTACCTCCGCAGGCCGTCGCGCCTGCACCAACCGAGCAGCCGATCACAATCGAACAGCATCGGGAGAAAGCACTTCCCGAGCTGGCGAAGCTCTATCAACTCACCAGTGAAGAGGCGGAAGCACTGAGAGTTACACCTGAAACTGCCCTGCCGCAGCTTGCGGCGAAGCTTCATTTCGAAGTGGTGATGAGTGCGTATAACGCAGTCATGTCGCAGATTCCTCAAGCCATCACGGGGATGATGGCACATGAAAATACTGTGAAGGAAGCGAATGACAAGTTCTTCGGACGATGGGAACCCTTGAAAGATCCGAAACACCATGAAAGGGTGAAAGGAGCGATCAAGGCCTATAAGGCGGCGAATCCTAAAGCAGGCTTGGAGGAAGTGATCGAGGGTGCTGGGGCCCTTGCGATGATCTCCCTCGGCTTGCCTGTAGCGCCAGCGGGACAACCATTGCCTGCTGCGGCGGCACCAGCGCCCGCGCCTTTCGTCCCTCCACGTCCAGCGGGAGTAGGGGCCGGCGGTGCGCCGATTCCTCAACCTCGCAGCACTGGGCCACAAACGGATATCGAAGCTCTCGTCGAGGCTGAAATCCAGGGCATGCTGGATTAACCTCACTTTCCTCTGGAGATTACAATGCCTTATTTTGCTGGTATGCGTGGAACAGGCTCTTTCGGGACCGACGAGCGGCCGAAGGAGTTTCGCGAGATGATTCTCTGGATGCAGCCGAATGGCTCTGCTCCGCTCTTTGCCCTCACTTCCAAGGCGAAGACGGAGAGTGTCAGCGATCCGGAATACGCTTGGTGGGAAGAGACGCAGACGATCTTCCGCGCGCTGATCAACAACGGCGCGGGCTATACGGATAGCGACGCGACGCTGACGGTGGACGGCATGGATGCGAGGGAACTGATTGCGGGAGACTTGCTGCAAGTGGAGCCAGTGACGCAAGTCGCTGCCTATGCGCCTGAGATCCTTCGCGTCGTCAGTGTGACGAGTGCGACGGTCATCGTCGTGGCTCGCGGTGCGGTGGGTACCACGGCTGCGGCAATGGTGGACAATCAGGCACTGTTGCGCGTGGGCAATGCGCAGGGGGAAGGAACGCGGTCCATCGCACCCTCGAGCACCAACCCGACGAAGTTCAACAACTACACGCAGATCTTCAAGACGCCCTATCAGATCACGAAGACTGCGATGGCGACGAAGTTCCGCACGGGCGATCCGCTGAAGAATGATCAGAAGCGGAAGAGCTTCCAGCATGCGGAGAAGATCGAGCAGGCCCTGTTCTGGGGGGTGCCGTCGGAAACCGTTGTCACTCAGGATGGCAACAGCACCTTTCTGCGTACGACCAGGGGTATTCGAAGCTTCATCACCAGCAACAACGTGGTGTTCGGCGCTCGGCCGGATGCAGGGCAGATCATCGATGCGCTTGCCCCTGTGTTCGACTACGATGCAGGCAGCGCCGGGAACGAGCGTATTGCGTTCGCCGGCAACACCGCGCTGATGACCTTTGCCAAGATGGCGGAGGATAACATCCACGTGTATCAGGAAGGGCACGTGAAATACTACGGGATGGACTTTCAGAAGTGGATCCTGCCGCAGGGGACCGTGTACCTGAAAACCCACCCGCTGCTGAACGTGCATCCGGTGTACAAGTCATCGATGTTCGTCATCCCCGGCTCGGGCATCATCTATCGTCCGCTGAAGGGACGGGATACCCACATCGAGAAGGAGATTCAGGAAAACGATGCGGACTATAAGAAGGACCAGTGGCTGACCGAAGCGGGATTCGAGTTCCACTTCGAGCGCACCTGGGCCTACATCGGCGGTATCAGCTAATCACTCGGGGGGAGGACTAACACTCCCCCTTCTTTGAGGAGAGCAAAGGTGAGTCAAGAAGGCGTAGGTTTAAAGGCTAGCGTGAAATACGCAAAGCTTGAAAAGTGGCCCAATAAGCCAGATGGAACGCCGGACAAATCCAATGGACCTGATGAGGTCATGGAGAAGTTCGGCGAGGACGAACCGTTCAAGACAACTTATCGGAGAAACGCAAATGCCGCTGACTAATGCAGGGCGCAACTACATTCGTGACGCGGTTAGCGCGAATGGTTCGCCAGTAGCTTTCAACAACGCCAACGCCCGCATCGCTGTGGGAAATGGTGTGACTGCGTTCGCGGGAGCGCAGACAGACCTCGTTGGAGCCTCAACCACACGCCGGCCGATGGACTCAGGTTATCCTGATTTCACTCAGGGCGTAAACATCACTCGCTTTCGTTCCACCTTCGGCACCGGTGATGCCAATCACGCCTGGGATGAGTGGGGTGTGGTGAATGCCGCTTCCGGCGGTGTGCTGCTCAATCGCAAGGTCGAAGCGCTGGGAACGAAGACCAGTGCGCAGACGTGGGAACTCACCGTCGATCTGACCTTCAACAACCCGTAAGAGGCGAAGGTGGGAACACTCCGCAGACGTCCCTATACCGCGATCAGTAAATCGGTCGCGGATACCATTTCAGTTGCGACGGGGGATACCTATTTCCTTCGCGGCGTGAAGCGTACTGCGGGGGATACCCTCGGCCTCTCTTTCGGCGAGGTGTTTCGAATCAATGGAGTGAAGAAGGCGGTCAGCGATGCGCTGGCGATAGGGTTTGGAGAGTTGGGTAATAGGGTAGTTACTCGATTTAACAAAACTGCCGTGGATATCTTGAGTGTGAGCGCAGGAGATATTGCTAACATCTCAGGTCCAGGGACTCTAAGCATCCAAAATGCTGCTTATACGATCACGGAGTTTAACACACTCAACTTCAATGTCCTGAGAGGGAATGGGGATATTGATACAGTGAGGACCACATGGACTGTGAATGTTTCTCAAGGAACGCCGAGCCCTGTGACGGGCACTGTTACTTTCGCTGATAGAGATTCAGCACCTAAGGCCGTAAGCGTGAGTTTTCAAGGGGTGACTGGTACGATAGTAGGCTCGATTGTTCTCAGCAACCCTGAGAATTTGGATGGAGGTTCTCTTCCCTCCTACGCCACGCCTACAGCTACGCTTACTATCTTGAATGATACGGCAGGTCCGGTAAGCCCAGCGTTGCTTGCTACGCCTCTCACTCCTACCTCTATCTTCCTCACCGCGACAGGGGGAACAGATGCAGGAGCGGGCTTTAAGGATTGGACCTTCCAGCAGTTAGTGGGAGCGAGCTGGACTACAGTGTCGACGCAAGCGGGTGGATCGTTGACACTTGGCTCCCTTCAGCCTGCGACGACCTATCAGTTTAGGGTGATAGCAACTGATAATGCAGGGAACACTACTACCAGCTCGACAGTGTCGGCAGCCACACCTGCGGCTACGACCAACACACTGAAGTTTCATGGAGGACACTGGGGACAGCTGCGAACGGTTGCAGGGTTTAAGACGAGTGAAGGGGTGATTCTCGCCGATCTAGCCATTATAGAAGCGAGTGCGAGTGAACCGAATATTGTAGGCTGGGCGGCCAACTTTAGTTGGAAGCAGTTAGAGACTGCGCCGGGCGTGTTCAGCTGGACTATTCCTGACAGATACTTTAATGCCTGCAAAAACGCAGGGAAGAGATTCATGTTTCGTCTCGACTATCGAAGGTATAGTGGAGATGGAACGCAGAGCGTTGTGCCAGCTGATATGTATCCAGCAGGACAGGCTGCTGCGGCGGATGGAGGAGCCACGCCAAGGGACTGGACTGCCACGGTGATGACAAGAATCATTGCGATTTCCCTCGCCATTGCTGCGAGATATGATGCTGATCCTTTCTTCGAAGCCTTTCAGGGAATGGTGGAAACTTCGATTTCCTTTGATGAGAACTATCCAGCTCCAGGGGATTATACAACTGCAAATAAGAAGACGCAGTATAAGCGCTGGATGGATGCCGTCAGAGGTCCGACGGGCTTTCGTACCTCACAGGTGTTCTTTGGGCAGAACTACCTAGGGGACCAGAACGGAAGCGATTGTGAGGAGATGATTCGATATGCTCTTCCCCTGAGAATAAGTTGTGGAGGCCCAGATACCTGGCAATATGACTGGGTTGTTCCTCCCGCGCAGGTAGGGAAGAGGCCGATTTGGAATGATGAAGTGTTGAGAGGGGTGAGAGGATCAGGGTTTGATTATCGTCCCTATCATCTCTGGCCTCGAGAAGCACAAGGCACAGAGATGGGAGGCTACATCGGCAACATGCTGCCGCAAGCCATACTGCAGACGGCTAACTATGACGGCTGTCAGTATATGATTTGGGACTATAATACTGAAGCGAACAATCCAGGCAGCACGCCAGCCACTCAGTGGGGAGATGGCGAAAGTCAAGGTATTTTGTGGGTGATCAGGAACTTCCCCCTCACGAACACGTACAATCCCTATAACCATCTGTTCGACTACTTTATCGATCCGACAGGAAGTGATAGTAATGCTGGCACCCGCGCGGCCCCGTGGGCTATCACTGCGCTCAACAGCAAGCGGGCGACTTATCGAGGCTTCCGTGTAGGATTGATCGCAGGCACCTATTCCATTGGTTCCCTCTACGGCGCCGGGGATTATAATAATCCTGTGCTTGATCTTGAGGGATCGAATAGTGTATCGAGTCCAACAGTGATTCAATCGGTACAGAATCACGGCGCGATTATTGACAGTCAGTTGGTAGGTACTGATACGCGTCCTGCCCTAGGGAATTCAAGCTCGAGGATTCAAGCTAACCTAATTATCGATGGACTCTACTTCCGAAGGTCAGTGAGTAGGAGTGTTAAATTAGGTGATTATGTGCAATCACCTATCACTGGTTCAATTATCATTCGCAACTGCCGCTGGTCCGCCAACGACGCGCGCACGACGCCAGTTACAGGTGGAAACAACTCCTGTCTGGAGATTTCGAATCAGCAGAATTTGCAGGTGTTGAATAATCTCTTCCTTGATAACATTGGAGAGACGCTTAATAGTGGAGATCACCACTCAGCTATCTTAGCGTGGAAGTGTAAAGACTGCATCATCGACGGCAACACGTCGGTTAATAGTGGGAGTTTCTTTGGTAAGGCTGAAGGCCACAGCGGCAACATCCTTCGAAACAACTACCTCAATACTTCTCACATCACCGCACAAGGAGCGGCAATACAAGACTGGTGTGGATATAATACTGGAACAGGTAATACGACGAAGATCTATAATAATGTGCTGATCGCCATGTCTCCGGCGGATATCCGCTCGCAGTATGTTCAGGGAACCGAATTCACCCAGCACGCAGTGGAGTTCTACAACAACACCTGCATTATCTTTGGAACCAACTCCTTCGGCCTGCATGTAAGGACGGCAGCGGGATTACTGAAGTCGTACAACAACATCTTTGTCAGTACGGCGACAGGCGATCATGCATTCTTCGCCATGAATGTGCAGGCGAATGATGGGGCTGGCCTTGTTGACTATAACGTGTATCACCGAGCGAGTGGGACATCGCAGTGGGCTACCTATGCAAACCCCGGCGCAGCCTTTCAAACACGCAGCTACTACAACACGTTAGCCGCTGTTCGCACTCCTATGGGGGTGAATGGCCTCACGGGGCTTGCTTTAGACCTGAACGCGGCGACTGCGGATCCAGTGTTTGCGATGACGGGATCGCAAGGAGATTTGTATAAGCTGCAGGCAGGAAGTCCTTATAAAGTTGCTGGCTCAAATCCAGGTAGGGTGGGGGGAGTAGCTGCGGGTGCTGCCTGTGAAAGGGGTGCTTGGGGTGGCGCGAGCGTTGTCCTCTACGTAGGTCAATCAGATTTAATAAGGATTTAACTTCATGCCTCTTACCATCACTGCATACGCCCTACAGAACTCGATAGACAATATAGGAACAACTCCCTTTGAGATGGCAGCAATCACAACGGTAAGTGCTTCTCTGCTGTTGATGCAGATAGCCGCCATTGATGATAGTGGCAACACTGGGTTTATGGAGGCGAAGGTAAATCCTTCTGGAGGGAGTTTAACTTTCACGTTGCAGCAGGTTATTGAAGGTGCTGCCTGGGGATGGGGAACGAAGTATCTCACGGCTCCTGTAGCGGCAGGGGGATCGACGGTGTTCACCATAGATCCAGTGGATAAATCCCTGGCTAAGGTGAGGGTGAAGTGCTGGTGTATTGAGGGATATGATACTGGTGATCCTGTAGGAGCAATTGCGGAAGTCCTCGCAGGAGGAAATGATGGAGCACAATCGACTACTTTGGACGCAGCCCCTGCAGCAGATTCGATGGTCTTCGCAACTCGCTATGGATTGATGAATAATGGGCAAGCGACAGCAACGGCAGGAGCTGGATGGACGGAGATAGACGATGTCAGTATGACTGACTACGACACTCTTCACATCCAAACCCGCACGGGAAGTACATCGACTACTGTTGCCTGGGATGACGTGAATACCGGTGCAGGCACGGTGTTTGAAACTGCGCTGGCGGCGATAGAGATTAAGGCAGCTGGGGGTGGTGGCGGTGGTGGCACTGACTCTGGCTCTTCTGATATGAAAGACATAAGCGATATAGGAGATATGTAAGTGGCTAAGCGAACGTACTTCAGAGGCAAGACCAGCGCGACGGTCACAGTTTGCATCAGACACGTGACGACACGTGCGCTGTTGACTGGTCTTGCCTTCAACACCTCCGGCCTCATCTGCTCATATGCTATCGACGCGAATGCGAGGGTGGCAGTGACGCTGGCGACTCTCGCGGCGGCGAACTCGGCATGGAGCTCAGGGGGGTTCAGGGAGATCGATGCGACTAACATGCCGGGAATGTATCGCTTCGACGTGCCGAATGCAGCACTAGGAACAGGGGAAGGGGTAGCATTTTCCTTCACTGGAGCGAATGCAGAGTGCAACTTCGAATTTGATCTCTGGGGAGTGAATCCACAGAATGCAACTCGCATGGGCATGACAGCGTTTCCGGACGTGGTCACTGGCAATGCTGGAGCGGTGATTACTGCGGGTACGGGTACTGCGCAACTGTCCGTCACGTCAGGTCTAGCGCAGGCTGATATGGCGCAGATATCTGCAGATGCAACGGCGGCGAACAACCTCGAAGCCATGTTCGATGGAACAGGGTATAATGCTTCGGCGTCAGCGATTGGTACGGCTGCAGCAGTCACTACCATTTCCAATGGTGGTATCGCAGCGGCGAGCTTTGCAGCGAATGCGATCGATGCGGGAGCACTGGCTGCGACGGCAACTGCAGAAATTACAGCAGCGATCAAGGCACTGGTGGTGGAATCGGCTGGAAGCTATACGGTGGGACAGGTGCTTTCGATCTTGCTCGCGCAGGCTGCAGGTGTGACGTCTAATGGTGGTGCGACCTTCAAGACGCCGAATGGTGCTTCTGATCGCATCGTCGGAACTGTGAATGGAAGCAATGAGCGTACTGCCATCACTCTGACGCCGAGCGCGTAAAATGGCCTATTGGACGTCCTCTGCCTGGACAACTACGTCGTGGGTGAGTGTCTCTTGGAGAGGAGACATCTCGGCCGCGCCGCAAGGAAACTGGATAGGGGACAATTGGCTGCGTCCGGGGTGGACTCTTTCATCCTGGACGACCAATGAAGGCGACGCGCCGACGAGCCTTTTCCTCTCTGATTCGCTCGACGTAGCATTCAGTGCAGAAACGCCAGCTTCTCCTCAAATCGTACGCCTCGCGCGTGCAGACACGCTGTCGATCTCCCTGATCGAAACCTTCTCTCTCACCTACAAGCGGCACGTCGTTGCGTTTGAAACCCTGCAAATAGGGTTGGGAGAGCTGCAGCTGTCGGTGAGGAGGAATACGCTGGCAGACGCGCTGGCGGTTAGCTTCACGGAAACGGCCTCGAATGCGCAAGGAGACTTGATACTCAAGACGGCGGACGATGACCTGGATGTGGTGATAGACGATCCAGGGGTTAATCAGTTCCTTGAGGCGGTGGATACTCTAGGCGCAGGGATTACGGAGAGCTCCTCCTACCTCGTCTCGCTTCTGCGAGCTGATTCGCTGTCACTACTGTTGGGTGAGGTGTATAGTAAGACCTTCACCGGTGCCTTGGCGGTATCAGCGTCGGATCTACTAAGTGTCTCTTTCACCGAAGTTACGACTCCTCACATCTTCTATCAGTTGGAAAGATCCGACTCCCTCGATCTCACTTTTGCAGAAGAGGCGATTAGGGTAGAAGGGATTGTCACTGTTTACCTGCAGCAGTTCGACACCCTTGAACTCACGACGGATGAGGGACTGGCGACTGTAGTTGACAATGATACAGTGGGATTGACGGCGGAGGATGGTCTCAATATCCTGCTGACGGAACAAGCGACGAAAGTTGCCCTCGTGTTCTTCACCGCTGGCGATACGCTGAATCTAGCGGTGGTTGACAGCACGCTGCTGAGTAAGATTTCCGTTGATGTAGGCTGGGAGGACGCAGATTATCCTTGGGGCGGTGGATCGCTGCGGGATATTAAGCCTCTTCCCGTCTTTGCTCAGGGTTTCGACTTCTACGTTGTGGACTCGGGCGATACTTTCGTCGACAACAAGCCGATTGCGGTATTGTTAGAGCGCCTTGGTTTGACCATCTATGGGCGAGATCGTCAGGGGAATTGGAAGGAAGATCCTGACGTTAGTAAACTCGTCAAGGGTCTCTATCCCCTTATCAGGGGAGAAACTGGCACGATCATCCACATCTCTGTCGGCGCGCAAGATTCGCTGGAAGAAGGTGTAGTCTGGGATGGTCCACACGAATTTGTCTTAGGTCGCGATACCTACGTCACCCCGCTGATTGAAGGTCGCTACATCGCAGTAAGGTTTGAAAGTTCAGGACAAAAGCCCTGGACGCTGCTGAGCTACGATTTGGATATAACTAAGGTCGGTCGGGGGAGCTTCTGATGGATCTAACTGAGGCAATTAATATACTCTTAGGAGTTCTTCTCATGATCTTAGGTTTCATAGGGGTGAGGTTACACAATCGACAAGACTCGATGGACAAGGAACTGAAACTTAAGCTTGACAGAGAAGAGTTTCGGTTGAATCTACGAGAGCTGAAAGAGGATTTTCGTAGAGAGACGAGAGGGCAGACTACCATGCTAATTCGCCTGTTTGGACAACGGACAGGCGTACGTCCACTGGATACAGAAAATGACGGCGAGGAGAATTGATATGATAGCATTATCGATCGGAGAAATGCTATCATGACTAGCAATTCAGAAGTCATCGACATGATTATCCGCCGCCTAGGGAATAGGCGTAGCTCCCCTCAGCTGCGACAGGTGATTGCGGCTGAACTTCGTACCTTCATCAGCATGAAGGAAAAGGATATGAAGGAGCCGCCGTTCTTTCTCGAAACTGTGTGGGAGACGACAGTTACAGGGCTGAGTGTGGACCTGCCAGCGAACTTCTTGCGGGAGCTGGAAGAGCATGTGATGAGCTGCACGAGTGATGGATGTATTTTTGAGGTGACGAAGAGGATACCTGATTTCGTCCGAAGCATGGCGATAAGTGAACTGGCGCAACGCCCTCATTACTATTCTATCTTAGGGGATAAACTCTACTTTGGTCCAGGGTTGGATAAGCCCTATCTTATCACCTTGCCCTATGCACGCAAATCGGAAGTGTTTGTAGATAATGGACTGGCGACGACCGACTGGGTTCTCCACGCAGAGAACGCTGTGATGCTGTCAGTTCAACATACCCTCGCGTTGGATATTCTTCAGGATCAGGAAATGGCTGAGAGAGTGGAACAGAGGCTGGGTGAAGCTTGGCAGATGTTCAATGATTACTGCAACGCACGAAAATACGCTAACTTGACGATTGCGTCTGGAGATGACTAATGAGTCTCGAAATCGCCACGTATATTCATCAGCTCCAGGCGACGAATCCAACTGTTGCGGATAAGGTTAAGCAAGGTGATGATCATCTGAGGATGATTAAGGCCTCGCTGAAGAACACTTTTCCCAACGTTCAGGGGCCCGTGACCGTCAGCCACACGACGTTGAATCAACTGCCAGCGGATGTGGCGGCGCAGATTGCGATACTTTTCGCCAATAGAGAGGCGAAGGGTACCATCAAGATGCACGATGTGGTGAACGTGCCAGCTATCCCTACTGGCTGGTCGCTCTGCGACGGCAGTGAGGTCAGTGGCTACGGCACGGTGCCGGATCTGCGTAATCGATTTATCAGAGGTTGGGGGGATGAAGCAGCCGGGGCGGCAGGAGGAGCAACTTCAGCCACTACTTCGAACAACGGAGGGCACGCGCATGTAGGAGGAGCAACGGGAGCGACAGCGCTGACAGAGGCACAGCTGCCAGTGATCAGTTTTTTGACAAAGGGTAGCTTCGCAGCCGGCAGCTACGACGGTGGCGGCAACCCCTTCATGCGAATTCAGGCGGGAGATGCCTATATTGCCAATGGACTTATCCAGCCGATTGGTGGTGGGCAGACACATTCACACCCTGCAGGCACAACTGAGGCAGTTCCCGGTCATGATCACACAGTGACCACTGTTCCCCCTTACTACCGCCTCGTTTTCATCGTCAAAACCTCAGACTTCGTGCTGCCGTAATGCGCGTAACACTCGGTAACCTGGGTAGGTTTGGTGTTGTGAGGGATATTCCTGAACAGGAACTTCCTCCAGAAGCCTTCACCGACGCGAATAACCTGCGGTTCACGCAAAAGGGGGTTTCGTCCGTCAGAGGCGATCGGCGGGGCATGGCGACGGGACTGACTGAGGCGAAATGGCTCATCCAAGTCCCTCCGAAAGACCGCCCTATGTGGGTCTATGGGGATGAGAGTAAGCTGTGTGCGTATGATGGTACCTCGCATGCAGATGTGACGAGGGTAGCACAGCCGTATTCAGGCGATGCGACGCAGAGGTGGAATGGAACGTTGTTTAGTGGTCTGCTGATCGCGAATAATACCATTGACAAGCCGCAACTGTGGTCGAATTTCAACCTGACGACGCCGATGGTCGATTTGCCCAATTGGCCTGACACCCTTCGATGCAAATTTCTACGCAGCTTCAAGTCTTTCCTCGTAGCTGGGGGGTTAAGTGAGGGGGCGAACGACTACCCGTTCCGCCTGCGGTGGAGTCATCCGGCCGCGCCGGGTGCAGTGCCTCAATCTTGGGTAACTAACAACCCCGCGTTCAGCTCGCGTCAGGTCGATCTAGGCGAAACCGACGATGTGCTCGTAGACTGCCTGCCAATGGGTGATATGAACGTGCTTTACAAAGAAGGCACAGCGTGGGGTATGCAATACGTCGGAGGAACCTCGGTTTTTCGCCTTTGGAAGCTGTTAGAAGAGGCCGGTGCCCTATGGCGAGACTGCGTTCAGGCCATTCCTAAGGGCCATGTCGTCTTAGGTCAGAATGACATCTACTTCCACAACGGCACTCAAAACTCTAACGAGTCCATCGTGCATAATGTCAACAGGGAGTGGTTTTTCAAGCTTATTTCTCCTGAGAATTTCCGCAATTGCTTCACCCTCAAGCACCCAGATCAGAAAGAGGTGTGGTTTTGCATACCTGAGCAGGGTGCGACGTACGCCACCATCGCTATGATTTGGAATTACAAGGATGGGACCTTCGGTTTTCGCGATTTGCCTGAAATCCCCTACGCTTCCACCGGCGTGCTGCCATCGCAAGACACGACGAGCGATTCTTGGGGTGAATGATGAGTAAGGACCTCTATTTCCCCACAGGTGTGAATGCTCCCGAGGTGCAATCGGAGCTAATGCGGATATCTGTGGCGATGCAAGAGGCAGCGAACATTACGTTTGAGCAGCTGTCGGCGGAACCGGAGTTTCCTCAGGCATTTCAGCCTTTCGCCACGAATCCTCCGCTTTGGGACCCCTTGGCTCGCGGGGGCACGGAAAGTTATCTCGTTTGGTACAATCCTTCGATAGGATGGCAAGCAATTGGCAGTGGTGATGGGATTGACCTGGGAGATTATTATACTCAGGCAGAGATCGACGCGCTGCTCTCAGGCAAAGCGAATAATGGCGCTTACGACGACGCAGTAGCAAACATTGGGGCCACACTTGATGAACTGCAGGAGGGATTGCAGGAGAACGTCGACGCCATCTTGGATCTTGAAGGAGACGTCGACACCGTAGCAGATATAGTAACTCAGCACACGAGTGACATCAATGCGCTCACCACTACGTATGGAAGTACAGCCTCGGCGGCGGCAAGTGCAGCTGCAGCGGCAAGCTCTGAAGCGGCAGCTATCGCCGCCGAGGCAGCCGCGATTCTTGCGCAAGGTGGAGCAGAGACGGCAAGAGATTCTGCGGTCATTGCCCAGGTGGCGGCAGAGGATGCCGAGGAAGATGCAGGGAATTTCGCCACAGCAGCGTCGACGTCTGCAACAGATGCTGCGGCATTTACCTCAGATGCTGAAGCTGCGGCGGCTGCAGCAGAGACTGCGCGGGTCGAAGCGGTTGCTGCTGCGAACACGGCCGTCAATGCCGTGCAAGACGGCGTTACCATCGACGCAGCAGCTGGAGCTCTTTGGGTCTTCGAAACGGATCTTGAATCGTGGGTAGGTACGAACCCTACGGCAACTTGGGATAGTGATGAGCACCTCACGCAGGCAACCGGCACGAATCCAGTTCTCACGTCCCCGACGATCGCTGTTAACGGTAACGGCTATCGTGAGGTTGTTGCGAGAATACGAAGGACAGCTGGTAGTGGATGGGAGGGGAGAGTTCGATATTCGACTTCCGGCCATGGATTCAGCGGAACTTATGAGGTTGTGCTTGCAGATCCGTTCCTTGTTAACGGCGAATGGCAGACAGTCACTTGGGATTTCGGTGGAGTGGCCGACTGGATCGCCTCCACTATTATTGGTCTAGAGGTACAACTTGGCTCAGATAGTGGGGATGGGGAGTATGATGTCGACTGGATCGGCATTGGGAATAACATTGCATCGCTGGCTCAAGCGGCTGCTACCCACGCCTCTAACGCTGCGTCGAGTGCGAGTGCGGCTGCGTCGAGTGCTGCTGCCGCTTCGTCTGATGCTCTCTCCGCTTCGTCGTCAGCCGTCGGAGCCGCAGGAAGCGCCTCGGCCGCGTCCACCTCAGCCTCCTCTGCCGCGACGTCAGCGTCGACAGCAGCAACTAGCGCATCTGCAGCGGACACTGCAAAAATTGCAGCAGAAACAGCGCAAAGTGGGGCCGAGAGCGCCGAGACGTCGGCGGTAAGCGCGAAGGATGATGCGGAGACGAGTGCAGCGCAAGCGGCAACGAGTGAGACTAATGCGGCAAATTCAGCTTCAGCTGCAGGCGGCAGCGCTACCTCTGCAACGACCTCAGCCTCTAACGCTTCTACTTCAGCTTCTAATGCTCAAGTATCGGCCACGGCTGCTCTCGCAAGTCAGGTGGCGGCTGCAACACAGGCAGGCAATGCTGCAAGCAGTGCTAGTGCAGCTGCTACCTCAGCTTCGTCTGCATCAACATCCTCATCTAACGCTGCTACGTCAGCCAGCGCTGCTTCAGGTAGTGCGACTCAGGCAGCGACGAGCGCTTCAGCTGCTTCTACTTCTGCTAATCAGGCGAGCAATTCGTCAACGGCTGCGGCGAATGCGAGCTCCAACGCCTCGACGAGTGCCGGTCTAGCGAACAACGCGGCAGCGACGGCGACGACGCAAGCAGCGAATGCGACGACGTCAGCTACGAGTGCGAGTAATAGCGCTGCACTAGCTGCGTCATATGCAGGAACGCTAAGTGCGGTTAATCCCCTAAATGCAGGGAGCACCCTGGGCTGGACGCCAGATGCAAGTGGATCTATCACGACCGCTGGAGTGAATATTGGAGGGAGGTTGGGGGTAGTTGGGCAGCTGGCTACGTCAGGCAATGCGGAGTTCTTCTCCGACTTTTTCAAAATTGATCCTACGGGGATCTACGAAGTTCGCTTCAGCTTAGCAAAGTCCCACGCCCAGGGTCAGATCTATATAGGGGTGAATGGTGATCCCTTGACGAATTTTCAAGGGATTCTTAATCAAGCAAATCTCGGTTCCCCTGGAGTCACCAACCCCTATTGGGCTCAGATGAATGCCCCTGCGGCAAATACCTGGCAGGATTTTGTAGTCTATCTCTGCGGTAGTGCGGTGAGTGCGGCTAAGGTGCCTGATGCCCTACTCCCTGCTGGCACGATTGTGCTTCATGGACATGGACTGAAGAATCTAGATCCAGCAAATCGTGTTAGGTTAAGGATACTGAATTGGTCGAATAGCTCTAACACAACACTCTATGCCACTAATATTTACGTCTCTCGCTATGATAATAAGACGAGTGCGGAACTGAAGACGGAGCAGACGGTGCGGGCGGCGGCGGACTCAGCGCAGGCCTCGTCGATCACTACCCTCACCTCGACAGTGAATGGACATACGTCGACGATCACGCAGCACTCGAATGTATTGAATGGAATCGCTGCTACATATACATTGAACCTGAACGTGAATGGTCACGTCGTCGGCTTGCAGCTGGCGAATGGAGGCGCGCCAGGGACAGGGAGTGTGGTGTTCCTTACTGATCGATTCGCCATCGCCCAGCCGAATGGAACCGGGGTGTTATTTCCCTTTACAGTGGGAACAGTAAATGGGGTGCCTACAGTAGGTATCGGTGGTAATCTGGTCGTCGACGGTTCGATCACTGCAAGAACGATTGCAGGCGGTGCAATAGGCGCGCAGTCGGTAGGTGCGGCGCAGTTCAGTCCTTTTCAGGCTCCGATAGTAACTGCCTCTCTCCCTTCTACTGAAGCCATCAATGCAGTCAACGTTCGTTATGGATTCTACTTCGCTTTCATAGCTTGGTTTGAGTTCGTTCCTCCGCAGACCCTTGCCTCTATAAGGGTGACGGTGCAAGTTCTCCTCTCTGGCGTATGGGCAAACTTGTTGCAGAAGACCTTCAGCATCTATCCTTACTACACAGGGATACAGAGAGCGGGAGACTTCTTCACTGCCTTCATCTACGAGCATGATTACTCTGACGCTGTTTCCTACTCCTTCACACCGGGGCAAGTCACGGGGGTGAGGGTTCTTGGTGAAGTGCTGTCAACGGCGGGGTTGAGTCTCTCAGGTGTGAATGTGATCCCCAACACCACCTTGTGGTTGTCGGTCGATGGGATAGGGAAAGGAATTAGTAAGCAAACAGCGGTGATTCAGCAATGAATGAAAACCTCATCTATTCTCGTATCAGTGAACAGCATCTTGAGAGCGCCTGGATCGACGCTATGCCTTGGATTGAAAAGGCACTAGGAGAGGTGAATCACGACCATGCGGAACTGATCCACATTCAAAAGGGATTGATGGCGGGGTTTCTGCAGCTCTGGTCGATTCAAGATAAGAGGAAGGCAAATTTCCCCATCTGCTTTCTGATCACCGAACTCCACTGTATTGGAGAGTTTAAGACCCTCATCGTCCGCTGGCTCGCAGGGGTGGAGATGGCGGAGTGGATAAATGAGATTACCCTGCTGGAACAGATAGCCGAGCGTGAGGGGTATCATAAGGTAGAGATCTGGGGGAGACCTGGGTGGGAGAAGGTACTTAAGCCCCACGGCTACGAGCGGGAATTTATCATCTTAGGTAAGCTCATCAAAAGAGGGTTAAACTAATGGGCGGCTCAGCTAAGGGCACTTCGTCTCAGACGAACACTACCCGTCTCCCGGCGAATCAGCAACGGAACGTGGACACCTTAATGCGAGATTCTCTCGCTTATTATCAGGGAGGTGGGCCGAAATATTTCGAGGGAAATACCGTTGCGCCGACGAGCCCCGAGCAACAACAGGGACGTCAGGCGGGGATGCAGTATGCCCAAGGGGTAGGGCAGCAAGGGGTGAATGCAGCGCAGAGTGCGAATAACTTCTGGCTGAATCCGGACGTGCTGACGAACTATTCGTCTATCCCAGGCTATGATGCCAATCGGCAGAAGATTATTACGGATGCGACGAGGTCGCTTACCGACACGCAGCTGCCAGTGATTCGCGACGAGGCGATACTGAATGGTCAATATGGTGGGACGAGTCAGCAGATTGGAGAGGCGCTCGCCACGTCGAGGACGAATGAAGGCATCGCGGGGCAGCTCTCTCAACTCGACCTGGGTCTCTACAACACGAATGCAGGGATGCAGAATAATGCGATGAGCCGAGCGCCGGCGATGTTCGATCTCGGCCTAGCACCAAGTTCCACGATGGAGTCGATTGGAGGGCTGAATCGGGCGGACCAGCAACAGCAGATCGACGCTGATGTGAGTCGATGGAACTTCGAACAGATGGCGCCACTGATGAATCTCCAGGCGCTACAGGGCTTAACCGGCTCCGCTGGTCAATACGGTGGAACCACGACGAGCACAGGACAACAAGGTACCTCCGGCGGGAATGGAGATATGATGGCTATTGCTGGTACGGCACTGATGCTCTTCGCGATGTACTAAGATGAACGCAACCATAGTTCTGCGTGAGATTGAAGATGTGCTGAAGCGCCACTTCATACCTGACTACCGCCGTAGGGATTCTTTCCTCTCTTCTCTTACCTTCCTCTTTCATACGATGAGGGCGAGTGAGAGGATGCTTACAGTTGCGGCGGAGGCGTCGAAAGATGATCCTCTCCTCGGCCCTTACTTTCGTGAACATCTGGAAGAGGAGAGGGGACATGCGGAATGGCTGGCGGATGATTTGCTTACCGCAGGCATTCACGTGTGGCAGATGGAGCCGCCGCAGCAAGCCATGATGATGTGCGGGACGGTTTACTATCAACTCTTCCACGGCGATCCCGCAGCTCTCCTTGGCTACATGCTGCTGATGGAGGGTAGACCGGCCCCGCGAACTCAGTTAGAGGAGATTGAGCGCTTGCATGGAAAGGAGCTCTGCCGCACTCTTCGCTACCACGCAGAGAATGATGTCGACCACGCACGACACCTAGTGGATGTGGTGAACCTTTTACCTCCGCCTCGACTCAAGTCAGTGCTGCGGACGGCTCTCATCTCCTCACACCTTTTCAGCACAGCAATGCACCTTATAGCAATTGAAGAGAGGACACGCAATGGGTAATCAAACTGGATCAGCGAGTGGCGGGGCTGCCGCGTCTCAAGGACAGCAAGGAATGATGGCAGGGGGGATGAATATGATGCAGCAAGGCGGGAACCAGCAGGATATGCTGCTGACGAAGTTGGCCCAGATGGGGCCGCCGCCGATGATGAACACGGCTGGTGCGCCGACGGCAGGGCAAGATATCGTGGGCAAATATAAAGGGGGGATGAAGCCACCAAGCGTCAACTATCGTTCCCGTCTGGGTAATCAACTCGATCCCTCAGTGGGCCAGATGCTCACGGGAGCGATGTAATGGCCGTCGGGGATCTGTTGGCTGGGATGCCAATCATGATGGAGGATCCTGGAGTAGATCCACAAGCCATGCCGAAGATAGAGGAGAATAAGAGCCTCTGGAAAAGCATGTTTGATAAGGTGAGAAATGACCCGAATATTCAGCAAGCGCTGATGGCCACCGGTCTCGGCATGATGAGAAGTCCTCAAGTGGGACAGAGTGGCTGGGACGTGGGGGCGAATGCCGTAGCGGGAGGGATGTCGACGTTGCAGCAGAATCGTCAGCTGCAAGTGCAGAACCAGCTGGCGCAACGGAAGCTGGGGCTGGAGGAGACGGAGGTCGGCTCGAAGGTGGAGAAGAATAAAGCAGATATTGAAACAGGGAGGATTACTGCTGACACCTACGCCGCTACCGGTGCGCAGCAGGTAGAGAGTGGGAGGAAGAAGGATGCGAGGGAGGATACTGCGACGCAGCTGGCAGTGGGGTTGGAGCCGAGGAAAGTTGCTGCGGATGAGAAGAAGGCGGAAGCAGATCTTATCCGCGCGAACGCCTACACCGATGCGTCGAAGATTGGTAGAGGGTCGACGGGGCAGAACGTTGCGCTGGTGAATCAACGAGCGGCGGCGTTGAGGAAACTTAACCCAGGGCTTTCAGAAGAAGAGGCGACGCTGCAAGCCCAGAACGATGTGCTGTTCACCGCTAAGGGTGGCGGGAATATCGCGAGTATCGCGACGCAACTGTTCAAGACGAATCTTGAGGCGTGGCAGAATAGCTTTGATAATCTAGGCAAGGCCCCGACGCCGCAGGACCTCGACAGGCTGAAGACGGATGCGATGACGCAGGCGAAGGAGTTTGGAAAGCTGAATGGTCAGGGAACGCCGGTGTCAGCGACGAGTGGGAAGATCCAGCGAGGTGCTCCCGCGAGTGCGCCTGGGGGTGATCCAGCTATCGGCAGTGAAATGCCGGGCGGAGCACCTCCTGCAGCTCAATCTCTTGTGGGTAAGAAGGTAGCTGGCACAGGTGGTACCTTCGCAGAGATCGTTGGTGAGGATGAAACCACGGTGACACTGAAGTTGCCCAATGGTCGCACCTCGGTGGTTTCGAAAGATATCGCAGGCCCTCACATCATCGCGGAGTAAGAAATGGCTGATGGTCTGGATTTCACTCAATTGCCGGAAGAAGGAGCTGCGCCTCAAGCGACGAAGCTGGGGTTGGACTTCGCCTCGCTGGAAGGAGCGGGCGAGCCTTCTGCAGTTCCTCCTTCCCCTCTCGATTTCAACGCCTTCGCGACTAATCCTAATCTGGATGATGAAGATAGGATGACCTTTAAGATCTATAGTCAGAATGTTGTGAAATCGCTGGCGAGTGGGATTGAACCAGTTAGTCGTTATTATAAGCACGCAGGGCAAGGAGCGATAGGGACGATAGGCCGGGCGATGGGAGGGGCAGGGACGGGGGTTGAGATGGCAGCGGATGCGCTGGACCTTAAAACTAATGTAGGGATGGGTGGACCACTCACCTTTGGCTTAGGTATAGCTGCGCTTACTGCCCCTGTTTATAAGAGTCTGGGGGCGAGGTTAGCGAAGCTGGGAGAGATGCAAGATGATGGAAAGGGCAATTGGGTTACTGACGAGTTCGCTCACGGCCTCGGCAGCGCAGTTCCTTATGTGGCTACAGGTCTTGCTGGTGGTACTGCAGCTGCTACTACTCTTGGTGTTGTTGATATGGGGCAGAGTCTCTACGACGACGCCAAGGCCCATGGAGCGACAGAGGACGACGCGAGGCTCGCCTATCTCGCCGGCGGCGCTATCGGTACGACAGAAGCCCTTCCTATTGGATACTTCCTTCAGAGAGTTAATAAACTCTCGGGGGGAAGTTTCTACGAAATCGCCAAAGGGCTACAGGGGGCAGGGCCGCTGAAAGAGGCGGTCAAAGGATTCTTTCTCTCAGGCACGACTGAGGCTGGACAAGAGCTGATGTCGAACTGGGTAGCAAAGGATCTCGTTGCCTACGATCCGACGAGGAAATTGAGTGAGAACCTCGCGTCGAGCTTCACCACTGGTGGCGCGGTGGGAAGTCTACTGATGGGGGTGACAGGCTCGTTGGCGAAGAACGCGAAGAAGCAGGCGGAAGATGAGCTGGAAGCGGAGTATCAACAGAAGCTTGCAACTGAGGACCCCATCAACGCGATAGCGGGGCAGTTCGCGCCACTGCTGAACCTCCCGGGATTGAGGATTGAGGAGGCGGAACTGACGGAGGACTTGCGTAAGCGGGGGCAGGAATTTTTGAAGGAGCAAGAGAAGTATCTCGTTCCTGACGATTTCGTCTCCCAGCCGAAACAGGGGCTGGAATATTTGGGAGCTGACGCAGGACCTCAAGACACTGACGTCGGCTACTACATGGCTAAGATTGCGCCCACGCAGGTTGACCCTGACGTGGAGAAGGCGGTGGTGGAGAAAGGGAAACCGATGACGGTGGATGAGGCGCTGAAGAAGACGCCGGTAGTAGCCACTCTCGTTGCGCCCTATAGAGATCAGCTGCAGGTGGTAGCGGCGAAGATTAAGGCGCTGGATAAGATGTATGTAGAAGGGAAAGGGGACGCAGCGCAGATTAAAAAGGATGCAGCTGCACTTAATGCCGTGAAGGATCAACTGCAACATAAGACGAAACTTGCACGACTTTATGTCAGGCATATGAAGGATTACGTCGCCTCGTTTCGAGAGGCGTTAGGGGATGAGACGAGGTTCGTCATTGGGGATTATACTGGAAGAGAAGACGGCAGCATCGTTCGGCGCGGCGGCGTTACTAACGGTGAGATGGCCCTTTACCACAACACCGCGATGATAGATGGGAAGAAGGTGCCGCTGGTTCGAATTGATTTAGATCTCGACGCCCTTGCCACTGCCCGCTATAACGAGGAGATTTCGCGTAAGGGTTGGTACTCAACGCCGGAGACAAGGACACAACGGCAGAAGATGTTCGAGGTGCTCAACCATGAGCTGGGTCACTATATCGTTTCGAAACGACTAGGGGAATTATTTCAGACATCCTTACATGGGAAGGAAGAAAGCCTGCCGGCGAGTGAGATCCTCGCTGCGGTGGAAGCCGACTATGCGAAGTGGTTGAAGAAGCAGCACAATGGTCAGCTCTATCACTACGTCGACAACGTCGCTACACCGAATTATCAGGGAGGGGTTGAAGAGCCGGGAACCTACGCTTCCGATATTCCTAAAACCCATCGTAATTATCTCTTCAGTTTCGATGAATACTTCGCCCAGCAAACTGCACGTATGGCTACGCAAGGGAAGTTGGCGCAGGAGGGGGTGATAACGAAGTTTTTCAAGCCTGTGCTGGAGCAGTATAAGAAGGTGTTCGAAGCGATGCCTGCGCTTGCGAAGAATGAATATGGCGGGAGCTTTGAAAAGTTTGTGAAGAAGCTCAGCCTACAGCATCAGATTTCTGAAGAGATTCAGAAGGCGCTTGCCAATGGACCTAAGAGCCTCTACGATGCGCTGAAGGGTCTGCCGGGGTTTGATCCAGCTAATTTCGCGGGGCTGAAGGACCAACTCGATAAGTGGAATCAGGTGATGGATGTTGGTCAGAACATCCTGCAGATCGCCAAGCAGAATCAGCACATTCAGGGCCTGCGAGATTACGTCACTTACGTGCGTGCGTGGGCGGCCTACTCTCGTTCTATCGACGCCAAGGCTGTGGAGACGATTAAGGAATGGAGAAAGCTGGGGAAGAAGAAGATGGAGGCGGTGACGGAGACCCTCTTTGAAGAAACAGCGCAGAAGAAGCGCTTCTCTCCAGCAGAACTTCAACAACGCCTACCCGATGCTTCGCAACAAAAGGTCTATGCTCAGATCCGTCAGGACTTCGATTGGGTTCTCTCTGAAATGGAGGCAGCGAGCTTAGAGCAGATTCGCCTCAATCATCCTGAAAATGAGACGATGAGGAATGCGGAGCTGGCGAAGACCCAGGCGGAGTTTAAGAAGATGAGGGAAGGGGGGTACTTTCCTTATATGCGGTTTGGTAAGTGGACGCTCACGATCCGAGCTCGGATCGATATGGACTTCGATGATGAACACTATAGCGCGGGAGACCTGATCAGCTTCGAAAGCTTCGAGTCCAAGGCGGAGAGAGATAAGGCATTGAGGATGATGCAGGGGAAGGATCCAGATCTCCTCGTTTCTCCCTCGGTGATGAAGGAGTCGCAGTTCGCCGTGCAAGGACTGCCGGCTGCGATGCTGAGGACGATGAAAGAGAGGATACCGAATCTAGACAAAGAGCAGGTGGCCGCGATTGACGAGGCGCTGAAGGATCTCGCGCCGTTCAAGGGGCTCAAGCGTCAGTTCTTGCGTCGGCGCGGCACCGCAGGTTTTAGTATGGATGCCATGCGCTCTTATGCTCATTATATGAGGATGAGCGCGGGACATCTATCTCGCGTTAAATATGCTGAGAAAATGATGCAGTCGATCGCCAAGGTCGACGGAGATGCGAAGGTGCTGAGTCACTTAGGTAAGGACTCGACGAAGAGACAGCAGATCGCCAACTGGATGAAGCAGCATAACGACTACATAGTGAATCCGGAGTCAGAATGGACTGGCTTACGCTCTGCAATATTTCAATGGTTCTTAGGATTCAATATCAAAAGCGCTGTGATCAACTTATCTCAGGTGCCAATGGTGACGTTTCCATACCTGGCTGCAAGATATGGGGACCTCAATGCGGCGAGGGAGATTGCGACTGCGAACGCCGCTGCTACCAGCTATTGGAAGAATCGCCAGAAGTGGACTGGCCCGCAAGCGGAACCCAGGAGAGTTCGCATAGTTCAGCTACTCGAACAGGGGAAGAAGGATGGGTGGTTGGATCAGGCGCTGGCGACGGAGCTAGCAATCGCCGCGAGTGAGGGGACGGTGGATCGCGCCCTGCCGGTGAGGGGCGCGAAACATGCCTGGTATAAGATGAGTGAGTGGGGGGCGAAACCCTTTGCAGTGGCGGAGAAGATCAATCGCACGATTACTGCTATTGCGACGTATAATCTCGAGTATGCCAAAAGCAATGACCATAGGACCGCATATGCGGCCGCGAGGGATGCAGTTGATTCGACCCAATATGAGAACAGCCGCTGGAATCGCCCCCGGTTTATGCGAGGGAAACTGGGCACTACCTTCGTTTTCATGAACTACTTGCAGAACACCCTGTTCTTCATGCTAGGGGGTGATAAAGGAGGCGGTAGAGCCTTGATGATGCTTTTCCTAGCTGCGGGCTTGATGGGGATGCCAGGAGCGGAGAACGCGGAGGACCTTGTAGACTTTCTCGGCACGAAACTAAAAGAGCTGCTCGGCTCGAAGGATCCAAAGTTTGACCTAAGGCTAGAGCTTCGCGAAGCGCTGCAAGAATTGCACGCAAATCCCGACTTGATTCTCCATGGGTTAGGTCAAAGTTCCTTTGGACTAGGAGCGTTAGGCCAGATGACTGGTCTACCCATACCAGAATTTGACATATCTGGTTCATTGAGTCTAGGTCGCCCGCTACCCTTAACTGGCTTACTGAATTCCACTGGTCAGGATACTTCTCAAGGAGTTCTAGGAAAAGCTGCAGTAGAGCTTGGTGGAGCTGGCGCGTCTGCATTTGATTCATTCCTTCAAGGCATTTGGTCCAGAGATCCAGACAAGTGGAAGGCCACGGAAAAAATGCTTCCGACTTGGATGAAGAACGCAAGTAAGGCGACCCGGCTCGCCAGTCGAGGAGAGGAGAAAACCATGAGGGGGGATGTCGTCGCTGAATTTGATCCCTACGACCCGAAGGAAGCCCTTGAATTGTTTGGTCAAGGGCTCGGTTTTACGCCAACTGAATTGACTGAAGGGTGGGAACGGACATTGGCTCAGCGTGAAGGAGTCAACTACTATCGCATGCGTATGGAAGGTTTGCTCAAAGCTCATAACTGGACCTTTTTAAATGAAGATGAGGATGCGAAGAGGGATGCGCTGCAGAAGATTAAGGAGTATAACGAAGTCGTCCCATGGCCGGAATTGAAAATTGGGCCTAAGACGATTAAAGAATCCTTAGTAGCTTACGCGGAATCGCAGAAGATGACAGAGATGGGGATGGAGCAGCAGAAACGTTACGTGCGTCTGCGTCAAAGCATTGAAGCGGCTTATGCTGACTCACCTGCTGAGGGCAGAGAGAACATACGTTGATCTGACCTTGGTTGAGCGCTCGACGCCACTTAATAACGGTGGAGCGCTCTACACCTAAGCGGGCAGATAATAGTCCCGTGCGGACCTTAGCATTCCCTCGTAAGAGGGAGTTGATACAACAGTACCCTGCAGCCTGCGCGAGTTCAAAGAATAGGGTCTTTGACCTTGGTAGGGGTCTTTGCATAGACATTGATAGCTCCGCTGTCATTTCTCATCTCCACCTGCTCACTCTGCACGCAGGCCATTAAGGCGTGTTCAAATTCCTGCGCACCCATGGTGCGGAAGCAAAGCTGGAAGAGACGAGTTTTCGTAATCTTCTTATAAGTGTTGACGACTTGAAGCAGCTCGTTTGAGAACTTGGCGGCACCCGATACTCCGATCAGGTCGAAGACTTTCGGCATGTTGAGCTCGAGAGCGGAGACGAGCTGGATTGCCATCTCCAACGTGTCCCGCTCGATGGTCATTGAATTCCCTTTCGAGGCCTGAAGTATCATGGCAACCTTGTGGGCATGAGTCTGCTTGCGTGCGAGGTAACCACCAAAGCGCGGATTATCAAGGTGCTGGATGCGATTCTTGTAGTGATCTTCGTACCAAGCAATTCCATAAGCCTTTGCTGCATCACTGAGTTTGTACTCCCCACGTAGCATTCCAATGCATTCAAGATCATGCACGAGATCAGGCTCGTACTTGCGAAATTCAGGTGGTAGGACCTCGGCTGGGTAAGCAACAAGGTGGCGCTTCTGTTCAGCATAAATGAAGAGACAGCGAGACGTGAATCCTCCACCGATGAGGTACTCAGGAAAGTTACCAGCGATCCAACCCGGAGTAGTACAGGCGGCCATATTGATCCAGGGATTTTCGATTCGATCGCTTCCTTGAGTCTTTGTCCGCTTTTCCCATACACCAATCTGACCGTCCCAGAGGCTGACCAAGACATCTACCATCTCCCGATCTTGGGGGTTGAAGAGGGTTCCAAATTCGCTGGAGGCGATTGAAAGGCAGGACATGGGGTGATAGGCCATGTCAGGCATTAAGACAGATTCATTGGCCTCGGCAAGTGCTTGTGTGAGAGCTTGCCAGGTAACTGCATCAGGGCCGAACTTAACTCCGTCCAACTGCTTAAGGAGCTTGGATCCATTTGACAGAGTGGTAGATTTCGATACAATGCCAGGAGGAGCGACAAGAATGATATAGACGTTAGGCGTCCATTGAAAATAACCTTGATCGATCCAGACCCTGCGTCGTAGCGCACCGGCAATTGTCCAAATTCCTGTCCACAGGTGCATTTCAGTCGGAGCTTCGCTGAACGCTGTGTAATCGACATAGGTTTGCAACCAGTTGGAGAGTCGGCGCTCGGGGGTGATGATAGCATTTTGGCCGGGGATAATGCTATCAATGAAATTGGCAGCCATCAGCCGCAGTCGCCCCAGGACTTCGTTGATTTCTTCACGCCTGGGGGCATGATCAACGGTCTTGGGTAGGGTACTTCAACCGTGAGTCGTTTGAGAATGCGTGGAAGGAGGTATCCTTCGGCAAAGGTAGGGTATTGAAAGTCGGCGGAGTCGTGCACTTGAAGGAGGAAATCAGTGCCTCGTCGGGTGAGGTCCTTATCGTTACAGACAGCGTCAATGCCGAGGTTAATCGTGATAGCAGTAGTAGACTGAGGTATCCAAGCCACGATTTCCTTGATAAGCTTATCGTCAATTCGCTCGAATACGTACCTTCTATATCCGTAGATGTTCTCCACATATCGCCGGGTTTGCACCTCATGACGGATACGATCGTGCCAGGCTTTGATTTTAGGGTGAGCTCCCAGCCAGAGGTCGATGAATTTCTGTGCTTCATGGGTGGTGATTCCTAAATGTCTACTAAGTTCCGACGCGCCCACGAGGTAGTTAACCGCATGAACTCCCTTCTTTGCCAGCTGCCGGTTGGGGTGATCTTTGTGAGGGCAGTACCCAAATATAGCCTTC
>WUUC01001723.1_pt1 | contig 49665 bp, 39 predicted proteins | sample 6278441 | NCBI WGS metagenome assembly WUUC01 (sample SAMN13675441, study PRJNA597444) | soil metagenome | isolation source: soil | place: USA: Washington | collected 2017-10
TCCTCGACTGGACCACGTTGCGGGCAACATATAGTACACAATACAATTGGCTCGCTGCATCATTATTGGCAAAGGACCTGGGCAATACGTTATCCAACACGCAAACAAGAACGATCAACGGGGAATTGAATTTTGAACAATTGTATAATAAGTCAAGGTTTTTGAGAGCTGTGAATACGGCGCCGCCAGCTAATAAAAAGGCGAAAGATTCGACCGCAGGAAAAGCGACAAAGATAGTAGACGCTAAGCCGGCAAAAACAAAATTTGAGATCCCGGATTCAATCAGGGCAAAGATGACTCCAAAAGAACTTCGAAAAGCACGCAAAGAAGCAAAAAGATTAGAGAGGGAAGAGCGCAGAAAGGCAAAAGAAGCGAGAAAAAATCAATTGCCCGAGATCGGGGGAGCTGTAAGATTTATTGGGGCACTGGCTACTTCAGTAAAAAGGGTAGGCATCCAGTACAACGAGGACCTGGGGACCATGTTACCCGGCTATATGGACAGCACAAGAGTTTTAGGCGCCAATATCAAGAATGGTAATCCCGGTTTTGATTTTATTTTCGGTTATCAGCCCGATACCAGTTGGATCAATCGCTTTGGAGCAAAAGGATTGTTATCGATGGACCCGCGTGTCTCTGCAATGATACAGCAACGGTATAGCCAGCGTTTGGGAGTTACCGCCCAGGTTAGTCCCTTCCGTGACCTGAATATTGATATTAATATCGATAAGTCATTCAGCAAACAATATTCCGAACTGTATAAGGATACCAGCGAATTTGACAACGTGGGACTAACAAGATTGAATCCCTATGCTATGGGAAGCTTCAACATCAGTTATATTTCTTATCAAACGATGTTTACCAAATTTGACCCGAATGTCATTTCTGAAACGTTTAAGCAGTTCGAAGCAAACCGTGTGTTGCTATCGCAGCGTTTAGGTAAGCTCAACCCGTACCAAAGTGGGGCTGTTGGTACCGATGGTTATTATGAAGGCTATGGTCGTTATGCCCAGGAAGTGGTGATACCTTCATTTCTTGCTGCTTATAGCAATAAGGATCCGGGCTCTGTCAAATTGTTTAAGAACACCAACCCTAATCTCCGCTCTAATCCGTTCAAGGGCCTTTTACCAAGGCCCAACTGGACAATTAGCTACAATGGTTTGTCAAGGATACCCGGGTTGGACAGGATATTTTCGAATGTGAATATCAAGCACGGATATCATAGTACACTTGGTATGAACAGTTTTAATACGGCGCTGCTTTACCAGGATCCATTAAGGGTTAGTTATCCGTATTTCCGTGATACATTGACAGGCAACTATATTCCTTATTTCCTTGTGCCTAACATTACCATCCAGGAAAGTTTTGATCCGTTGATAGAAGTCGATATGACGTTTACCAACCAACTTTCAATACGAGCTGAATTCCGTAAAACCCGTCAATTAAGTTTGAGCCTGATTGACTACCAGTTGGCGGAAAACCGTTCTACCGAAATGACATTTGGCTTTAACTGGCGGAAGAAGGGCTTGCCGCTACTTAAAAATTTAAAGATCGGGAAGAAGGGCATGAAGCTGGATAATGATGTAACCTTCCGGTTCGATTTCAGTGTAAGGGATGATGCGACTGCCAACAGTAAGTTGGACCAGGGCACGTCATTTGGCACATCGGGTCAGAAAGTGATCCGCATTGCCCCATCGATCGATTATATTCTGAATAACCGTGTAAGTTTGAAATTGTACTTTGAACAGAATCGCAACATACCCAAGATCAGTAATGCATTTCCTATCACCAATACACGAGGTGGCCTGCAAGTGAGAATATCGCTTGCGCAGTAAAATCTAATGGTTAAGGTTGCTTTTTGTGATTGTCTAAATACTTGTAATTGACGGCAGCTACAGCGAATGATCTCGGGTAATAAAACTAGAGACAGCCCGGAACATCTGCCAGCTTTCCTTCAAACAGGTTACAAGCGTTTCGCTTTACCCCGGCCGAAACGCCATTATAACAGTCAGGTGTTTTAGACCAGCAGCATTTTCGAACATTATTTATCTAAAGCTTTTGACTCGTGATCATGATTTTAAATTCATCATTTTCCCAGGCAAGCTGGTAGTTGTATTTGACCAGGAACTCATTCATATAAGCCTGCTGGCGGATTGTCCTGGTGTCAGTTTCTGGTTTATGAAAGATTGGGTCAGTCGGCCAGAGGTCGGGCCAACTACTGTGATCATTTGGAGTTGTCTTTATCTTTTGTACAATCACAACCGGTAAAATCCTTGTTTCCTCCACAGCTTTATATAACTGCTGTTTAAATGCTGATGATACATAATACCACGGCATAGGGTTGCGGGTATAAGGCCTGGTATTGGTCATAAAGTGGTAAATAGGGAAGGAATGAAAAGCAAGCACATAATCTCCTGCCCTTACATACTTTGCACTTGCTTCCAATAGCTCATTGGTCGCGGTTACCCGTTCCTTTGTAGTATAGATCCCCTTTACATATTTATTGTCAATAGATGTATACATACCAAACCTGCTACTTTCATCATGCAACGGATAAAACCACTGGTGGTAGATGCAACCGACAATACTAATCGCGATAATATATTTTTTTATATAGCGGAAATGAAACTGTTGCTCCTTAATGACGGAATAGTTATTAGCCAACCCGTTGCTGTTGGTGGAAGAAAGCGAAAAACGATAGTTGAAATCCTTTAAATTCAAAATGTAGTCCATTGCTATCGGTATTGATATCCAGAATATATGTACGCCGGCCGTGAATATGCCAGCACTGCTTCCCAGTGCATAAGTCAGGGTAATATAAGTGCCTGTCAGCATTAAGGTCTTCACTTCCTTTGTTGCCTTGGAAAAAAGGATCAAAACAAATGTTATCAGTGTCAGCCCGGTATAAAAACGCATTAGTATTTCGAGACCTTTGAGCATAATAAGAAATGCCAGCAAAAGGCTGAAATATTTTACAAATTTTATCGCCCAGGTTGGAAACTTTAATGTCTCCTCCAGGTAGGGTGGAGCTATAACGGCAATGATAATCAAGGCTAAAATGTATAGCGTAAAAAAGAACGCGTCGTTATAAGAATTCAATGATTGAAAAATCAGCTTGGGAAGGCTATAGGCCGTTTCACCGTCGCTTTGCCCCATTTGGGTAAGAAGTTTGAATGCATTAGTAAAAATGTCCAGGTGACCCATTGAGTTGATCAGCAAAATCATTCCCGTGACGGAGATGCAAAATCCCGCAAAGAAACAAGTCGCCTGGATGATGACCTTTTTTGTTGGCGTTTTACTGAGGAAACCGTAATAGCCGATAGCTATGATTAACCCGAGATTTACGAGGCTTGGCAAACGCGAAAACACATCTAAACCAATCGTTGCGCCGCTTAGCAGTAAAAGCCACCACTTATCTTTTTTAAGGCCGTGGAACATCAAACTAGCTGTGATGGCATATAGGAGGATCGACAAAAAGTTATAGTGGAATATTTTTGGATTGTGGCATACACACATTGTTACAAGCAGCAGGCCTATTCTGAGGTTGGTTTTATTGAGATAACTCTTTAGCAGATTATACACGATGAGTATCGTCGATGTAGTAAATATTATGCTCAAAAACCGGAGGCCCCATAAGCCAGTGTCAGGAAATAAATAAGTAAATGTTCCGCCTATTAGCCCCGAAAGCCAAAACATAAAATTATATTCAACCGATGCAGGATCGTTAAAGAATTGCTGGTAAAAAGTAGCAGTAAACCCCTCGTCTAAAAAGTCTATACCCTGAAAAATAAAAATAAACTGGTAAAGAAAAAGTAAAAGGAAAAAAACCTTTGTATTCATTTTTTCAAAGAGTGACCGGAGCGAAGTTTTTTGAGACATTTTAAGTTGTTTTCCGTTAAAACAGGGCTGCACCCTGGTTGGGTCTATAGGGTCTAATCGGGTTTTAACTTGGCGGTTAGCTTTCGGATGGAAGGTTAAAAGTAATGGCTTTTTTGAGAATCAGAAATAGCGGCTTCAAAATGGCAATCTTAGCTCCATTTGATAAATGGGCACAATATTACAGATTTTGACTCATTAATTAAATTTCAGAACTATTTTCAAAAACATTTGATTAGATTTTTTTTTTTTATACTTTTGGCCTCATGGTAGTTAATGCCATAAGCCTCATATGATAGGTAGCGCTGATAAATAAGGGCGAAAGGGTTTACCGAAGCCCTGGAATGTTAGCTACGAGTATCATGAAGTACCCATAATCCTATTATTTACTCCATTTACAATCCCGATCTATTTTTAGTTCCATTGATAACAGTGACGATAAAATAGCTATGAAACTCCGCGGTCCGCTAAAAGGATACTTATTTTTCTAAACCCTACCAATAAACTAGTAACTTATCGAAAATGGCAAACATCAATCTTGGCGTAATTGGCTATGGATACTGGGGACCGAACATTGTAAGAAATTTTTTTAATGCTGCCGAATGCACTGTAAAAACTGTAGCAGACGGACGCCCCGAACGCCTCGCTGTATTAGCGAAAATTTTCCCTTCTATTAATGGAGTAAAAACGGCTGAGGAAGTAATTTGTGATATGACGATCGATGCGGTCGTAATAGCCACCCCGGTATTCACACATTTTGCCCTGGCAAAAAAAGCATTGGAAAACGGAAAGCATGTGCTAATCGAAAAGCCAATGACCTCTACAGTAGCCCAGGCAGAAGAATTGATAGAACTCGCAGCGCAGAAAGGACTAACGTTAATGGCAGATCACACATTTCTTTACACAGGCGCGGTACAGAAAATGAAAGAACTGATCGACACTGATATTGTAGGTACTCCGCGGTATTTTGATTCATCCCGTATCAACCTCGGTTTATTTCAGCCCGACGTGAACGTATTATGGGATTTGGCACCACATGATATTTCTATTCTTACTTACCTGATTACCGAGTCTCCATTAAGTATTAACGCCACCGGTATTTCACATACGCGGAATAACATTGAGAATATAGCTTACATGACGGTAAATTATAATTCTGATTTTATTGCCCATTTTAATTGTTCCTGGACATCGCCGGTAAAAGTGCGGCAAACCCTGATTGGCGGTGATAAAAAAATGATCGTTTATAATGATCTCGAACCTTCCGAAAAAGTAAGGGTCTACGATACGAGTTATAATCATACCACAGACGAAGAAAAAACCAAGATCATGGTGGACTATCGTACCGGCGACGTATATATTCCTAAAATTTCATTGTCCGAGGCGCTGGCAGGTGTTGCAAATGATTTTATAAAATCTATTAATAATAATACAAAGCCACTTGCAAATGCACATCTTGGCATGCAGGTAGTAAAGATCCTCGAAGCATCGCAGGAATCTATAAAGAATAAAGGAAAAGAGGTTAAAATAAAGTAATATGGAAACGATCACGCTAAATAATGATAAGCAAAGTCTGAATAACGTTACCATAGGAGAGAACGTACGGATATTCAACTTTGTAAATGCATATGGGTGTAGCATAGGCGACAACAGTAAGGTCGGGGCTTTTGTGGAAATACAAAAAGGCGTATTTATTGGTAAAAATTGTAAAATATCAAGTCATAGTTTTTTGTGTGAGGGTGTAAATATCGGCGATAATGTTTTTATAGGCCACGGCGTGATGTTTACAAATGATTTGTTTCCAAGGGCTGCAAACGCCGACGGCAGTCAGCAAACCGACGCAGATTGGAAGGTGGTAGAAACGCATGTCAAAAAAGGCGCATCAATAGGAAGTAATGCTACTATTCTATGTGGCATAACGATCGGTGAAAACGCATTAGTAGGCGCCGGATCAGTGGTTACAAAAGATGTACCTGCCAATACGATTGTAGCAGGAAGTCCGGCACGAATATTCAAAACAATTTAATTTTAATCTTCAAATGGTAAACGTAATTATCGAAAAAAAGATACCCTGTCTTGACCTGAAAGGCCAACACGAGCAGGTAAAAAAAGAAATTTTTGAAGCGTTTGAGAGAGTATACGAGAAAACGGCCTTTTCCGGTGGCCCGTTTGTAGAAGAATTCGAAAAATCTTTTTCATCGTTCTGCGATGCGAAATATGCGATGGGCGTGAGTAACGGTACCACGGCTTTGCACCTGGCCATGCTTGCCATGGGAATTGGCGCCGGTGATGAGGTGATCATTCCAGCCAATACATTTATTGCTACGGCATGGGGCGTAAGTCACGCCGGTGCTACACCTGTATTTGTAGACTGCAATCCCGATACCTGGCAAATTGATGTATCCAAAATAGAAGAGAAAATCACTCCAAAAACAAAAGCGATCATTGGCGTACACTTGTACGGTCAGCCATTCGACATCGATGGAGTTGCTTCTATTTGTGAAAAGCATGATCTGAAATTTATTGAAGATGCGGCACAGGCGCAGGGAGCTAAATATAAAGGCAAACCGGCGGGCGGTTTTGGCGAGATGGCTTGTTTTAGCTTTTATCCCGGTAAAAACCTTGGGGCCTGCGGTGAAGCCGGCGGCATTACCACGAACAACGAAAAATATGCAACGCATATTCGAAGCCTGCGTAACCACGGCTGCGTGGAAAGATATTATCATGATGAAATAGGATATAATTATAGGATGGGTGGCTTGGAAGGCGCCTCTTTAAGTGTAAAATTGAGATACCTGGCGGGATGGAATGACAGGAGAAGAGAGATCGCAAGACGTTACCTGGACGAGATAAAGAATCCTGCTGTCAAAATGCAGGCGCAACCGAAATGGAGCGATTCGGTTTTCCATTTGTTTGTGGTTACTACCAAAGACAAAGATCGTTTTGTAAAATATCTCGCAGCGAATAATATTAATGCCGCATTCCATTACCCGGTTCCCTGCCATTTGCAAAAGGCCTATACGCATTTAGGCCATAAAGAGGGAGATTTTCCTAATTCAGAATACCTCGCTTCACATTGCATTTCGTTACCGATGTATGCCGAATTAACGGACGAAGAAACTGATTATGTCATCAATGTTGTCAACCAATATGCCGGTGACCAGGAATAAAATTGAAGATGCTGTAGAACGGTTGAATTTAAACCTGTCTGGTAAAGTCGTATTGACAGAAGCAGCCACCGGTGCGTATATCGTAACACCTGTGATAGCTGCTCTAGCCGGTGCGGAAGTGTATGCTTTTACCCGCGATACAAAATATGGCTCCGTTGAAGAAGTAAAGAACAAAACAAATGAACTAATTGCAGAATTCGGCGACAGTAATATAAAAATTACGATCATTGATGAGCTTACTCCTGAAATAATAAAAAGGGCCGACATTATCACTAATTCCGGTCACCTGCGCCCGCTGGATAGCACTAAGCTGCAGCATGCAAAAAAGGACGTGGTGATTCCACTGATGTATGAAGGCTGGGAATGGAGAGATGCTGACCTGGATATTGGCTATTGCAGGAATAATGGGATTGTTGTCGGTGCTACCAACGAAAGGCATCCTGATGTGGACGTATTCAACTACCTGGGCGATATGGCGCTTAAAATGATTTTTGATGCGGGGTTATGTCCTTATCAAAATTCATTTATATTATTTTGTAACAATGATTTTGGGCCTTTTATCGCTAAGGTATTAAGTAAGGTTTGTGGCGGGTTGGGGGTATGTGACCTTGTTGAAAACAAATCAAAATATGACGGGTTGAATATTGATTGGCTTGGGAATTTTCCAGCCATAGAAATATCGGGTAAATATAAAAAAAGCTCTGGCATTATTTTTACAGCTTATCCTTTTGATAAGCAATGGATTGGCGGTGACAATTTGCCGATCCAGGTTGCAAGTATGCGCGATGCTGTCCCCGATGCTATTTTGTTTCGATATGCAGGCGATATCGATGAAGCATTTTGCAAGCAGCACATTACTGTTTACCCCGATCACGTTCATTCGGGCCACATGGGAATATTGCCATCTGCTATCGGGTTTGATCCGATCATCCGGCTTCAATCAGGCGGATTAAAAGTAGGTCAGCTAATGCTGGAAAAACAAAATAATTATAAAGGAATTACGCTTGTTGACGCAATTTAATTATAGGGAAATGGTTTCGATCCGCGGGACAAAAACGATTCTTACCGAGGTAAATGAATCCGACGCTGAAGACATTCTGACGTTAAGAAACAATCCTGCCCATAATAAGTTCCTGTTTCAAAAACCCATAACAATAGAAGAGCAACTTGACTGGATAAAAAAGAATAAGGATGCAGACAATGCCAGGAACTTTAAGGTAACCAATATCAACAATGAGTTTAAAGGAACGATATCAATTTATAATATCGTGGACAATACCGGTGAGTTTGGCAGATATATAGTTACCAATCCTATTAACGCTATAGAGGCAGAATATCTGTTGTTGAAATTATGTTTCGAAAGCCTTGGCCTGAGTTCGGTTTATTGCCAGACCAATTTGGAGAACAAGGCGGTTTGGGGGCAGCATGTAAAACTTGGATTTCGTGAGCTGGAAAGAAAGGAAGTCGCTGTCGGAAGTTTTGCTAACGTCAAGGTTATCGCCGTTGTTCAGGAGATTACCGCCGTGGAATTCAGAGATTTCAACTACGATAAAATACTTAAACTGATTAAGTTTTTTGATTAAACAAGAAAAATGAAGTTGCATCATATAGGCTACGTAGTGAAGGATATTGCTCAATACGAAAAAAACCTTCTTTACGAGAAAAAAATAAGACAATTGTTTGATCCTGTGCAAAACAGCGATATGGCCTTATACCGCAATTTCAATGATGCTTTTATCGAGTTGATCCAGCCACTTAACGAAGCGTCATTTACCTATAATTTTCTGCAGAAGAATGGAAGTAGCTATCACCATCTTTGCTATGAGGTGGCTTCGAGAGAAGAGATGATAACGGTAGCCGGCGACCAAAAACTGATCGCAGTAAAAGGGCCGATTCCGGCGATCTTGTTTGACAACAGGGAAGTTTGGTTTTATTATTCAAGAAACAAACAGGTAGTTGAATTTGTTATATAATCGTTATGAATATTGCTGTTATATCTGATGTGACTTTCGACCTGGTGTTAAAGCAGTTAAATGCCAGCAAAGATTTTACTGTAAAGAAATATATTTATTCCGACCAGGTCGTTCCGGAACTTCTCAAAATTGCAAACCAATTGAACGGATTCGATATCCTGATCGTTCATTTTGATAGCTATTTTTTTCGTTATACGGATACATATATCTGTGAAATATTGCAGGCAGTAAAAAGCGTCTCCGCTTCATTCGCGGGAAGCATCTTATTGTCAAATAATATGACAAACGGCCGGCATACATCTGTGCTTAAAAACAATGTTGGTCAGCACGAGCAGTTTATAATTGAGCACATCGATGCAGTGAAGGCTATTAGCGACTCCAATAATGTTTACTTCTATGACGTAAAAAAGATAATTGCTGCCATAGGATATCAAAACGCTTATAATTTTAAGCTTGGTTTTTTATACCAGATGCCTTATACAAAAAGTTTCATAAGCTTGCTTTATTCAGAGTTAATTTCCTTCATACAGTTTTTAAGCACTCCTGAAAAAAAGGCCATATTGCTTGATTGCGACAATACGCTTTGGAAAGGAATTCTTGGTGAAGATGGTATAGAGGGAATACAGTGCGACAGGAATGCCCAGGGAGTGTTGTTTTTTCAGTTCCAGGAATTTTTACTGGAAAAGAAAAAAGAAGGGTTTATTCTCGGCTTATGTTCAAAGAATAATGAGCACGACGTAAAAGAAGCTTTTGAGAAGTTGAATATGCCGTTAACATGGAACGATTTTCTGGTCAAAAAGATCAACTGGCAGAACAAAGAAGAGAATTTGCGGGTCGCTGCTAAGGAACTAAATATCGGGCTTGACTCGTTTATTTTTATTGACGACAACGATTTTGAATTGCAATCGATAAGCCTGATCTTGCCAGAAGTGAATACGAGGAAATTAAGCCACGTTTATGACGATTTTTTGCAATTGACCGATGATTATGCATTTAAAAGAAAACGTTTAACAAAAGAGGACCTTGAAAAGAATGAGCAATATGAAGCAGAGCAGCAGCGAAACAGCATAAAAGAGTCTGTTCATTCTTTCGAGGAATATATACAGAGCCTGGGTATCAAATTAGATATCACGATCAACAATCACACGGATACTCCACGACTGTCACAGCTTACAGAAAAGACCAACCAGTTTAATTTTAATAAAGAAGCAATCAGCGTCACCCGGCTTGAGAGGTTTATGTCAGAAGGGAACCTTGTTTTTGGTTTGCGGGTAGCCGATAAGTTTGGCGACTACGGATTAGTCGGTCTCATTTTAATGGAAGTTACGGGTAAACAGGCGGTAATGCGCAACTTCCTGATGAGTTGCAGGGCACTGGGGCGTTTGATCGAAACCGATTTTTTTAATTACGTAGTGGCAGATTTAGATAAAAGAGGAATAGCGCTAGGCGAAATAATATTTAAAGAAACAACAAAAAATGTTCCTGCGAAAGCTTTTAGGGAAAACCTGAAAACGACCGCAAAAAAGGGTATATCTGCTTAGAAATTTGATTTATTTTTTATTAATTTTCTGATTTTAATATAGATACGCAACGCTATGAACGAAAATAGTACCATTGATATACTCGGCCAGGTTCAGCAATTATTCAAAACGGCAATGGGCGAGGATATTGCTGTTGATTTCAACACAGAAAAAGATATGTTACTGGAATGGGATTCTCTTAACCACCTAAACCTGGTTGTGGAGTTGGAGAATGCTTTTGACCTGGGTCTGTCTATGAAAGAAATAGAAGACCTTTCTTCTGTGAAAGGCATCATTGAATTAATAAATTCCCGGAAGAACTAGCGTGTCACGGATTTTGCATTTGTCTCCCTTTACTTCGGGTGCGATTTCCCAAAGCAGGAATTGGCCAATACAGTATAAAAGCCGGGTCAATGTCTATGCGTAAGCTATAAAACGAAATGAAAGTAATAATAATAAAAAATGAGCGCTAAGGTCAGTATCATAAGCCCCTTCCTGAACGAATCCGGCAACATCGAAAACTACATCAATTCATTGAATGGGTTCTTCCTTAATAAGCCTTATACGGCAGAAGTTATACTGGTAGATGACGGTTCAACAGATAACTCGATCGAATTGCTGCAATCACAGAATTTCGGCAATTACGAAATAAAGGTCATCAAGCTTTCAAAGAATTTCGGCGCACAGGCCGCAGTACGGGCGGGTATCAGTCATGCCACAGGTGATTATATTACATTTTTGCCGGCTGATTTGCAAGATCCGCTTGATCTGATCGATAGAAGCCTGGAGGTGGTAGAACAAAAAAGAGCTGATATTGTATATGCTTTCCGGAAAACAACGAACAACTCGTTTTTCGAAAGCGTATTTTCGGAGTTTTATGCTTTTATGATGAAAAAATTTGTTAGCCCAAAGTTTCCGGGTAAAGGCTTTGACATTGTATTCTTCAATAAAAAAGTAAAGGAAGATCTTAACAGGAATATCGAGTTAAACTCTTCTATACAATTACAGATCCTTACACTAGGATATAGTTCTGAAAACGTTTATTACGATAAACGGGAACGGAAAGTGGGTAAGTCCAAATGGACTTTTTCCAAAAAAATGAAATTGTTCATCGATTCTTTCGTCGCCTTTTCCTTCGCCCCGATCAGGCTGGTATCCATGGTGGGCATTTTATTCTTTATTATTGGAACGGCCTGGACCATATATATTATTCTCAGGAAACTGTTGTTCGATGATCTTGCTGCCGGCTGGCCTGCGCTGATGTCAATCCTCATGGTTGGGTTCGGGATCACTAATATTTCATTAGGTATTATAGCCGAATATTTATGGCGAACATTGGATGCAAGCCGCAAACGACCCTTATTTATTATTGACGAGATCATAGACCTGAAACAGCCATGATCAAAGCCATACTATATTGTTCTCTTTATGCACTGCTGAATGTATCAGGCGCCGCTATTATCAAATGGAAACTGAAAGGCAGGGTGTTAAATGCATTTTCTGACTGGGTTCAGTTTTTATTGAATATTCAGGTCATCGGAGCATTTGTAATAATATTCGTGTCGGCATTGGTTATGTTCAAAGCGCTGTCCGCAGCCAACTTTACTTTTGTTATTCCGGTATCGGCGGGCATTAATTTCATATTGACGATTGCGGCAGGCTATTATATTTTCAAGGATCAACTGAGCATGACATCCTTTATCGGTTTCGCTCTTATTATTTCAGGCATCATTTTATTAAGTATAAACAACGCACATCATGCATAATAAAGTCAAAGACAGTACTATTCTTGTGACCGGCGGAGCAGGATTCATTGGCTCCTATGTCATTGAAGAACTGATTCCTCTACAACCCAGGAAGATCATTATCATTGATAATTTTATCCGCGGCAGCCGGGAAAACATGAAATCCTTCATCAATAATCCTGTGATCGAACTGCATGAAGCAGATATCCGTGATACCGCACGCCTGGAGCAATGTATAGCAGGTTGCGACTACGTTTTTCACATGGCTGCATTACGGATCAATGCCTGCGCAGCGAATCCGCGAGATGGATTTGACGTGATGCTCAAATCTACTTTCGAAGTAGCCGATCTTTGTGCAAAGTACAAAGTGAAAAAGGTAATCTATAGTTCAAGTGCTTCAGTCTATGGGTTAGCGCAACATTTCCCCACGCCTGAAACGGATAATCCTTATAATAACCAGACGTTTTATGGCGCTGCCAAAATGTGGGGGGAGCAGCTTTTCAGGAGTTACAAATTCATGTATGGCCTGGATTATGTGGCACTCAGGTATTTTAATGCTTATGGCCCCCGTATGGATACAGATGGAAAGTACACAGAAGTAATGATCAAGTGGCTGGACTGTATCCGCGATGGTAGTAACCCATTGATATATGGAGATGGATCAACGACTATGGACTTTGTATATGTAAAAGATATTGCTAAGGCAAATGTTGCTGCGTTGCAATCGGATGTTACTGATGAAGCTTTTAATATTGGTAATTGTGAAGAAACAAGCCTGAAAGGGTTACTGGACGTGTTATTAAAGGTGAATGATTCAACATTGACACCTGAACATCGGGAAGAAAACTCTGTTAATCCTGTAAGCAGGCGTTTGGCAGACATCAGTAAGGCGAAAGAATTATTAAACTTTACACCGAGTGTGAGCCTTGAACAGGGAATGAAAGAACTCACCCAATGGTATTTTGAAAAAATTAAAATAACAGTTAACTAATGATACCCATCGCAAAACCTTACCTAACTGTCGAAGAGGCCCAGGCGGCATATGACACGATCCTGACAGGCTGGATCACACAAGGACCCCGTGTAGCGGAGTTTGAAGAAAAATTTGCTGCATATACAGGCGCCAAATACGCGGTAGCCGTTTCAAATTGTACGACTGCGCTGCACCTGGCAATGATTGTTGCCGGCATTGAACAGGGTGATCAAGTGATATGCCCGTCCATGAGTTATATAGCAACGGCCAATTCTATAAAGTATGTGGGAGCTAAGCCCGTATTTGCGGAGATCGATCCTGCAAACTATAATCTTGATGTGAACGATGTAGCAAAAAAAATCACCCCGAAAACAAAAGCGATTTTATTGGTACACCAGATAGGGATGCCTGCGGATATAGATGCATTTAAGGCGCTTGCAGATAAACACGGACTAAAACTAATAGAAGATGCGGCCTGCGCCGCCGGTTCATCTTACAAGGACGCAAAGATTGGAAGTCACTCTGAGCTGGTTTGTTTTTCGCTTCATCCCAGGAAAGTGATTTCAACCGGCGACGGGGGATTTATAACGACCAACCGGGAAGACTATTATCAGCGAATGAAACTATTACGGCAGCATGGGATGTCTGTCAATGACAGGGTGCGTCATGAATCATCAAAATTGATATTTGAAGATCATGTAGAGGTGGGATATAATTACAGAATGACCGATATACAGGCTTCAGTTGGTATTAAACAATTAGAAAAACTTGATTGGATCGTAGCCGAAAGAAGAAAGATCGCTATGCGTTATAACGAAGCATTTAAAGACATTGATTATATCCAGCTACCGGTCGAAGAAGGCGGTTATTTCAGCAATTATCAGTCTTATAGCATTTACTTAAAAGACGATTGCCCGGTTAGCCGTAATGAAATAATGCAAAAAATGCTCGATGATGGAATTTCAAGCCGCCGCGGGATCATGACTACGCACAGGGAAACCGCTTACAAAACCGAGTATGCAGGTCTTTCATTACCTGTGTCGGAAAAGTCATGTGACAGGAGTATTATCCTTCCTCTTTATATTCCAATGAAAGATGAAGATATAGAAAAGGTTATTGAGGCTTTCCGGTTGTATGTTTCCGTTCCGGTTACATCTTAACGGGGGTGTATTTTATTTAACCGCTAAAAAAATTACGCTGATATTTGTAGTATCAGCTTTTTTATTGGTAAATACTGAATGCCTCTAACTGTTTTATATCCTTTGAAATGAATAAGCAAGATATCTATGAATAAAATCAGCGTAATTGGATTTGGAAAAATAGGCCAGGCAGTAGCTGCAAACATACTTGGCAAGAATATTCCTGTAACGGCGATCGATATAAATCCGGAACTGCAAACCATTTTCAAAAAGGAAATATATAAAACCAACGAGCCCGGGCTACATGATATTTTAACGCTGGCGTATAACGCAAATCAACTTGCCATTACTGACAATTTTGCATTGGTTGAAGGAAGTGATGCGATCATTATCGCTATCCCGCTTTTGATAAGCGCAGAAAAGAAAGTTATAGATGCGCCTTTCCTTGATACTATGAAAACGATCGCTCCCTTTTTAAAAAATAAGGTCGTTGTTGTAGTCGAAACGTCTATGCCCGTTGGCTTTGGGCGGAATAGCATAGTTGCTGCTATCGAATCCACGGGAAAGAAGCATGGGGCCGATTTCCTGTTGGCACACAGTCCCGAAAGAATAAAAAGTGGAACGATGCTGCAGCAACTGCTGCAAATACCAAAAGTGATTGGCGGTGTTACTGAAGAAGCAACTAATCATGCTTATGCGATATACCGTGAGTTTTTCAACGAAGGGTTAATATATAGACTGGAAAGTATTGAAGCGGCGGAAATGCTGAAGCTGGCCGGGATGATCTATCGTGATGTGAATATTGCATTATCTAACCAGTTGGCGCAGTTCGCCAATAAAGCCGGGGTGGATTTTGTGAGCCTGATCCCATTGATAAATACAGACAGAGAAGCAGCGTTATTACAACCAGGCATCGGCGTAGGAGGTCACTGCACGCCGGTATATCCGTATTTTATTATTGAAAATTTTAAACAAGCCGGCCTCGATTTCTCATTGGCGAGTCAAAGCCGTTTGATCAACAACCAAATGGCGGACTATGCTGTTTCATTGGTCAGTGACAAAGTTGCAAGAAAAAAAGCATTAGTACTGGGATTGAGTTTCAGACCTAATGTAAAAGAAGATTCCCTGAGTACTGCCTATCTTCTTAATGACGTTCTCTTGAAAACAGGATTTGAAGTAGTTGTTCACGATGTTGAGTTCTCTGCGGAAGAAATAAAGGCCAAAGGATTTGACCCGGCAGCGACTATCTACGATAATAACGCGGAGGTTGCGTTCTTAGTAACGATGCACGAAGAATACAAGCACGTCGACTTTGGAAGATTGGCGAAAAGCGGGATAAAATTTTTTGTTGACGGCAGGAATAGCTTATCCAGGGAGAAAGTAGAAATGGCGGGTATTGAATATATTGGTATCGGTCATTAAAGCTCCAGAATCAGTTAGCCATACATCGGTTAAACGATTATAACTTAGGCGTTATACTTGCACTATCGTTAGTAGCGGTCTTCTTAAACAACATCACATAACCACAAAGATTTCTTTTCTTCTTTTTGTTGACCTGTACCGGTTTCATCATATGAAATTCTGATAACTTGGGTATGTAAGAATAAGAAATGATATTACCATCTACATCACCCCATTTTTTTTGCTGGTAAATCACCTGTTTCTCGTTCCAATCGAACATTCTCACTTCATACAACCGGGATGAATAATCACCGATAAAAACAAATTGGTACCAGCTGCCTTGTGTAAGAGGAACGATTACCGGCATTTCAAATTCGCTTTCCATAGTTATAGAAGCTTCTTTCAAAAGTACAAAACCATCTTTTCCATATAATCCTTTAAGACTATCCACCTGCTTGCTAATGAGATCATCCTGGCAGGATTGTAAACGAATCACATCCTGGGAATAAGAAATGCTGAAACAGAAGAGAAGGGAGGCCAGGAGTACAGAGGTCTTTTTCATATTAGTTTTATATAGGTCGGATTGGGTATAAAAATAATACACAAATTCCGACACTTACTAGTTTCGCAACGAGATTTCAGTCCTTTTGGGACAATTCCGTAGTAAAACAACGGCAAATTTGAGACCATAGATTTCCAAAGGGAACGTGTAATAACCAAAGAGTGTAAATAATTCCTTAAAATAGGTTTTAAGTTTTGTCGCGGTAAAAATAGATCGCATCCGCTTGCCTTGTGCATGTGATCACAAGGTCATTGATACATACATGCTGTGGTAACGTGGTGCAGTAATAAACTACATCAGCTACGTCTTCAGCCGACAATGGTTCTAGTCCGTTGTAAACACTTTTAGCAGTTGATTCGTCGCCTTTAAATCGCACCAGGCCAAATTCTGTCTCTGCCGCGCCTGGATGAATGGCGGTTACTTTTATGTTATGCCTGAGCAGGTCAATACGCATCGCCTGGTTCAGTGCATCAACTGCATATTTGGTAGCACAATACACGTTGCCTTTTTCATAAACCTGTTTACCCGCAACGGATCCGATGTTTATGATGTGTCCTTGTTTTCGTATGGCCATCAACTGCGAAACTGTTTTTGCCACATACATAAATCCTTTGATATTAGTATCGACCATTGTATTCCAGTCACCAAGGTCTGCCTCTTCAAAATAATTACGTCCGAGTGCAAGGCCGGCATTGTTGATCAGCACATCAATATTTTTCCAGGTGCCGGGTAATGCGTTAATGGAATCGATAACAATTTTTTCTTCCCTAACATCAAACGGCAGGGTAAATACAGCTACGTTGTATTTGTTTTCCAGGGAAACACATAGCTGTTGCAGGCGGTCATTTCGTCTTCCGTTTAGTATGAGATCGTAACCATGTGACGCAAATTTTTCAGCGCAGGCTTTTCCAAAACCTGATGTAGCACCTGTGATAAAAGCAATCTTTGCCATAAAGAGAACGGGTAAGAAATCAAAAGTATGAAGACAAACAAGAAAATAGAACCTGAGTACATGGTGAAAAGCTACCTGACCAGCGTAACAGTTCCCTTAAGAAAAATTGGTTTGCCAAGATAATCAATAGCAGCAACCATCCATACAAACACATTACTTCCTTGTAAGGTGCCATCGATCCTGCCATCCCAACCGTGTTCGTTAGTAGTAGTATGGAAAATCATTTGCCCCCAGCGGTTAAAGATCTTAAAGTATTTAATCTGTTGTACCCCGACCGCGATTGGCCTTACCACATCATTCAAGCCGTCACCGTTGGGCGTAAAGCCCGATGGTACGAATACATAAGGATTCGTTTTAAAAACCTTTACCGATACAAATGTGGAATCTGAACAACCTATCTCGTCAAATACCTGTACGGTATAATGAATACTATCCACTTCCTGGTTATATATTCCAACAGGGTTCTTAATAGAAGTATTATTAAGGCCTGTAGGCGGCGACCATAAATAATTAATTCCTCCTTCGGCATTCAGTTGTAGTGGTTGCCCAACTATGACCAACGTGTCATTACCTGCGAAGGGTCGTATTTTTGGCATTACATTTACCAGCACTGTATCATGGCCGGGCTTTGGACAACCCTTGTTATCAAGTACTGTTAGCCTGTATTCCGTTGTATCTACAGGATATGCTATCGGGTTTAATGTATTCGGATTAACCAGTGTGTTTATTGGCGACCAGGTAAATGAGTTTCCATCATGAGAACCGTGGAGCTGCGCCGGTGAGTTGTAACAAATAGTTGTATCCGGACCTGCATTAGCAACCGGGTAAGGAACAGTTCTTACTACGATATTCTCGATAGCAGTACAACTTCCGATCCTTGCAATCACCTGGTAGTTGGTCGAAGGCGCTGAAGGAATCATCAAAGGGTTTTGCAAGGCAGGGTCATTCATAAAAGAGGCCGGTGTCGATGTCCATTGATGCTGCAACCCGTCGCTCACGATATTCAATTGCACGGAATCGGTCAGGCAAATGGTGGTGTCAGGCATTGCCCTGGTGGTCACTACCCTCACCACCCGCACCCGCACCGTGTCGGTGTTAATGCATCCCTGGTCATCGAGCTGCACCGTGTACGTAGTAGTTGTTGTTGGGTTTACAGTAGGTGAGGCTGTTGATGCATTGATCATATTAGTAACCGGCGACCAGCTAAAGTTTCCCGTTCCTGATGCCTGCAGTTGCATGTTATCGGGAACACAGATCAGCGTATCCCTGAACGCAAGCGTAATTGGCGACTTGTCTAATATCTTTATCGACTTAAACATGGTATCAAGACAACCTTTGCTGTTGCCCACAATAAACCGGACATTCTTCGTTCCTGTATCAGCATAAGTCCAGGTCGGGTTTTTAATAACTGATGTGTCGTTAAGAGAGTTAGGTTGACCAAAATCCCATCGCCATTTATCAACCACACCATAATTCGTCGTCGTACGATCGGTAAATTGAACAGGATTGATCAGGCAAACACCTGTGGATATAAAGTCAGGGAAAAATCCCGGCCATACTTTCACGATCGAGGTCGAGGAATCCGAACATTCCTGGTTGCGGTTGGTAACCAGCTTAAGGGTATAGTCGCCAGCGACTGAATAAGTATGCGTAGGATTTTTTAACGTGGAAATGTTGTTGGCGCCACTTCCCGGATCACCGAATTCCCAATAATAGGAATTGATCATCGGGCTGTTACTAAGATTATTGAATGTCATTGTAAATCCATCGCAGGAAATGTATTCCGGGTTAAGTTGTGCTTTTGCAATATCACAGCCGCCGGCTTTTATTTGCAGGTCCTTTCGTTGCGTCGCAATTACTTTCCCTTCCCTGATCTCGCTTACACAAACTGTAACAACATAAATTCCCTCAACGGGGGCTGTTCCGGAGATGAGCCCTGTAACAGGGTCTATCGTCACTCCTGGTCCTAGGGGAGCGTCATTGGAATAAGGAAAACTGTAATTGACCGACTGGTAAGGCGGATTGACAGGTGGATTGGGGTTTGGAGTATTAGGCCCGCCACCCTGGCCACCGCCCTGGCCCCCACCAACAAACGCTTCACAAAACGTGTAACGTAATTCATCTGTCACATCTTCATCAATGGCTGCAAAACTGTATGTAAAAGGATAGCCGCCACAGACGATTACAGTGTCAGTGCCCACAAACTTCGCACTGTTATTGGCTGGCCCCGTTGGTAAAATAGTTGTTCCCGGTATATCAGCGGTATATGTGGCGCCCATACTACCGGAGGCTGAAAGGTTATTAATCCCGTTTATCCGGCAGCAACGTTGGTAGGCTATAGTATAACCATTTGCCGAAGCAGGAAGCGTAATAGAGAATTCATAGTATCCAACCTCGTAGCAAACCACAGGCGCATTGGTTATGCAAGGACCGGGTGTGCCAAGTTGTAGTCGTTCGGTTTTGGTAATAGGAATGAGTTCATTATATACCAAAACATTTGTAGTTCGGTTAAAAACCCCAATCGCCGCACTGGGATCCAATTGAGCGCCGGCAGAAAAACAATCACGGTATAGCTTAAGTGTTACAAGGTATTGATATTGCCCATTCGACATACCCGTAAACCGGTAATACATCTCTCCGCCAGTAATGTGCTCTGCCAGCAGTGTTTTGGAGAAAAGAATGGTGGTGACTATGAGTAAAAAACGTTTCATTGGGGGCGTCAACGGTTCAGGTTTCGCTTAAAAATTTTTTGATTAAGTCATTGCTTTTTTCTTTCTCTTCCAGCATCCCCATATGTCCAGATTGATGCAGAATATGAATATACGATTTTTCAGGCATGAGTGATAGCTTCAACCCATCCTGCATGGGAATAGCAATATCGTATTCACCAAGTACAAAAAGTACGGGTAACGGAGTGGCTTTCAGTAGTTCAGTGGTGTCGGGTCTTTGCATCATTGCTTCGTAATATGAAACGAGTGAAGATGCTGAAAAGTTGTCCAGACTACGTATAAAGTCATCAATAAGACCAGGATTTTTCTCTTTTGATGCTGGTGAAAAAAGATTAGGTGTCGAATTTTTTAAAAATTCATAAGCGCCATGTTGCCGGATGAAGTCGATGCCTTTTTTCCGGGTAGCTTTTTTTTCTTCACTATCAGCATACGCCGATGAGTGAAACAAGCCCAGGGATTCAAGATAACCAGGAAAGTTTTTTGCGAAAGCAAGCGTAATATATCCGCCCATACTATGACCGATCATGGCCACCTTACTGATTGACTCGGAATCAAGAATAACCTTTAGTATTTCCGCCATTCCGTTCATGCTCATATCGTCGGTCATCTCCGAATCACCACTTCCCGGGAGGTCAGGTATGATCAACCGAAAATGGTCCTTCAGAAATTCAACCTGGTTATTCCAAACATCGCCCATTTCTCCAAATCCATGAACCAGCATCACCGCCTTACCATTACCATATAAGCGGTAAGCTATTTTTTTCTTTCTTATTTCAATTTGTTTATTCATGACAAGAGGTTTTAAAGAAACGCAGTCCTTATAAACGGTTATTTTTATTAATTCTTTGCCGGGTAAAAAAAATAATATTTAAAACCAATAGCAATATTGACACGGCAACAGCAGACCGTGAAAGCATGTCACCATGCCGTACAAAAAAGGTTTGCCTGCTGTCAACAGGAATTGTCATTTTTATAGATGTTGCAATATCCCATGGTTGCGGATTGATTACGTTTCCCAGGGGATCTATGAAACAACTGATTCCTGTGTTGGCGCTGCGTGCCACCCATTTCCTGGTTTCAATAGCACGAAGTCTTCCATAATTCATGTGTTGTTTATAACCCTGTGTATTGCCCCACCAGCCGTCGTTGGTGATAATGGTAAGAATGTTGGCGCCTTTGCGAACGTACTCAGTGATATAATCGCTGTAAATGCTTTCATAACAAATAATAGGCGCTGCTTTGAAATGATTATCCCAGGAAGTGAAAACCTTTCTTTCCGAATCTCTTCCGAGAGTGCCGCTGATACCGCCAAAATCTTCGAACCATTTTCCCATAAAATTTAAAAAAGACGGTAATGTTTCTACCCCGGGAACAAGTTTGGCCTTATGATATAATTGGATAGTAGTATCAGCGTCAAAAAATGCCGCCGTATTAAATGCATCGTAATAGGAATTGGCTGATGATTCAAACCTGGCGGTTGCCGGGGCATTTTCTTTTTCAGGCCCATAGTTTTTATAGCTATCAATACCGGTGACCAAACTAACGAAGGGATGGCGGTTAAGAAATGACCAGACAGGTGTATAGGAAGGATCTTCTTTGATCTGATCCTCCCAAACCTGGGCGGGTATCGCGGTTTCAGGCCATACAACCAGTGTGGTATTCTTATCTATTTGTTGTTCCGACAAAACGATCAATTTCTGAACCTGCGACTCAATCGATCCTGTAAATTTTTCCGTATAGGGGTCGACATTCGGTTGAACCACCACCACATTTTTAATTGCTGTTGCAAGGCCGGCTGCTACCGTTGTCCTTTCGCTGCTTATTATTAATCTGGAAATAAGGATTGGAAGGGTCATTACAACTATCCATATCGCTAATGTTATATAATAGTTTCTTGTTCTGCCATAGTTTCGGTACTCAGAAAAAAGAGAGTAAGCGATAATATTGGTAAGCAGCACCCACAAACTTCCCCCGGTGCTGCCACTGTATTCGTACCACTGCACCCATTCAGGATGCGTAGCGAATGAATTACCCAGTGTAAGCCATGGCCAGCTCAGATCCCAGTTGTGATGAATGAATTCGAATGCCAGCCAGTAAATAATGAGTGAACTATAACCGATCCACCTGCCAAACTGTTTTTTTGTAAGATAAAACAACAGCCAGGGAATGCACATCACAAGGCTGTTGGCAATAAAGGCGCCCATGGCCCCGGCTGCACTGGCATTCCATACCCACCACGTGGTTGCTACATTCCAGATCAGCATATGCACATACGTAAGGCCAACAAATTTTTTCCAGTTGTTAACGTGATCTTCTATCCAGAGCAAAGGCAGCCAGGCAATAAATATTAATAATGTAAACGGAGAAGTGGGCCATGCCGCCCATAATAACAAGCTACCAGAAACCGCCGAAATGAAAAAAGAGAAACGTTTCACAACTATTTATTTGTGTAAAAATAGTTTTTGTGTACTGCTGTGCAAATAATGAAATCTAAACAACAATTAAGAAACAAGCTCGGGTGCGAACAGGAAGCCAATAAAGCTCTTCACGTGTGTTAAGTTTTATAGCAATATTTGCGCTATCTCCTTCCAGTCAAACACCCTTCGGTGACGACCACTATCAGCATAGGCATTATGAGGTTGGGTAAATAGTATACTTAAAAATCCATTGAAACCATTAAGGTTCTTGAAATGATCATCAATCATTATATCTGCTTGTATGATATCCTTTGATCCGCAAAAAACTATTTGCTGCCAGGTAATGAACGGGAAAAACTCATTTAACCAGGATTGCTTTTCTGCCAGGCTTTTAGGAAATTCTGTGGCAGCAGAAACAATAAAAACCTGGTACTTTTCATTTAACCTTTCGACGATTTCCTGGCTGTCTTCCATGACGGATGTATACCTAAAGAAACCTTCCGTATGCAGGTGTTTTTTTGAATTAGGAAATACTTCCAATTCCGGTTTACCCATGATCTCTTCCACGGTTTTCTTTACACCTGTTTCTTTTTCTTCCCAGGCTATAAACTGCTGTACGGTGTCAGACAATACACCATCCATATCAATGGCTATTCTTTGCATCACTTTGAACTTGTAAACTTTTGAACTCGTTTTACTTCCTGCTATAATTCGGAGCTTCTTTTGTTATTTCAATATCATGGGCATGGCTCTCACGCATTCCTGCATTCGTAATTTTCACAAAACTTGCCTTTTTCAATTCGGCCATATCCTTTGCGCCGCAATAACCCATACCAGCACGCAATCCTCCCACGTATTGATAAACGACTTCTTTTAATGTGCCCTTATAAGCCACCCTTCCCTCTATGCCTTCGGGAACAAATTTCTTTACATCATCTTCCGGATCCTGGAAATAACGGTCGCTGCTGCCGGTAGCCATTGCACCTAATGAACCCATGCCACGATATTCTTTGAATTTTCTTCCCTCATAAATAATCGTTTCACCAGGACTCTCTTCTGTACCTGCAAAAATGCTTCCCATCATCACACAATCAGCACCGGCGGCCAGCGCTTTTACCATATCGCCGGTGTAGCGGATACCGCCATCAGCGATCAATGGAATATTTTTTTGTTTCAATACGGAATAGGCTTCCATGATAGCGGTAAGCTGCGGCACTCCGGACCCTGCTACAATACGTGTGGTACAAATCGAGCCGGGTCCAATTCCAACTTTCACTGCATCCGCACCTGCATCAGCCAGCGCTTTTGCGCCGGCAGCAGTGCCTACATTACCTGCTATAACATCCATGTTTTTAAAATTCTTCTTTACCAGCTTTAAAGCATCAATAACGCCTTTGCTATGCCCATGCGCACTGTCCAGCGCAATAACATCGGCGCCTACCTGCTGCAATGCACCAACCCGATCCATAAAATCTTTGGTAATGCCAACGCCGGCTCCTACCAGTAAGCGGCCGTATTGGTCTTTTAATGCATTCGGAAAACTGGAAACCTGTAAAATATCACGATAGGTGATAAGACCGATCAGCTTGCCGGATTTATCAACTACCGGTAGCTTTTCAATTTTATATTGCCGTAAAATTTTTTCTGCCTTTTTTAAATCAGTTCCTTCGGGTGCGGTAATAAGATTTTCAGTTGTCATCACTTCACTGATCTTCATCTTAACATCTGTTTCAAATCGCAGATCACGATTGGTAAGGATACCGGTAAGTTTCCCGTTTTTATCGATAATAGGAATACCGCCAATTTTATTGTCACGCATCAATTTTAATGCATCGCCGATCGTTGCATTTTCCAGCAATGTGATAGGATCTATTATTAAGCCACTCTCACTGCGTTTTACTTTTCGTACATGGCTTGCCTGCTGATCAATGGTCATGTTTTTATGTAAAATACCAAGACCGCCTTCACGGGCAAGCGCCATCGCCAATGATGCTTCTGTAACCGTATCCATTGCTGCGGATAATAAAGGCACATTCAGCGTTATGTTTTTTGTGAGGCGGGTTTTAATATCTACATCACGGGGAAGCACCTGACTATAGCCGGGAATAAGCAATACGTCATCAAATGTTAAACCTTCGCCGAAAAATTTTGTGGAACGGGCAGCTATTGGTTTGCTAGTAGCCGGAGAATTTCTTGTTGCCATGTGCAAAGATAGGGCAGGGCCTTATTATGCACCAAAAATTTTATACTCGCTTTTTGTTACCGTTAAAGCAAACATCTAAACTAAATGGAATGACAAATTCACAGGGTAATGTACAGTAAGAGTAAAAGCTTTAGCGTCGCTATTGACAGATATTGAAGTGCCGGCTTCTACCGGATAAGTGTTGTTGTTCCTTTCTGAAATACTTTTTTGCCCGTATCGCGATGCGTATAACTCAGGAACCAGGCAAACACGCCGGAATTTTGTTCAATGCCTTTTATTTTGCCATTCCATTTGTCCAGCCAGTTGCGGGATGAAAACACTAACTGACCCCAACGGTTGAAGACCTTAAATTCCAGGTTGTCCGCTTTTAATGCGTTATTGGGGTATAAAAAATCATTCAAGCCGTCGCCGTTGGGAGTGAAGGCAGTAGGCACAGCGATCAAACAATTATCAAGCACCTTCAACATTTTAGTCATGCTGTCGCTGCATCCGATGCTGCTGTTGGTGGCTACCAGCCGGATCATGTAATTCGATTCAATATTGGTCGCCGGGAAATAAAACGCATTGGGATCTTGCATGGAAAGTGTACGAAGCGTACCGAAGTTCCATTGCCACGTATCTATTAATCCTGTGCTAAGGTTTTCGGGAACAAACGGATCCTCGGGGCAGATCACATCCGGTATTTTAAAGTCAACCTTTACTTCGTTATCAAGGACGACCGTGTTTCTTGTTGAATCAGTGCAAACACCGTTTGTGACGGTAAGTTTAACTGTGTTGGTACTCGTTGCAGGAAAAATAAGGGTATGTGATGCTGTCGTTTTCGTGATCGTATTATTGAATACCCAATCCCACGTGTTTACATCATGGGCGCCATTGTGTGAAAACGTTAATGTATCCTGGCGGCATCCTATATCATTGGTATAGGAAAAATCGGCTGATACGGTATCGGCTGTAGTAAATGTAACGGGTAAAGGCTGAATTATCTTACCACATTCATCCCTCACGGCACCTCCATTTACGCTTAATTGCGGAGTGACGGTGTACGTACCTATTGTATAAATGGGCTTATCAAACTTTACCGTGATGATATCGCTCAAACCATCAGTACAATTACCCGAAGCGCCAATAACGGTAACAGTAGTGGGTCCGGTTACTAAGAAGTTGATTCCGTTTGCGGCAATAGTGCTGCAATCGATTTTTTTACTGAAATACAGCTTTATGGCGTCCGGAGCACATCCTGCCGTGCCAACACTGTCTATTGGGATAGGTTGCGGAATAATATAACTAAAAGCAATTTGTTCTGCATTGGCAATACCCCGATTACAATTATCTAACAGCGAATTTGCATCACTGCCTTCATTGATGATAAGTTGATAATTATTCGAGGTGAGGGGAGACGCCAGGGTAAGTGTTATTTCATCAAAATCAAAAGACGATGAACAGTTGGTAGCCTCTGCGGAAACTACGGTAGTAACGGCGGGTGAAATAGTGAACTCGCTTCCCGTGGTTGTCAGAGTGCTGCATCTCATCTTTTTATTGAGCTTAAGTGTAATTTTTGCACCATCGCACGATGGAGATGCTTTTAGCAAATGCGGTTCAGCCGGATCGGTAATAATGGCCGTTCCTCCACCAAATTCCAGCGAATAGCCGCTTTGAGAATCGGTAAAATGACTTACAAGTAAAATATATTCATGCCCCACTATTAATGTGGGCATTTGAGCAAAACGCGGTTCACTCCCGGTATAAGAAGACGCACATTGGATCGAAGCAGTACCGGTAGCGGATGTCCCTGTAGAACCTGGGTTGCCGGCCCAGTTGCCCGTCACAATAATATCACGGTTGGTGAAAACCTGGTCCGGGTTCAACCCAGTAACATCGTACAATTGCCAGTCATAATCATCAGTCAGGTCTTTGGGCGTAATGACAAATCCGAGTGTGCCGGCAACATAACAAGTGAATTTGTACCAGAAGGGGTTTTTATTCGCATATCCAGCTCCATCCGGGCATCCGGGAACAAAGAGGTCATTGGACCTGCAAATTGGTACGTTATTCTGCTCGAATTTGGTGGTACCGCAAACGGGAAACGCAGTAGACGGAGTTTGCCCCAGTTCGGTACAGGCCTGCCCCAAAGCTGAGTTTGCATATACGGAAAGAAAAATGATAAGGAATAAGATCCCTGACTTTACCGACATCATTGAACACTGGATAAATAGATAAGATACTAAGCCATTCTATGACAATCAAATATACTGTTACGTTGCCTGAGCTTGAAATCTCAGGCAATCTGGTATTGTTTGCCGGGTAAAGATAATACTACATTTTGTAGTTCAAGATTCAGAATGGCTGCGGCTACGGAACTGCTGCTCAAACCACTTTTGAAGTTGATTTCGTCAATATGAACGGAATTTTTTTCTCTTAAAATGCCAATAATTATTTTTTCGTCGTTATTCAGTTCAATAAATAGCTCGCGTTGACTCCTGGTTTTTGATTTTAACGTCTTTTGCTCCCAGTTCATCAGGTCAATCAATTCCTGCGCATCCGTCAACAGCACCGCTCTATTATTTTTGACCAGGTAGTTACAGCCTGCACTTTTTGTATCGGTTACTTTTCCCGGAAAAGCAAAAACGTCTTTGTTGTAATTGTTGGCGAGCTCGGCGGTGATCATACTGCCGCCTTTGATCCCTGTTTCTACTACAATGGTCGCGTCACTCATGCCAGCGACGATCCGGTTGCGGGTAGGGAAATTGTGTTTGTCGGGTTTGGTTTTACTCCTGAATTCCGTAAGCAGGCCGCCACCTGATTTCAAGATTTCTTTTGCCAGCCCCGTGTGCTGCGATGGATAAACCTGATCCAATCCATGAGCCAATACGCCAACGGTGGAAAGATTATTTTTTAATGAACTTTTATGCGCAATGGCATCAATGCCGTGAGCAAGTCCGCTGATCACCAATACATTCTGTTCTGTCAGATCTTCGATTAATTTTTCAGTTATTTGTTTTCCATAGTCAGTATGGCTGCGGGTACCGATAACCGCAATAACTTTTTCACTGTTTAGATCGGCTTCACCTTTATAGTACAGGAGAGTAGGAGAGTCGTAACAATTCAGTAGTCGTTTGGGATAATCCGGATGGGTGATAAACAGCGGTCTGATCTTATATTTTTCAATGAAAGCAATCTCCTCCTCGGCTTTCGAAAAATCGCTGAACGATTTAATACAATCCGCTTTGAAGGCGCCAATACCTTCTATTTTTTCAAGCTCGCGTTTTTTTGCTTTGAAAATATCTGCGACGTCGAATTGCTGCAATAATATTTTTGCTTGTACCGCACCGATGTTCGGGACAAGTGTTAACGCGAGCTGGTAAATTAATTCGGGATACATAGTAGCCGTGGTGTAAAATCAAATATAATTTTTTATGGCTACTAATATGATCAACCAATATTAAAAAGTTTACAAGGCTATCACTTTCATTTCTGTTCTCCTGTTTTGCCCCCGGCCGTCTTCGGTTTTGTTATCAGCAACGGGCTGTGTTTCTCCATACCCTTTGAAAGAAAGTCGTTGCGAAGCAATTCGTTTATTAATTAAATAGCCGACAACCGTTTTGGCCCGGCTGTTTGACAGAACAATGTTTTCCGATGGCTTACCCACATTATCAGTATGCCCGGAGATTTGGATTTTTACCGTAGGATTATCAGTCATCAATTGAACGATCTTATCCAGTTCTACCTGCGACTCCGGTTTTATGTCAGATTTATTTACATCAAAAAAGATATTATTTAATACCACCGCGGCATTGGCTTCGATAGGTTGTAAAGCGATATTTTTTTGATAAACAGAATCTGTGGCATGCTTACTCAATGAAAAGTTGTCAGAATAAAACAAGTATCCCTTCCGGTTAACGTTAAACACATAGTCTTTTCCAAGCGGCAATGTCATCAGGTAATTTCCCTGTTCATCCGTTTGTACTTTTGAAATAGTTTGTTTGCTCATGATATCGATAAGTTCGACTGCAGAGGGTAATCCTTTGGAAGTTTTTTTATCAAATACCTGTCCTTTTACCCATAACGTTTTGTAAGGACGTATGTCCTCCCGCAATTCAAATGTATATATGTCCATTCCGCCTTTGGTGTCACTGCGGTCGCTGGCATAATAAGCAGTTTTTCCATCGGCCGAAACAAACAAAGTTCCTTCACGGTTGATGGTATTAATTGGATAACCAAGATTTACGGGTTTGCTCCAGTCACCCATTGGTCCTTTTTTTACAAGAAACAAGTCCTCATCGCCATAGCCCGGCCAATAATTGGATGTGAAATATAAGGTCTGGTTATCCACATGAATAAAAGGACTTTGTTCATCACCGCTTGTATTTATCCCTTCGCCAAGATTCTCGGGTTCACCCCATTTTCCATTAGGTTGTAAATGCGAAACATAGATATCGCTGCCACCAAAGCCGCCGTGCCTGCGGCTGGCAAAATACAGGTCTCTCTTGTCCGGCGATAAGCAAGGCTGCGATTCCCATTGATCCGAATTGATCCATCCTCCTAAGTTGATGGGCTCGCTCCAGCCGTCTTTATCAAGGTAAGAAATGTAAATATCACAACTTCCAAACCCGTCAGGACGATAACATCCGGCGAAGACCAGCCATTGTCCGTCTATTGAAATGTTTTGGGCGGCTTCGTTCTGTTCCGTATTGACATTACCTCCAAGCGGCTGTGCTTTGCTCCATTGAATACTATCCTTTTTACTGCCGAAAAAATCTTCGTTCATCCCTTTTAATCGCCGCGTAAAAATGAATTCTTTACCATCGATGGTAAGCGAAGGGAAATATTCTGACTCCGTTGTATTAATGTCATCGCCCAGATTTTGCGGCGCAAACACATAATTACTGTTTGTGTTCTTCTTTGCATAGTCTACTGCAAATTCATAACTGCGCTTCCGGTATTGAGCGGCTTTTAATGACGTAGAATTCTTAGGTGGGTCTTTTTCGAGTAGTTCGTTAATAGCATTCAACGCTTTTTCAAACTTACCCATGCCTGCGAGATTGATGGAATAAGGAAGTTTATATTCTATGGTATAGCCGGGATCCTGTGCAAAAGCCTTTTCATAGTATTCAATACTTGCTTTGTAATTTTTTTGTTGACCATACACCCCTGCAAGTGATAAATACGCATCGAGGTATTTATTGTCGGTCTTAATGGCTCGCTGTAGCAGATCAGCCGCGTTGGTAAGATGACCATCCTGGGCCTGGTTCATGGCCTGGTTATAAAGAGCAACGGCTTTCTTGTCTACTTTGTCAGAGTCGTACGGCTGCGCAAATGAGCTATGCAGAATTGAACAGGTTAACAGGTATAGAACAAATTTTTTCATCAATGGATATTTTCATTACAAGAACGAAACTAACTCACTTTTATTCCCTTTAAGTCCGCCGGAAGCTATTCTGTCAGGGAACATTTATATACTTGTGGATCTGCAGGCTGAGTTCCCATTGCGGATGCGCTTTTATGTAGTCGACGATCAATGGGGTGATTTGTGCCGCTTTGCTCCATTCAGGTTGCAGGTATAATTTGCATGCAGCAGGAACCTGTGCAGCATATTTTTCGGCCCACGAAAAATCGCTTTTATTGAAAATGATAATTTTTAATTCATTTGCTGCTGCGATCACTTCGGGAAGCGGTTCTTTAAATTTTTTTGGCGATAAGCATATCCAGTTCCAATGGCCGCTTAAAGGCGATGACCCTGATGTTTCAATGTTTGTTTGCAAGCCAGCATCCTGTAGTTCGCTTGTCAACGCAGCGAGATTATGGAGTAATGGCTCGCCACCGGTAATGACGACAATCCCGGCAGGCGTATTTTTAATTGCAGATTTCAAACGATCGATTTCGAACATCGGGTGGTTAGCAGCATCCCAACTTTCCTTTACATCACACCAAACGCAGCCCACATCACAACCACCTAAACGAATAAAGTAGGCAGCTTTTCCCTGGTGATACCCTTCACCTTGAATGGTATAAAAATGCTCCATCACGGGAAGTGGCGAAGGTTTTATCAAACCCGAATGATCCATTTGCACGTTTTCATTTTTCACAGTTCCCATATTAATTTTTCATTGTACAGGACAAGTAGGTATTCTTCATTAATGCAGCTATTGTCATCGGACCCACTCCGCCTGGCACCGGTGTTATCCACGAAGATTTTGGCGCTACCGCATCAAACTCGACATCACCCTTTAATTTAAAGCCGCTTTTCCTGGTTTTGTCCTCAAGCCTTGTAATGCCTACATCGATAATAATGGCGCCTTCTTTTACCATATTGGCCTTTACGAAACCAGGCTGACCGAGTGCAGCAACAATGATATCTCCCTGCAAACAAATCTCCTTGAGGTTTTGAGTTTGTGAGTGGCAAATAGTGACCGTGCAATTGCCGGGATTGCTGTTTGCGCTTAATAAAATACTCATGGGTCTTCCAACGATATTGCTTCGCCCGATGACAACGGCATGTTTTCCTTTTGTATTAATCTTATATTGTTCCAGCAGCAACATGATGCCATAAGGGGTCGCAGGTACAAAAGTGGGCAATCCCTGGACCATTTTACCAATGTTTACCGGGTGAAATCCGTCCACGTCTTTGTCCGGGCTTATTGTATTGATAACATTCTCATCCGAAATATGTTTGGGCAAAGGAAGTTGTACCAGGATACCATCTACGTCCGTATCTGCGTTTAATTGTTCTATTTTTTCCAGCAGCTTATTTTCTGAAATGCTATCCTCAAAGCGTATCAGTGTAGACTTAAACCCGGTTTCTTCGCAGGCTTTTACTTTAGCAGCTACGTAAGTTTCGCTGGCGCCGTTGGTTCCTACCAGGATGGCAGCGAGGTGAGGTATTTTTTTTCCTTCATTTGACCGGCGGGCTACATCAATTCTAAGATCATCTTTAATGGCCTGTGCAGCCTTTTTTCCGTCTAAAATTTGCATGGCGCAAACCTACAGAAACTTTATATCCTAAACCGTTATCAGGTGAATAAAAACTTGTTTTTAGCAGTATCGGCGTCATAGGGATGTAATATTATTTGTATAACTTACAAATACCAAAACATGCTACCATTGAGAAATAGAGCCATCTGTCTATGCCTTATGACGATGCTTGCCACCCTCTGTGCAAACAGCCAGCACTTACGCCGGCCAATTGCAGTCGCTTACACCGGTCTCGGTGCCTACAGCATTGATCACGCAGACGTTTTTTCGTTTACTGCCAACCAGGCTTCGCTGGCGCAATTGAAGAATGCAGCGGTAGGCGTATATGGGGAAAGAAGATTTTTACTGAACGGGTTAAATAATTATACAGCCGCAATCGGCCTGCCGACACAGTCAGGCAACTTTGGGTTAAAAGCCGGTTATTACGGATCCAGTGATTATAATGAAAGTCAACTTGGATTAGCGTATGGAAGAAAGCTTGGAAATAAAATAGATATTGGAGCGCAGTTTAATTACAACGGTATTCAAATAGCGGGATACGGAAGCGCAGCAGCTATCAGCTTTGAATTCGGAACTGTGCTTCATCTCAGCGAAAAACTTCACGCCGGTATACATGTCAATAATCCTGTTGGTGGAAAATTTGGAAAAGCGCAGCAGGAAAAATTATCTTCTGTTTACACCGCAGGATTTGGTTATGAGGCTTCGGATAAGTTTTTTGTAAGCACGGAAATCATAAAAGAGGAAGATCAGCCCGTAAACGTAAATGCGGGAATGCAATACAAACTTATCCCGCAATTGCTCGCAAGGGTCGGAATGTCTACTGCCACATCAACGGGCTGGATGGGATTTGGTTTATCATGGAGATCATTTCGCGTCGACGTTACTGCGGCTTACCATCCGCAGTTGGGTATTACGCCGGGGCTTCTATTGCTTTTTAATTTTAAAGCCAAGGAAATTGAAAAGGATTAGCATTATATTTTTCGCTATTCATTGTTCACTTTTCATTTCCTTTGGACAGGAGATACCGGCATCTGCGGAACAGCAATTAGAAAACCTGGCAGATGTGGAACAGGGGGAGACGGAAGATGACTCGTACCTGCAACAGCTCGAACATTTCAGAAAAGACCCTCTCAATGTAAATATGGCCGACATAAATGAACTGAGAGAGTTACGAATACTTACCGACCTCCATATCATTAATCTAATTTCTTACCGGCGATTGTTTGGAAGATTTATCAGCATCTATGAATTGCAGGCAATACCAACATGGGATGTAAGCACACTGCGTAAATTATTGCCTTTTATTACTATTACTGCCCCGGTTTCATTAAAAGACGATCTTGGTGTACGTTTTAAAGCAGGAAGCAACAACCTGTTATTTCGCTTTACACAAGTGATAGAGAAACAGAAAGGGTTTGACAAATCTTTAAGCGGTACAAAATACCTTGGCGGACCCCAGCGATTCTTTTTCCGTTATCGCTATACGTTCAAAAACTTACTGCAATTTGGTTTGGTCGCTGATAAAGACGCAGGCGAGCAATTTTTCAAAGGCGCACAAAAAAAAGGATTCGATTTTTACTCTTTTCATTTGTTTGCCCGTAAGATCGGTATCATCCAGTCATTAGCCCTAGGTGATTTTACCGTTAATATGGGGCAGGGATTAATACAATGGCAAAGTCTTGCGTTTAAAAAAAGTGTAGATGTAATGGGTGTCAAACGACAGTCGGCGATTTTGCGTCCCTATAATTCGGCGGGTGAATTTAATTTCAATCGTGGAGCTGGCGTCATATTGAAAAAAGGAAACGTAGAAGCCACCGCTTTTGTATCAATCCGGCATTTAAGTGCAAACTTTACAGCCGATACGATAAATTTTGAAGATTATATTTCGTCTTTTCAAATGTCCGGTTACCACAGAACAGCGGCAGAGGCTGCTGATAAAGGAAGTTTGCGGCAAACCTCCCTGGGTGGAAATATAAAATACCTTGGCAATCGCTGGCATGTAAGTATCAACGGTGTTCATTACAGTTTTTCTGTACCCGTTCAAAAACGAGATGAGCCTTATAACCTATTTGCCCTGAGCGGAAAAAGCTGGAACAATTTCAGTGTTGATTACAGTTATACCTACCGAAACCTTCATTTTTTTGGCGAGGCTGCTTCGGACAAAAATTTAAATAAAGCATTTTTAAATGGCCTTTTGATAAGCGTTGATCCGCGGGTAGACATTGCGTTTATGCACAGAAATATTGCCAAAAATTACCAGGCGGTAAATGCAAATGCCTTCACTGAGAATGTGTATCCCACCAACGAAAATGGAATTTACGCAGGTATTACTATCCGGCCTGCTTCAGCATGGAGAGTGGATGCGTATGGAGATATTTACCGGTTTCCCTGGCTTAAGTTTGGCGTAGATGCGCCAAGTTCCGGAAGAGATTTTTTGGCACAGATCACGTATACACCTAACCGCCAGGTTGAAATTTATACCCGCTTTAAAAATGAATCAAAGCAAGTAAACCAATCAGATAATATAACTACTACCAATTACCTGGTACAGGTGCCAAAACAAAACTGGCGAATACAAACCAGTTATAAAATAAATCCAATGATTGCTATCCGGAACCGGCTGGAAATGAGTTGGTATAATAAAGAGAAAGAGGATAGTGAAACAGGTTTCCTTGCGTTCGCTGATATTATTTTTAAACCTATGATGAAACCTTTCTCAGGGATACTGCGTTTACAATATTTTGAAACAGACGGGTATGACTCACGCCTGTATGCCTACGAAAATGACGTGTTGTATGGCTATTCAATACCTGCTTTTTTTGACAAGGGTTACCGGTATTATTTTACGCTGAATTATGACCTGAATAAAAAAACATCTTTTTGGCTGCGGCTGGCACAAACGATTTACAGGGATAAAAACTCCGTCGGTTCGGGTCTTGATGAAATTGCTGGAAATCGCAGAACGGAACTGAAATTACAGGCGCGATACCTTTTTTAATTGAATCTGAATTTCTTAGACTGCAAAGATTTTTTTGGGCGTTGTTAAAAAAAACTGAATTTTGGTGCAGCAACAGAAAACTTACTGGTGTCTACTATTGAAGTTAAACACAACGGTTGCCACCTGCCACCCAGGTTGGCTTTCCGCAAAAAAATGGTATCACAAGCTTCACCTCCTCGTCGCTCCTTAGGAAATAGTTACAAAACTGGCTGCCGCGTAATGGTAGTATGCACAAGCCCCACCCTCGTTTGATTCTTGGGATTTATAGGTTTAAGATCTATAAGTATTTGTATAAGCACCTTCTCTTAATATCCTTTGATGGTCTTTTAGGACAAGTTTGAATTTCTAAAATTTAAATTAAAATCACATGAGAAAAGTCGCATCACTGTGTGCAGTGCTAATGCTATTTAGTGCGTTGGTATTTGCTCAAACAAAAACGATTACCGGCCAGGTGAAGGACAGCAAAGGAGATCCTGTTCCTTTTGCTAATATTACGGTAAAAGGCACTACTACAGGTACTTCGGCAGACGCCAACGGTAATTTTTCTATAGAAGCAAGCGAGGGTCAAACACTGCTGATCAGCTCGGCGAGTTTTGCTGAGCAGGAAATTGCCATCGGAACATCTTCATCTGTAGCAGTTACCTTACAACAGCAGGGAAACCTCCAGGAAGTGGTTGTTACCGCTCTGGGTGTAAGAAGGGCAAAAAATACACTTCCTTATGCTGCCCAGCAGATAAAAGGTGATGATGTTACAAATGTCCGCACGTCTAATGTTGGTAGTGCATTATCTGGTAAAATATCCGGACTAGAAGTGCGCCAGGGTAACTCATTGGGAGGTTCGACCAATATTGTGATAAGGGGCACAAAATCGCTGACCAATAATAACCAGGCTCTTTTTGTAGTAGATGGCGTACCCATTGATAATTCAAATACGAATACAAATGGAACAGGTCGTGGAGATGCTGGCATTAGCCAGGTCACTGGTAGAGGTGGTTATGACTATGGAAATGCTGCAGCAGACATTAATCCCGATAATATCGAATCCATTAACGTTTTGAAGGGTGCGGCTGCTTCTGCCTTGTATGGTTCCCGTGCAGCTAACGGTGTTATAATGATCACCACCAAAAAAGGGCGCAAAGGGCTCGGAGTAACTATAAATTCAGGACTTATTTTTGGTTCGATAGATAAAAAAACTTTTCCTGAATACCAGAGTGAATATGGTGCCGGATATGCGATCACCGGGTACTCAAAAGCTTCAGATGGATCTCCCAATGAAGCATTTTGGTATTTTGATGCAAATGGTGATGGTACCGATGATCTTGTAGTTCCTACCAGCGAGGATGCATCTTATGGTTATAGATTTGATCCCAATTTAATGGTCTATCATTGGGATGCATTTGATCCTACCTCCCCAAATTATCAGAAAACCCGACCATGGGTAGCTGCGGCCAATACTCCGGATGCGTTTTTCGAAAATGCTTTAACCAATAATAACAGCATCCAGTTGGATGGAGGTAATGACAAAGGTACTTACAGGCTGGGTTATACCCGTAATGACGAGGAAGGAATTTTGCCTAACAGCAAAATAGTAAAGAACATCCTCAACTTCGGAGCCAGCTATGATATGACCAGTAAACTGACTGCTACCGCCAGTATTAGTTATTCCAAGATTGATGGTAAGGGTAGATATGGCACTGGTTATGATGGGCTGAATGTGAACCAGCATTTCCGCCAATGGTACCAGACGAACATGGATATTGTTGAACAAAAGGATGCTTATTTCAGAACCCGTAAAAACATTACCTGGAACTGGCGGGATCCATCCACACCGGATGGTATTCGTCCCATTTATACTGATAATTTTTATTTTATGCGGTATGAAAGTTTTCAAAATGATACCCGAAGCCGCATATTTGGAAATGTATCATTGAATTTCAAAGCCACAGATTGGTTAAGTTTTTTAGGCAGGATATCGCTGGATACGTATGATGAGATACAAGAGGAAAGAAAAGGGTTTGGCGGTGTCGACCCCGCTCAGTACGCACGGTTCAACAGGAATTTCCAGGAGCTTAATTATGACCTGATGGCTAACGTTGATAAGGATATAAATGACGATTTCAATTTTAAAGGTCTTATTGGTACCAATATGAGAAGGACTAAAACCAATAGCATTTATGCCACTACCAATGGGGGGTTGATTGTTCCCGGGCAATATTCAATCAACAATTCGTTAAACCCCGTAAGTGCACCACTTGAGTCATATCGTCCTATCGCTGTCGATGGTTATTTTGCTGGTGTAACATTGACCTACCAGGATTATATAGCTCTCGATGGTACTTTCAGGCGAGACAGATCTTCTACGTTGCCTGCAGATAATAATGAATATAATTATTATTCAGTGTCCGGAAGCTGGCTGTTCTCTCACCATTTGCAGCAGGTTAGTTGGTTATCACACGGCAAACTCAGGGCGAACTATGCCGAGGTAGGTAATGATGCCGCGTGGGGCTCTGTTTTTGATACGTATGTTAAACCTGACCCATTTGGCAGCAGCACTTTGTTTACGTTACCTTCTCAAAAGAATAATGAAGAGCTGGTGCCGGAACGAACTTTTAGTAAAGAAGTGGGCCTTGAAATGTCATTCCTCAAAAGCAGGTTAGGTTTCGATGCAAGCTATTACATTACAAATACAAGAGACCAGCTTATACCTGTTGCTATATCAACATCTACTGGTTATAGCTTTAAATTCCTGAATGCCGGTGATATTCAAAATAAGGGTTTCGAAATTTCTTTATTTGCCACGCCTGTCAGAACAACAGATTTCTCCTGGGATGTAACCCTCAATTGGACAAGAAATAGAAATAAGGTGGATGCATTGTATGGTGATAGCAAAAATCTCCAGATCGCTTCCTTCCAGGGTGGTGTTTCTATAAATGCTTCGCTGGATCAGCCTTACGGCACCATTCAGGGAAAAACCTGGATGATGATTGACCCCAAAGATGCAACAAACACTGTTGAGTGGGATGGAAAAGGAGCAAAATTGGTTGGAACAAATGGCAGGTATCTTCAATCGGTCTCTACAAATAATGTAATAGGAAATATTAATCCTGATTGGATCGGAGGTATCAATAATACATTTAAGTTTAAGAACATTTCTCTTGGCTTTCTAATTGATGTACGCCAGGGTGGCGATATTTTCTCTCTTGATATGTATTATGGCCTGGCTACCGGAATTTATCCTGAGTCAGTTGGTTTGAATGACCTGGGTAATCCTTCACGTGATCCTGTAAGTGCTGGAGGCGGAATTATCATTCCCGGCGTAAAAGCAGACGGAAAACCAAACGATATAAGAGTAGCCAATGATTTCGGTACATATGGCTATGCCCGTAATCCCGCCGCCGCGTTTGTCTATGATGCCAGTTATGTAAAATTGCGGGAAGCCAACATTACTTACTCTTTACCAGGTAACGTAGTTGATAAATTAAAATTTGTTAAAGGAATAGACTTTTCTGTGATAGGACGAAATCTTTGGATCATCCATAAAAATTTACCTTATGCAGACCCTGAAGAAAATCTTTCATCCGGTAATGCTCAGGGTTATCAAAGTGGTGCTTATCCCACTACCAGGCAAATAGGAGTTAATCTTAAACTGAAATTTTAAAAGAAACAATTATGAAAAAGTATGTAATAATAATATTGCCGGTTCTTGTCTGGATGCTGGTGTCCTGTACGAAGGATATTACCCGCTTCAATGAGGAAACTAAAAATCCCGCAACTGTACCAGCAGAAACACTTTTTTCTAACGGGGTGAGAAACCTCGCCGATGTGTTGGCTAGTGCGAATGTAAATATCAATGTATTTCGATATACTGTACAACATTGGGGTTCTACTACCTACCAGGATGAACCAAACTATGATTTTGGTACCCGTAATATTCCGCAAACATGGTGGACAATCATGTACAGGGATGTTTTGGCAGATCTAAAAGAGTCTAAAAGGCTGATCAGTGAAATTGAACCAGGAGGCGTAAATATTTCGGAGGCCGTTCAAAAAAACCAGCTGGCTATCATTGATCTGGTGGAAGTATATGTTTATAGCGGCTTGGTTAACACTTTCGGAAATATTCCTTATACGGAGTCCAATGATGTCGAAAACGTGTTTCCTAAATATGATGACGCAAAAACGATTTACGATGATCTGTTTGTAAGGCTGGATAAAAGTATTACTGACTTGGATGAAAGCTCGGAAGGTTTTAGTGCCGATGCCGATTTTTTTTACGGCGGCAATGTAGCTAAATGGGTCAAATTTGCAAATTCCCTCAAAATTCGCTTGGCGATGACGATAGCCGATGCAGACGCAGCCAAAGCAAAATCAGCTTTTGAGGCAGCAGATGCCAATGCATTTTCCAGTTCTGCAGACAACGCCGTATTTCATTATTTGCCAACAACGCCCAATACCAATCCTATATGGGTTGATCTTGTGCAAAGTGGCCGGGCAGATATGGTAGCGGGAGCTCCTTTGCTGGATGAATTAAAAACATTAGGGGATCCACGCCTTAGCCAATACTTCGCCCCGAATAATGATGGTGATTATGATGGGGGTATTATAGGTTCTAATAATACGTATGCTGAAACTGCCAGGCCAAGTATTAAAATGACAGAACCTGATTTTCCGGTTGTACTATTGGATTATTCGGAAATAGAATTTTACAGGGCTGAAGCAAAAGAAAGAGGTTTTACAGTAAGTGGTACTGCGCAGGAGCATTACAATAATGCGATCAGGGCTTCTATTTTAGATTGGGGTGGAACGGATGCAGAAGCGACAACATACCTGGCTAAGCCTGCTGTTAATTATGCTACAGCTGCAGGCGACTGGAAACAAAAAATAGCCTTTCAAAAATGGATAGCCTTGTATAATAGGCCCGCAACAGGCTGGCTGGAAATCCGCAGGTTGGATTATCCGGAATTGCAGCCGCCTACCACTCCGGACTCGGGCTTCCCAAACAGGTTTCCTTATCCGGCAAATGAACAAACGCTGAATCCTGAAAATTATGCTTCAGCAGCGGAGGCTATAGGGACTGACAAAGCGGAGACCAAACTCTTTTGGGACAAATTTTAAGTTTTTACAGCAGCAAAAAAGAGGAGGTTCGGTAAGGACCTCCTTTTTTATTGGTTTACCTCTTGCCTTTCGGTAAAGGATTTAGATTGAAAATTAATAATATCCATCAATAATTTAATTTGAATCAACAAGTTATTTTTTTATGAACGGCAATAATGGTTTGTTAAAAAAAAAGTTATCTTGGCGCAGCAAAATTCATGGTTAAGGTGTCTCTTTTACGTATTTGGTCTCTGATTACCACCATTCTCCATTGAATCTGAACGTTTTAAAAACTAAACAAACATTAACATGAGAAAACTCGCATCACTGCTTGCGGTGCTACTGCTTTTTAGTGCATTAGTACAAGGGCAAACCCGGACTATTACGGGTAAGATTACAGATGAGAAAGGAGCACCCATTCCATTTTCATCCGTGAAATTTAAAAATTCACTAAAAGGGGCTTCCGCAGACGAAAACGGAAACTTTAAAATTGAGGCGACCACGGAACAGTTTATTATTGTGTCTTCTACTGGTTTCCAGGATAAAGAAGTATCAGTAAAGGGCCTCAATCAGGTTTCAGTTCAATTGGCTGGATTAGGTAATGTAATGGATGAAGTTATCGTTACCGCGGGAGGTATCAAATCAAAAAGGAAGGAAATTGGAACAGCTAACACCGTGGTCAAATCCGATGTGTTGATTGCGGGAAAGTCTACAACTATTTCCGGCGGTTTGCAAGGCAAAGTAGCAGGCTTACAAATTAATGCTACCGGAAGCGGTGTTAACCCAAGTTACAGATTAGTGCTTCGCGGCCAGCGTTCTATTACAGGAAACAACCAGGCTCTGCTGGTTTTAGACAACGTGATTGTTCCGAACGATATTTTGGGAAATCTGAATCCGGAAGATGTAGAAGATGTGGTTATATTGAATGGCGCCGGAGCTGCGGCTTTATACGGTTCACAGGCTTCTAACGGTGCCGTGATCGTTACCACCAAAAAAGGTAAAAAAGGCGTTACAGCTATTACTGTTTCTAATACTACTACTATTCAGGAAGTAGCCTTTTTGCCAAAGATTCAGAAAAAATTTGGCGCTGGTGGCGGTGGTGAGTTTAATTACCTGGAAAACCAATCTTACGGAGATGCATTTGACGGAAGTATGCGTCCACTCGGGCCTGCATTGGAAGATGGTTCTCAGGATTCCACTGCTTATTCCTACAAACCTGGTCATGATGATTTCTGGGAAAAGGGGGTAACCAATCAAAGTGATTTCTCTCTTACGAGTGGCGATGACGTTTCCTCTTTCTACTTATCAGGTCAGTATTCAACCACAAAAGGAACTACTCCTGGTGATAAATACAATCGTACTTCGCTTCGTGTTAACGGTACAAGAAAAATAGGTAATAATATAAATGTTACTTATGGTTCAGCGTATGTTCAAAACAGGTATGATATTACATCCGCTACAGGAAGTGTTTACGGCAATATGCTTAACATGCCTTCGAACGTCGATATTACCAAGTATAAAAATTGGAAAACTGATAAATTCGCAAATCCAATTGGTTACTACAACCCCTGGTATCAAAATCCATATTTCACTGCAGAAAATTACAGGGATTTAACGAGAAATGATTATTTGACGGCAAATGTGGAAGTAAAATTTACTCCCATTAAAAATCTTGACCTGGTGGTACGGCAGGGATTGGCTACAAGAAATTTTTCAACCAAAGGCACCACTAAAGAATTCAATTACTCAGAATTTTCCAAGCATACGGAAGCAAGTTCCAAGTCGGATATTCCCGGATCAGTTTCTGATGGTAGTGGCTATACTACCCAGTTGCTGAGCGATGCATTTGCTCAGTATACCCAGAAACAAGGCGACTTTGACTTTAAGCTAATCGCGGGTGCACAATGGCGCCAGGACGAAGCTAAAAATGTTAACGTGTCTGCTAACGGCTTAGTAGTACCCGATTTGTTTAATGTAAGCAATGGTGTTGGAACTCCGGGTGCCGGCGAAGCCAGCTACAAAGCCCGTCAGATTGGTATCTATGGAGATCTGCGTATTGGATTCAGAAATTATCTTTTTCTTCATGGTACGGCCCGCCAGGACTGGGTATCAATCCTTGCTCCTGAAAACCGGAAGTTCTTTTATCCTTCTGTGGATCTTTCTTTTGTGGCTAGTGACGCAATTGATGCGCTCAAAAATAGTGATGTGGTCAGCTATTTGAAATTGCGGGGTGGCTGGTCAAAAGTAGGGCAGGTGAATCTGTCAGGTACTTTTGGTGCTTACCAGCTTTCTCCAACAGCAGGTTCAGGTAGTGGATTTCCTTTTGGAAGTCTGCCAGGTTTTACAATTGGCAATACACTTGTGTCCAACAATCTGAAACCTGAAATTACCGCAGGCTATGAAGTAGGATTTGATCTGAACTTGTTTAAAGATCGTTTTACGTCCAACTTAACATGGTATAGTACAAAGACTGATGACCAAACTGTTACTACTGCCGTATCAGGAACATCCGGCTATACATCGTTAAGAACCAACGTTGGACAAACGCAAAGCCAGGGTTTGGAACTTACTGCACACGTGACACCTATTCGTGACGCAAACTGGACTGTAACTGTAGGTGGAAATTACACTTACCTCGACAATAAAGTTAATTTCATAACTGCAGATCTGCCGGTCTTAAATTTAGTTTCAAGTGGAACGGCTATTTCTTCAGCTATGGCAGGTCAGGTTTTCCCGGTTATCCGTGGATTTGATTATAACCGCGATCCCCAGGGACGTGTTATCGTTGATCGTATCACAGGTCTCCCGAGCAAATCAGATACGGTTTCTATTTTAGGAAATGCAGTGGCGAAACACAGGATGAGTGTCGATGGCACAGTAAGATATAAGAATTTCAGTCTTTCTTTCCTCTTTGAATATCGCGGAGGTTATAGTGTGTTCAACGGTATCGGTACCGAAATGGACTGGTCAGGTACTGGCTACAGAACAGCAATTTATGATCGCCAACGATTTGTTTTCCCTAATTCCGTGTATGCAGACCCTGCAAATCCAGGTAAGTACATCGCTAATACGGATATAACGGTAAAGAATCCTGCGGGTAACAGTGGTTTTTGGTCGGACGGAATCAATAGGGAGGTTACTTCCAATTATATGAGTTCAGGAGATTTCTGGAAGCTAAGAGAAATTGCACTTTCTTATGACCTTCCTGCTTCGATTTTGAGCAAGACTAAGTTTATAAGAGGTATCACCGTAAGTGTTCAGGGACGTAACTTGTTAATGTGGATGGCTAAGGACAATTATTATACAGATCCTGAATATAGTGCAGCTGGCAGCGATAACAATGGTATTGGTCTTACTAGCATCAGTCAGACACCGCCGGTTCGTTACTACGGTGGTACAATATCATTTAAATTCTAAAAAGTGATAACGGATCAAATTGATTAAAACATCTATTTGCTGTGAATTATTGATTGAAAATAATATGCTGCAAGTAAAATAATGAAAACAAAAAACATTATGAAAAAAATTAGTTCAATACTTTTTATAGGGTTGGCAGTGCTAGGCACTTCCTGTAAAAAATATCTTGATATCAACAAAAATCCAAACACTGCAGGAGTTGAAACGATAACCGCAGATTTGTTGTTACCACAGGCGTTAACTTCCACTGCTAATACCTTGAATGGTTACAATACCATGGGCGCACAGATCGGTGGGTTTATGGCCAATGCAGGGGGTTATGGAGGTTTCGGCGTAAACATTAGCTACCAGTTTACCACCGCCAACTGGAATGGCCAGTTTTCCGCACCTTATGATAATCTTGAAGATTACCAGACAATTCTGAATTTAACAGACGGTGACGACCTGGCCAGCTATTATAATGCTGCTGCCAGGATTATGAAAGCGTTGAATTTTCAGTTGCTGGTAGATGCCTACAATGATGTTCCTTACTCCGAGGCATTAAAAGGTGGAGAGAATCTTTCTCCCAAATATGATGTGGGTACGGAGATCTACAAATCTTTAGCTGAGGAATTGGATAAAGCAATAGCCACTATTAATACCGGCGACGCTACTCCTGGTGTTACTCCATTGGGTAGCACTGATGTACTTTTTGACGGAGACATGACTAAGTGGAAAAAACTTGCTAACACGGTTAAGTTGAGATTATTAGTACAGGGCAACGGTAAAGTCACATTTACAAACACAGGTGTTAGTGCGGATGGGTTTCTTACTGAAGATGCGCTGATCAACCCTGGGTATGTAAAAGATGCAGGAAGGCAAAATCCAAAATGGAATTCATGGGGATTTACATATGATAACACGCCCGGCAATAAGGCATGGATGCCAACAACTTTTGTTTTGGCTTTTTATGACGGTAAAAAGCTTTCGGATCCAGGAAGAGGAGAGGCTTTGTATTATAAGTGGCCAAGTGTACCTACAAACAGGTTAGGATTTGAAGGAACGGGTATCACCTCAAGCCCTGATGGGAGCTTCTGGTATCCGAATGACGACCGTACGCCTGCCTCCGCTGGTGGAGCTACCGGAGTTCTGAAAGGTCCTTCTGCGAGTTTCCCCCTTCTTACTGCGGCTGAAAGCTATTTTTTACAAGCAGAGGCTGCCGTAAGAGGTATCATAACTGCAGATGCTTCTGTATTATTTGATCAGGGAATTGCCGCTTCATTCGCTTATCTGTATACAGAGGAAAATGGCGATGTAGCTGGTGATCCTGTTGGCGATGCGACGTCATATATTGCGGATAACAATACAAGCCGGTTAGCAAACTTCTCATTGGCGACAACAACAGAAGAAAAAATCGAAGCCATCATTACTCAAAAGTACATCGCTATGAACATGGTGAACAGCGATGTAGCCTGGAACGATTACCGTCGTACACTTTATCCAAAGCTTGTTAATTCTCCCAGCGCCACAGCCATTGAAACATTTGCATCCACTGTATCTGAATCTACAAGGCCTGATCGTTTACCTTCCAGAATTCTCTACCCTACTTCAGAAGGTGCATATAATTCTGCAAATGTTCCTAGGGGCGTTAGTCCGTTTACCTCATTAATTTTCTGGGCGAAATAAAAAACAAAATTTTTATAATTATGAAACAAATAAAAATAAAAGCACTCTTCTCTTTGATGGTTCTGTCGGGACTGGCTTCATGTCTTAAGGAAGACCGGATGAATATTGATACAAGCCAGGGTCCAAAAAATGTCGTTGAATTTGCAAACACCGGATCAAACCTCGCTTCTGCAGCGAAGTCGACCTACCCGCGCTATAATATCGATTTGGGAACAGTAGCAAATAATGCAACAGTTGAGTTTAATGTGAATGTGAGCTATTCCGGAGTTGATGTAGCTCCACAGGATATCACGGTAAACCTGGCTCTGGACCCAGATGCACTTGCCCAATTCAATACCGAGAATTCTACCAGTTATGTCGCGCCGCCAACGGCTATTTACACTTTTCCAACTTCTGTTGTTATCGCAAAAGGAACGCATCAGTCTACGGTAAAAGTAGCTATTACCGTCAACTCCGATTATGACTTTGGTAAACAGTATGCGATACCTATCAAGATTGCTTCTGCATCAATGGGTCTTATTAGCGGGAATTTTGGAAAAGCGATTTATTCTTTCGGTGCACGAAATTACCTGGATGGCGATTATTCAATGAAAATTACAACAACGGGCTGGGGTGCTTATGGTATTGAAAGTGGGATAGAGAGAACTTGGCCTTCAAAGATCGGTTTGGCTACATTTGGAGCAACTTCTGTAACCATAAATAACTATCATCGGGGCGGTGATCACCTGCAGCCGGCGTTTGCTGCTGGCAATTCGGCGACTGCTTTTGGTGCGGCGACTCCTATATTCCTATTTGATGCAACTAATAAATTAAGCAACGTTCTTAATATGGATCCAGATGATGGACGAGGACGAGCTTTTGAAATGAACCCTGCAGTTACGGATAGTCGTTACGACGCGGCTACCAAAACTATATATGGGTCCTACTTCTTAAAGCAAACTGGAAGACCAAATATGTTAATCGATGTTGTTTTTACTTACATCGGTCCAAGGCCTTAATTAGTTCACTCATTTCATATGCGGCTGCCTGTAATTTCAGGCAGCCGCTTCTTTTATACCGGCGCTTATATTATCTTTAAAAACAAGAGTTCACGCCTTAAAATCTAATATGAAGTATACACTATTTGTAGCAATCATTTTTACCCCGTTTTTTGGTTATTCGCAATCAATAAAAGACAGCGTGCAGCTCAGGCCACTTCTTTTTAACCATTTTATTAGTGGAACCGTTTTATTAAAATCAGGTGCAGTAGAATCTGCCCCTTTAAACTATAATACCGATAATCAGAACATTGTTTTTATACAAGATGGTCAGTATCTCGCATTAGAAGAGTTAGAAGCAATCGATACCATCTACATCCATAATAAAAAATTTGTTCCGGTTAAGAGGGCAGTTTATGAAATAGCGACGCCGGGTATTTCCATGCCGCTTTTTATAAGCTATACCAACAAAATACAGCCAATTGTTGCTACCGTAGATCACAATGGGAATAGTAAGCAGTCCGGTGCCCAGGTTAGTAATACCATTTCGGATACTTACATGAGCCGGACTTTTAAGGGCAATTATAGTGTACGGTTTATAAGACATTTCTGGATTAAAAAAGGGTATACATTACACAAAGCAAACAATGAGAAGCAATTAATCAGGTTATTCCCAGATAAAGAAGTAGCTATCCGGAAGTTCATTGATAATAACCAGGTCAAATTTGACAACCACCTTGATATGATCAAACTTGTTGATTTTTGCAATACGCCGGAAAAAAAATGATAGTAACCGGTATTACATTGATGCTTTTTAAATAGTTTACATTTGTTGAAATTTATTACAATGGCCGATCAACCCCAACAACCCAACCAACTCAATATAGAAATATCAGAAGAAGTAGCCGAAGGCTCCTATGCTAACCTTGCGATCATTACACATTCTCATGCAGAATTTGTGATCGACTTTGTCAATGTTATGCCAGGCACGCCGAAAAGTAAAGTCAAATCCCGCATTATACTTACTCCGCAGCATGCTAAGCGCTTAATGAAAGCTTTGACCGAAAACATTGGTAAATACGAGGCTGCAAATGGTACAATAAAGGACCTGGAAGAAATCCAGTTGCCACTGAACTTTGGTGGCCCGACGGCTCAGGCTTGAGTTATCTTTCTCCGCGGCAAAAGCATTGCAAAGCCTGCTCAAAGGCATGGATAAAGCATGAGAACCTTATTATGTTAACTATCCGCACCTACAGAATTCCCTCATCCGCAAAACTGAAATAGCCGTCTTCGCTTACAATGATGTGATCAATTACTTTGATGTCTAAATACTTTGCGGCCTCCTTAATCTTTAAGGTTAGTTCTTCATCCGCACGGCTGGGTCTGAGACTACCTGAAGGATGATTGTGACAGAGAATAATACTCACTGCATTTTCCTCCAGTGCTTTTTTTAAAATAATTCTTGGATCGGCAACCGTTCCTGTAATACCCCCCGAGCTGACAATTTCAAAATGATTGATTTTATTAGCACGGTTAAGGAAAATAACCGCAAACACTTCGTAGCGATAGTCTTTCAATGCACTCCGCAGATAAGCGGCAATATCATTACTGTTGCCGACAACTGTTTTTTCCAACGATAAAGAGGCTTGTCTTCTTCTTCCAAGCTCCAGGGCAGCGGCGATTGTGATAGCTTTTGCTTCACCGATCCCCTTGACCCTCATTAGTTCTTTTACCGAAAGCTTACCAAGCTCATTAAGATTGTCTTTTCCCAACTTTAGTATTTCTTTTCCCAGATCCACGGCGGTTTTTTCTTTGGTTCCGTTTTGAATAAGTATCCCAAGCAGCTCCGAATTGCTGAGGATTTCCGCACCTTTTAATAGTAATTTTTCCCGGGGACGGTCGTCTTTTGCCCATTGCTTTATTGAGTACTTATTCTCTTGCATAGAACAAGTTTAACCAATATTTTTATTCCTGCAATACAATATATGTGGTATTGCAGTTACAAGAATAGAATCCAATTTTTTGAAAGTCCAAAACCCGGTATTATGAGAACTAAAAAATCTGCTGCAATGGGTGCCCTGCATCCGATCCTATTTTTCGCTGTTATGTATGTCGTTGTATTGTTTTTCTCCATTTTTATCTGCTCATCGTTATTTTATAGTCTGAATGCTGATCCCTCCGACGAGATGACTGTGAAAACGGAACAGCCCGCAAAACAACAAGGTTTTCCTGTACAGGTTTCAACAGCAGTAGTGGTTCGTTAAGCTAAAGGTCCGGCCGATTTTTTTCTGGCTTATCAATGCTGATTGGGGTGATAGTAATATCTTCGCCGCACATTTTTTAAGTCATGCAATCTGCCAAAATCTTTTCGGGTACGAGTTCTGAAGTATTAACCAACGAGATCTGCAAAAGATACGGAACCAAGCAGGGAAAGATTAATATTCAACGGTTTAGCGATGGAGAAATGAGTCCCACTTTCATGGAAAGTATCCGTGGCGACTCGGTATTTCTCGTACAAAGCACTTATTCTCCGTCCGACAATATCTTCGAATTGCTGCTTATGATCGACGCAGCACGCCGTGCCTCCGCTAATAAAGTGATTGCCGTACTTCCTTACTATGGTTATGCCCGCCAGGACCGAAAAGATAAGCCGCGGGTAGCAATTGGTAGCAAGTTAATAGCCAACATGTTAGTGGCCGCCGGCACCGACAGGATCATAACGATGGATCTTCATGCACCCCAGATCCAGGGATACTTTGATATACCGGTCGATCACCTCGATAGTCATGCGGTTTTTATCCCTTACATTGAAAATCTCAGGTTAGAAAACCTTACCTTTGCCGCCCCCGACGTGGGATCAACCAATCGTGTCAGGGAAATTGCTAATTATTTCAATGCCGAAATGGTGATCTGCGACAAGCATCGCAAAAGGGCTAACGAGATTGCCAGCATGGTGGTAATAGGAGATGTAACCGGTAGAGATATTGTGATCATTGACGATATCTGCGATACCGGTGGAACATTAGCAAAAAGCGCAGCTCTTTTAAAAGAAAAAGGTGCCAGGTCCGTGAGAGCATTAATTACGCACCCGGTACTGAGTGGAAAGGCATACGAAAATATTGATAACAGTGTGCTGGAAGAACTGATAGTATGTGATACCATACCAGTTAGAAAGCAAAGCTCAAAGATCAGGGTGATATCTGTCGCTGAATTATTCGCTGTTGCCATCCGCAATGCATTTGAGAACAAAAGTATCACAAGCCTTTTTATTCATTCTCAACGAAGAGATAAATAGTCGTTTAAGATCGGAAGTGGCATTTATTTGTTATTCCGGCGTAAGCATCAAAAATGTAAATTTTAAACATTCATAAAAAATGAAAACGATTACAATCAAAGGACAACTGAGGACCGGATTCGGGAAGACCGCCACCCGCCAGCTCCGCTCTCAGGAACAAGTGCCAGGTGTAATTTACGGAGGTACACAGGAGATCAACTTTTCAGCTCCTGCTGTGGCGTTTAAACCTTTAGTATACACCCCCAGTTTCCAGTTGGCAGAAGTAGACGTGGATGGTACTGTCTACAAATGCATTTTGAAGGATCTGCAATTTGACAAAGTAAGCGACAAATTGATTCATGTAGACCTGATGGAACTGGTTGAAGACAAGAAAGTGGTTGCCACCATCCCGCTTAAGTTTATAGGAACTTCGAAAGGTGTGAAGGACGGGGGTAAATTTGTTGGTAAAATAAATTCACTGAAAGTAAAAACCTTTCCAAAATACCTGAAAGAGCAAATAGAAGTGCCTATCGATGATCTTGAATTGAACGGTAATATTCGCGTAGAGGATGTGAAAGTAGACAATTACGAGATAATGAACTCTCCACGTATTC
>WUUC01026433.1_pt1 | contig 49628 bp, 84 predicted proteins | sample 6278441 | NCBI WGS metagenome assembly WUUC01 (sample SAMN13675441, study PRJNA597444) | soil metagenome | isolation source: soil | place: USA: Washington | collected 2017-10
CGAACCTACCCCCGCGAAGGGGCCGAGCCGGGCGGCACCCGGACGAACGAGTAGGAGGGCCTAATGGCCGTAGAGACGATGCCGAAGCAGTTGACGTTGAACGTCGGCGGGGCGACCGTGGACCGCTCGGAGATCGCGGGGTTCGGGTTCCGCGCCGGGGCGAAGGCGCTCGACGGGGAGCTAAAGAAGGGCAGCGACGTGACCATCACGATGCGCTGCCGCGTGACGGCCGTCAAGGTCAAGGACGAGTACGACGGGCACGGCAACGTCTCGGTGACGGTGCGCGAGCACACGCTGGTCGCGACCGACCCGCCGGAGGTGGAGGCCGTCGACGCGCGGGCGTGGCGGGAGCGCAACGAGCCGGACGAGAACGGCGCCGGTCCGGCCGAGTGATCCTAAGCCCCTCTGCCGCCTCGACCCCCCGACCGGCCCGTTCCTACGTCCAGGGGTCGAGGCGCGCGGGAGCGGCGGGGAGGGCGTGCGAGACGGGCTAGATCGCGGGTGTATGCTCGCACCCGTTCCGAAACGAAAGCCGCCGCCCGGTCGGATGGAGAGGACCGGACGGCGGCGAAAGTCAATCCGATGCGAGGAGATCGACCTTGGGAAGCTTACCAACTACTAGTGCAGGGGCAGTAGAAAAGAGACGCCGGTGGCGTCTAGACCCCGATTCCGGCTGCTGGGATTGGCTCGGCCACCTCACGGGGAGGGGCTACGGTCAGCCGACGTATCAGGGAGAGCGCTGGCTAGCTCATCGCCTGTTTTATTTCATGGCCTACGGAGATCTGCCGCCAGCGATAGACCACGTATGCCGCAACAAGCGATGCGTCAATCCCGGCCACCTACGACCCGCGACGTGTGCTCAGAACTTGCAGAACACGGCGCCCGTCAACAACATCGGCGCGTCGCGCTACCGAGGAGTCGTGCGTAACAGGCCGGGTCGCGCTAAGCCCTGGCTGGGACTCGGCAACCTCAACGGGAAACGAATCCATCTAGGGGCGCACGAAACGGAGGAAAAGGCGGCGGCGGCAGTCGCTGAGTGGCGACGCACCCACCTCCCCTATTCCGCAGAAGCCCGAGCATGATGGCGGCTCGCGATACTTGGCGACAGAGCCAGCCGCGACCGTTCACCGCTGCGATGGGACTGCACGCGAGCGGGGCCTCGGCGGCGAAGCTGTTCAGGCCGGTCCCTCCCGAGCACCTGTTCGGCGATCACGTCCGGTGCGTGTGCGGCGAGACGCACGAGGTCAGCTACGGGGAGCTGACGCGCGAGGACTGCGGTCGCTGGTTCGTCGGCGTCGATGGCGGGGCGCTCTGCTACCGCGAGCCGGAGGGGACCGAGCCATCTGTCGAGGCGAGGTCGGCGATGACGGTGCGCCGTGAGGGCGGCGAGTGGGTCGAGGTCGCAGCATGACCGACGCGACGAAGATCAAGCAGCTCCGCTCGACCGTCAACCGCCTGCTCGACTACTGCGGCCGAGAGCCGACGCACTCGGGGATACCGTTCGATCGGACTCCGCTCTCTCAGGCCGCGAGGAAGGTGCTGGCCGACACGGCACCTGAGGACGAGGGCGGGCAGCAGCGGCTAGGCGGGGTCGCGTGACGGCCGCCGCACGCTGTCCCAACGGCCACGCCTGCCGCCCGGCGACGGGCCTGACGTGCATGGTCCGCGCTGGGTACTACTGGTGCGGCACGTGCCCTGGCGGCATGTACTACCCGCCGTCGATGATCTTGCGGGCGGTGTCCTGATGGAGGCCGCGCACCTAGTCCTGGTCGACACCTCCACGGGCGAGCAGCACAACGTCTCGGAGTGCCCTCGATGCGCCGAGCTGCAGGACATTCTCCACGGGGCCGAGAAAGACCTGAACGCATGGCGCACCCGGTACGCGAACCTCAAGCGCGACAAGGAAGCCGAGGCCAGAGACGACCCGCTCTGGCCGAATGCCGTGAAGTTGTTCAAGCTGTGGAAGTCGCTCACCGGGTCAACCCGGTCGAAGTTCAGGGCGGAGCGCTTCGAGCAGGTCGAGCCGTTCCTGCGCGACCACGGGCCAGAGATGTGCGTCCGCGCGATCGTCGGCGCGTGCTTCGACCCGTTCGTGACGACGAGGAAGAACGGCTCGAAGAAGAAGCACTGGGGGTGGGAGCTGATCTTTCGCACCGCCGAGAAGACGGAGGAGATGGCCAACCGCGCCCCCTCGGACTGGCGCGAGCGTGCGGCCGAGGCCGGGTGGGAGTGGCCCGAATGAAGGTGCTCGTCTGCGGGTCGCGCAACTGGTCGGACTCGTATCCGATCTATGAGCGACTAGCCGACCTCCCCGCCGAGACGGTGGTGATCCACGGCTGCGCGGACGGTGCGGACACGCTCGCCGGGGAAGCCGCCGACGAGTTCGGCTACTGGGTGGTCGAGGTGCCGTGCAAGCGACTCCACTGGAAGCGTCACGGCCGGGGCGCCGGGCACAGACGCAACGCGATCATGCTCGACCTCGCCCCGGACCTCGTTCTGGCATTCCAGCGCGACGGCTCGCCAGGCACCCAGGGCACGATCGACGGGGCGCGCCGTCGAGGTATCCCCGTCGAGGTTCACGTGCCCCGGAACGAGAGCGCCCCGGCGTCCGAAGACTGACCGGGGCGCTCAGAAGTTGCAGACAGACGGCGGCGGCCGAATGCGATACAACTTCACGTATCACCTACGCATCCTGGATAGTAGCCGCGATCGAGCGGCACCGCACCTGGGCGCGTCGGCGTGCCCAGGTATACGCCGCCTGAACTCGTGCCCAAGCGGGCGCGAGCCCGTGTCAGCCGACATACAACGGCGAGGCAGAAACGCCCTCGGGGTTGGACCGGGTTCGATCCCCTACCTCAACCGAGCGCAGCCGAATCGAGCCTGGGGAGGGGAACCTACGGAGGGGTGGGGAGTCCTGCGCTCGCCGCTCGACGGGACGACTCCCCTACCCAGCCGATGTGGACGCCGGTCCCCTCGATACGATTGGCGCGCTACACTAGCCGCGTACCCGATCCGAGAGGACCTTCGATGGCCCAGACAGCGCCGAGCCTGTTCCCCGGCGAGCAGCCCGACCCGCTCGGCACGCTGCCGGCGTTCGATGCTGACGAGGGGATAGCTGGTCGACGAGAGGACCGCTACCGAGCGCTCGCTATGGCGCAGGCGGCGGCGGCCGATGGATCGGGGCTGCACGTCGTCGTCCACCCCGGCGAGCCTGCCGTGAAGGCTAGGGCGCGCGTCGTCAACGGGCACGCCTATACACCCGCCAAGACGAAGGCGGCACAAGCGGCGCTCGCCCAGCGCCTCGCGTATGTGCCGCGATTTACGGGGAACGTGGCGGTCTCGTGCGTGTTCACGCGGGGCAATCGGCAGCGGGTCGATGTGGACAACCTCTTGAAGCTGGTGCTGGACGCAGGCACCCAGGCGATGCTTTGGGAGGACGACTCCCAGGTGACGGCGCTGTCGGGCGTGATCGAGCTAGACGCAGACGACCCGCGTACGGTGGTCGCTTTCGCCGAGCATCGGAGCACGATGGCGCGCGGCCCGGATTCCTTGAGACAGTGCCAGGCGTGCGGCAACCGCTTCGACCCATACGGCCGGGACAACCAGGTCCATTGCTCCGTAGCGTGTCGGATGACGTGCGCCGAGCCAGTCCCCTGTCCGACGTGCGGCAAGCCTTTCAAGCGTCGTCACGTGCGGGCGAAATACTGCTCGGTCGAGTGTCGAGGGCTGGCGCAGCGTGTGGCGCGACCCTGCGCTGGGTGTGGGCGCAACCGCGCGAGGCGCGAGTCCACCTACTGCCGTGAGTGCTGGGCGAGTGAGTCTCGCGTGGTGGAAGCGGTGGTGCTGGGAGTGCTGGCCGACGGACCCGTCAAGCTGGAGTCGATCTGGACGGCGCACCCCGAGGTGCCACGGGCCGCCATCCAACACTCCGTCCGGGCGTTGACCGACGCCGGAGTGCTGCGACGGGTGCGGCGCGGGTGGTACGAGCGCACGGACCAGCAGATTCTTCCAGTGAGTTGACACCGCCTACGTCGTCGTAGTACGCTGACCTTGTACCCGACTTAGGAGGCCCTCAGTGGCTATCAAAGTGAGCATCGGAATGAAGCGCCCCATGATGGAGCGCCTGCACAAGGAACTAGGCGAGGCGCTGGCGAAGCCGGGAGGCGGCATCGTCGAGGTCGAGATGTACGGCGTGGGCGGCCACACGGCGGACGCGGTCGAGACGCTGCGAATCAATAACGACGATATGGAGCGCGACGAGGTCCCCGCCGAGGCGATCTACGCGGACGCGACGCAGACGTGAAGCTCCGACTCGGCATAGCCGCACTCACCATCTCGTTCGCCCTCTGCGCCGTCGCGGTGGTCAGCATGGAGTGGGCGATCCTCGCAACGCTGTTCGCGCTGATCTTCGCGGTGACCGGTCTCGGCCTCGTGCTGGAGGCGACCGACCCTCGGCGCAAGCCAAACCTGCGCACCGTCTACGGCTTCGAGGTCATCGAGGACAACAGGATGCCGCCCGGCCGGATCGCCGCACATCGAACTAACCCGAGGCGCGTCGATGGCTAGCCGCAGGACACGGATCAACCGAGCGGCGAAGGTGATCGCCGAGCGCTTCCATCTTCCCAAAGCGGGTCGAATTGTGGCTCCAGAACTAGTCGATGCGATCGGCTGCCCCGACCTGATGGGCGCGAAGGAAGTCGCGGCCGAGCTGGGCGTGACGGTCCAGAACCTTCGCAAGGTGGCGAACCTCCCGGAGCCGGTCGAGGAGGTGTCGGCCACCCCGCTCTGGGATGCCGAGACGGTGCGTGCGTTCGCTCGTGAGCGGCGGCGCAACCCGCCGGGCCGGTGGAACTCGAAACAGAAACGGAGAGGCTGATGGCCGAGGAAGAGACGAAGGGCGAGCAGACCGAGCGCGTCGTGCTGATGATGGTCGACAGCGAATCGACCGGAGCCGATCGCGTGACGACGGGCTCGTGGAAAGAGGTCGGTCGCGCGCCGGGCTCGAAGCGCCAGGCGATCAAGGCCGTCGTAGGCGACCGGGAAGGCGTCTTCCGCGCCCCGAGCCTCCGCTCGTGGAAGGGCGCCATCGAGCAGGTCCGCCCGGAGCCGACCGTTCAGGCGCGGCTGATCGAGGACTGAGCGATGCACGTTACGCCGCCTTGGCGGAACCGTAAGCGCCAGCGCGAGGCGCGGCGCGTCGGCCTAATTGTCGTCGTCAAGGATGGGAGGGGCGGGTACTCACTGTCGTGGGGGCGCGCGTCATGGCTCGACCCGATCACGGGGAACGGCTGGAGCACGTCGGGTTACCGGACGCCGGTCACGGCGTGGCGGGCGCTGCGCCGTCAGCTTGCGGAGGCCGACAAGCTGGCTGCTCAGGAGCGTGAAGTACGACGCGCGCAGAGGGTTCTGGGGGACCGTCTAACGGTCGGGCCATGACGCGCCCCGGGCCGCGCTACGCTGCCCGAGTCATTCCGATGCGATAGGAGGATGGAGACGTGGACCGATGGAAACTGGCCGCCCTCGCCGGGTGGGGATCGGCGGCCCTCATGTTCGCGACGGCGTCGAAGTTGGTCCGTGAACTGCGCGAGGCGACGAAGCCGTGCCCGACCGAGGGGCGCGTCCGTGGGGCGCAGCACGTCGAGGCAAAGGGACCGCCGAACCCGCACACGCCGCCCGGCGCAGGCCCGACGGCGTGGGCGCACTTCCTGGCCGACTCGGGGGAGCGCTTGATCGCTGACGGCTTCGAGCAGCAGGCCACCTACCTGATGGCCGCGTCGGGCCAGCTACTCGTCGCGGCCGAGCGCGCCGAGCTGCCCTGATGGTCGTCATGCCGAGGTACGACTGCTCGCGCTGTGAGGCGACGGACCTACCGCTCGACCGGATGAAGCTCGCATCCCGGGCGCTCTCCCGGAGGGGTCGCTTCTCCGCGTCGTGGTGTATGGATTGCAGCCGAGACCACAACCGCAACCGCATGCGTCGAGTGCGTCAGGACCCAGAGGGGCGGGCGCGGGTGAACGCGGCGAGCCGTCGCCATAAGGCGAAGCGCAAAGCCGACCCGACCCTCCACGCGCAGGACTTGGAGAACATGCGGATTCAGCATCGGCTACGGCAGGAGCGCAAGGGTCGGAGCCTCGACACGATCCGGCCGAAGCGGGCGACGATGGGGCTGGACCCGACGGCACAGATCATGCTCCCGGCGCGACCGCTGGTCGAGGCCGTAGCCGTGCTCGCCGAGCAGAGGGGCGCGACGGAGACGACGATGTGCGCCGCGCTGGGGATCAACCCGAAGCAGCTCTACGACTGGCGGGAGGGCGTATGGGAGCACGTGACGCTGCCGGTCGCGGATCGGGTCGTGACCCGGGCGGGCCTGATGCTGGAGGACGTGTGGCCGGAGTCGGCACTTGCGTCCGTCCGCTAGGTGTAGTACGCTGCTGTTGTACCCGATCAGTAGGAGCACCGTATGAGCGTCGTAGAGAACATCGAAGTCCACGAGTTGGCATGGCATCGGAACGGGATCAGCGGCGAGGGGTTCTTCGCGGTGACGTTCACCGCCGACGCAGACGGCGAGCAGACGAAGTTCGTTGCGACCGTATTCCCTCCCGGCGACGGGACCAGCGAGCCGGACTGGGGCGCCTACGAGCGGGGCGACTGGGACAACCCCCGCGTGGCGGTACTCGCGCTCGACAAGCTCCCCTCGGTCGAGTTCGGCGTCAACTCGTGGCGGGGCGACAACTACGCGCCAGCGCTCTACCGGGCGATCCTCGCGTATAACCGCGAACTCGACGCACGGCTGATAGGTGGGGGGTCCTGATGGCCCTCTGCTCCCGCGACACGATCCCGTCCTGCGTGATCTGCGGCGACCTCACGATGGAGCCCGGCGTGGACGACCGACCGGCTGGCCGGTCCTATGACGAGCAGGGCTACGTCTGTTCGGACCGCTGTGAGGCGATCGACATTCTCCGCAACGCGCCCGACACCGACCCGGGGCCAATCCTGCTCGCCGCGTACGAGACGGCCGACACGACGGTGCGCGTCCACCGCGCGGCGTGCGAGCCGTTCGAGGGGTCGGTCATCGGCTGGTATCCGAGGCTCAACGCGTTCACGTTCGAGACGGACGGGGGCGAGCGGGACGCGCTGCTGTCGATGATCGAGCGCGTGGAGGTGGTCGAATGACCGCCGACGATTTGCTGGCGATGGAGGCGGCGAACTATCTCAATTCGACGTTCCACAGTCGCCAGTTCCACGCGATCGAGTGGCCCCACGGGAGGCTGCACACTTGCCTCTACGAACGGACGTGGACCCCACCCCTTGAGTCGGAGCCGGTCACGGAACTGCGGGTCGCGAGCTACGTCGAGGGTCGCTACACCGAGGGGCCGCGCCTCTTGTCGTCGAGGTGCGTCGTGGCGGCGCACCACTACGAGCGGATGACGGACGATGCCTGACCCGATCAAGGTCGAGCGCGAGGGCGGCGTGACGCTGCTGGCCGACGACGACGGCATCGTGGTGCAGGGCTCCGAGGCGGGCTACGGTGGGGCGCGCATCGAGCCCGCCGACCTCCACTGGCTCGTCACGACTGGCGGCCCCGCGATGATCGCCCTGCTCGGCGGCCCGATCGAGGGCCGGGGGATCGAGCGGACGGGAGGGGGTGCGCTCCGTGGGAAGGCCTGACGACGACCGCCGCTCGGTCACCGACCCAATCCCCCAGCACTCCCGCATGGACGAGGAGGCGCAGACACGTCGTACCGAGGCGTTCGCCAGGGCGACCCAGCGGAAAGGTATGCCGATGGTCTATGGCTCGGGGAAGCCCGGCGAGGGTGCCGAGGCTGTCGCCAAGGTTCGCAAGCGCGAGGCCGCCGAGGCGAAGCGCGAGGCGGCGGAGTCATGACGGTCATGCTGCGCCTGACGTGCGGCGGATGCCCGGCCACGGTGGAAGTAGGGCCGCTGCATAAGCGCTTCCACGGCACGCACGGCGACTGGGGGTTCGGCACAGGGGTGGTCGATCCCGTCGAAGACCTCGCGCCAGAGGGCTGGGTCATGTTCGACCCGTACACGTACTGCACCTACTGCCCGGCGTGCTGGCAGTCGATCGTTGAGGACGCCCCCGATGCGATAGGGGCGGTGGCGAAATGATCCCGCCTCGGCTACGCTCATCCCCCGAGACCGCTTGCCGACCGCGACGAAACAGCGATGGCGCCCCCCTCGGGCCAAGACGCGCACCGGCGCCCGCAGGGTCGACGCTCGACCGAAGGCCGGAACGTGTGGGTGCGGCCAGCCGGTTCTCACCCTTCACGCCCCAGGTCCGCTCGTGTGCGAGCCGAGCGAGGCGACACCGGCCTACGACTGCCCGCTGTGCGTCGAGGCCGAGGGGCGCGGCCACGTCCGCTCGGACTGCTGGCGCTGCAACGGGACGCATCGACTCGGCGTCGAGGGGCCGCTCCCTGCGGGGGTCGCGCTCGACGAGAACGACCGGGCGCGGTTCTACCCGGAGGGGTCGCTGCGAGAGGCCGGGGAGGCGGTCATGCCGCTGCACCTCTGCCCGCAGGTCGCAGCCGCGTAGGGGACGCCGTGGCCGGTAGGGCCGATCAGGTCCCGGTAGCGCCGCTGCGCGAGGCGTTCGAGCGCTCGGGCATGAGCGCGGCGGAAGTCGCTCTAGCGCTTGGCTGGAAACAGCCAAACGGGGCGGCGGATGGTGCGCGCGTACGGAGAACGTTGGGACTGCGGCCGACACCCCGACGACGTGGACAGCGGCCGGAGTTGGCGCAGAGCGTGTCCTACAAGACGGCGGTAAAGCTCGTGCGGGCGCTGAACGTGGACCCTCACGAGGTCGGCGTATGAGCGTCTCGACGGTGTTCGAGAGTCCCCGTCGCTCCCCGAAGTGGACGGTCACCGTCCGCTCGGAGCGGCACGTGGCCGATCACCGCTTCCACGATCGAGCCGACGCCGAGCGTTTCCGCGAGCGGGCCTACGCCCCACCGGACACGGTCGACGCAGCGCTGGTCGAGGCGAACGCGGCGCTCGACTCAGGCGAGGCGCATCGCTGCATCGTCGCGCTGGCCGGGTTGGCGGAGGCGGTCGAGATTCAGCAGATGGTCGAGGGGCGGGCGTGATCGAGGCGACCGACAGCCGCAAGCCAGATCAGCAGCGGGCGCACCCGTTGCGCGACGGCGGGATCGAGTGCCTCCTGTGCCGCGACGAGGGGACACCGGGGCGGCTATTCCGGCATCTCGGCGGGCACGTCTACGTAAAGCACGGCGTCACTACCCGCGAGTATCGCAAGAGGTTCCCCGGCAGCTTCACGACGGACGACCCGGATCGGCGTCGAGGGCGGAAGCGGTGCCCCATGTGCGGGGTGACCAAGTCGCTGGAGGAGTACAGGCGGGCTACGACCACCTCGGACGGGAGGGCGGGTCGCTGTAAGCCGTGCGACAGCGAACGCGTCCGAAAGGCGCAACAGCGAAATATCGACAGATGGGAAAGGGAGGACCCGTACGCGGCTCATCCGACTGGCTACCGCTCCTGCACGCCGTGTGGGCAGCGACTTCCGGTCGAGGCGTTCAGCCGCGCAAAGCGTCGGCCAGATGGCCTCCAACTCGTTTGCCGCGACTGCCAGCGGCAGCGGAGACAGGCGCGGCAATACGGACGGGTGGTAGCCGAGGGCGAGGCCTGCGAGATATGCGGCAGCAGCGAGAAGCGCCTGGGGGTAGACCACTGTCACAAGACGGGCAACACGCGCGGCGTGCTGTGCCTGAATTGCAACTCCGCGCTCGGCATGATCAACGACGACCCGTCTCGCGCGGAGCGCATGGCGTCCTACCTGCGAGGCGAGTTGTGATCAAGAGCAAGCGGGTGCTTGTGGAATGCTCGTGCCTCATGGTCTATTCGTTTCCGGCCGAGGTCAAGCGCGACGAGCTGGAGTGCCCCGAGTGCGGGCGCGAGCCGTGCAAGGCGGCGGGCGATCAGGTCGCGGCGGTCCTCGACGAGAACGATCCGGGCGTCGAGAAGTTCTCGAAGGCGGTCCTGAACGACGGGACGCGCCAGCCGATATGACCGACGACGTGACGGTGATCCGCCAGCCGGTCCCGTGGAGGGCGACCCGGACGAAGGCCAAGCGGGAGGCGATCGTCGAGGCGCACGTCGGGACGCGGCGTCGGCTGCGGGTCGGGGACGAGCTTGCCGCGAACGTCGAGGTGCTCGCCCTGGAGTTCGTGCCGCGTCTCGGGCAGAGGGCCTACGCGCGGATTGCGGGGTCTCGGTTCACGCTCCCGCCGACGGAGGTCGAGCTGGTCGTGCGGGTCCTGTCGGCCCCGATCGAGGTCCGTCGGGCGTTGAAGCTCGGGGGTTGACGTGCGGCCCGGTTCGTGTATGCTGATCGTGTACCCGATCCGAGAGGCCCCGATGAAGTTCACCGACCGATGGGACGAGGACTGGCAGGAGTGGCGCTGCTCGGACTGTGATCCCGATCTCGCGGACGACGACGAGCCCGAGGGCGAGGCGCACAAGCACGAGAAGCCTTACGTCGTCCTGATCCCACTCGGTGAGCCCAAGCCGGACCACTGTCCGCGTTGCAGTAGCTACCTCTCGCTCTGCGAGGGAGACGCAAAGCTCCGTGTCACGAACACCCCGGCGGAGCGGTACACGGCTCGGCAGGCGCGGGAAGCCGAGGCCGAGAATGCGTAGCCTGTCGAGGCGTCCCCGAGGTCGACGCCTCGCATCGCGTCCAGTCGGTCGCGGGTCGGAGTCTCGGGGGCGCACCTCCGACGCGCGCAGGGCGGTCTTCGACCTCCGGTTCGGGCAAGTCTACGCGGTCGAGCGTGACGGTCGAGTCTTCGTGGGGGTGATGTAGGTGAGCCTCCTCGAAATGCTCGCCTTCATCGTTCTGCTGCCACTGGCGCTCGCGTCGATCGGGCTGATGGGGACGCTCTGTGTGTTCGCTGTCCTGGACGCGCGCACATGGCTGCGCAGGAGGATTCGTCGTGGCTAGCGAGACGACGGCTCGGGCTCAGACACTCACGGTGTACGAGTGCAAGGGCTGTGGCACGTTCTCGCGGTCGCCCGAGGAGAACATGCACAAGCTGGGCTGCTTCTCGACGGACCCGCTGGTCCCCGAGTTGTACGTCCGTCTGGACGCCATCGAGTCGGACGAGAGCGTGGAGGCGATGGCACGGGCGGCACTCAACGATCCCGGACGATTCGTGAAACGTCGCAGGGTTGCGGCCGACTGGGGCGAGACTTCCTATGAGTCGCTGGTCGACTGGCAGTTGCGCGCCGTGCAGTCGGCCCTGTCTGCCCTGTTCCGTGGAGGGGAGAGCGACGATGGGTTGACCACGGCTATTGACGAGTACGGCGTCGTAAAGGCACGTACTCGCCGACGGCGCGAGGCTGACCGTGGCTGATCGGGGCACGGCCAGCGAGAGGGCGGTCGAGGCGGCCGAAGCGGCATACATGGAGCGCTTCCCCGCTGTCTCCATCAGCACGGTCCCGCGCGACATTCTCAGCATCGCTCACGATCCTGCGCTTGGCCTTGACAGGTCGGTACGGCTCGATGCAATGTACGAGTTCGTCAAGTTCTACGGGACCCCGGAGATCGTCCGTGCGTTCCAGCGCGAATACCTCGGGGGTGGTTCCTGATGGCGACAGAGGCACGGCTGACGGCACCACAGCGCGCGGCGCTCGAGCTTTTGGGGGCGCATCCCGCCGACGAGCTGGACGGGTGGAAGCAGAGCACGGCCGCCGGCCCGATCCCCCGCGTCAACTATCGGGCGGCCGAATCGCTTAGGCAGAAAGGGCTGGTGTCGTGTCGGCTGCCGCACAACGCGCATTGGTCCCCGTACACGCACGACTACGTGTACTCGCTGACCGACCGTGGACGCGAGTTTCTGGCCCGTGATCTATCCGAGAGGAACCAATGACACCTGCGCATCCGAAGGAGGACTGTCCTTACTGCCTCGGTCTGCTCTGGAACGACCGCCACGACGGGATCACGCGCTGCCACACGGACGGGTGCAAGGGGCAGGAGGGCTTCGGCAAGTGGACGACCTGCGGGCACTGCGAGCCGCCGCCCGGCGTTCCGTGCGAGTGCAGCGGGTACGGGTCGTGACGGGTCTATCCGAGAGGAACGCATGAGCGAGTGGGGCCGGGAGTTCATGTGGCCGGACGACGGGGGCGACGACACGATCCTCGGCTGGCTGTCGCGGGAGGCTGTGCCGAGCGAGTCCGAGGCGCGCGCGCTTGCGGCGGATGAGCTTCTAGAGCCTCCTGAGAGCCTGGCCCTGACGCCCGTGCTGATGCGCGTGGAGTCGGAGGTCGAGGCGAAGATCAACGGCCACGAGGCTCCGCTGTGGGTCGAATGTACGTCGCGGGCAAAGAAGGCTGAGCCGTTTTGGCGGGTGGTTTCTCGTGGCTAGCGGGGAGAAGGCCACGGGCTGCGGAGCCGAAGGCTTGCGCGGCGGGATCGTCTACTCGTGCCCTGGGTGTAGCGACTGCCGCCCGGCCACGGAATGCACTTGCGATCGTTCGGGGCCGACTGGCTGGGGTCCGGGGGCGCACGCTCCGGAGTGCCCGGTGCGGAGCGCCGAGGAGCGGGGTTCCTCTCCTGGACAGGCCCGAGAGGGAGACTCGCGGCGAGAGCGGGGCGAGGCCGGGATCGGTCCGGCGATGACCCCTGCTGAGCTTGCAGCGTACGAGCGCGGTCTTGCCGACTCGCGCGAGAACACGGCGAAGGTCGTTGAGGAGCTACGGGCCGAGGTCGCGCGGTTGAGGGCCGAAAAGGACGAGGCGCAGCGGCAGGAGCACATGGCGAAGGCGGCTGAGCGGGAGGCTGTGCAGGCCCGAGAGCCGATTCCAAATAAGTCCAACGATCCCCAAGCGGTTGGAGTTGAGGCCCGAGAGCCACGGCGATGGACGCTCGTTCGTCGCTGGTTCGGAAACGCGCAGAGCTTCACGCTGGCCGAGGGGCCGGAACTAGAGGCCCATGAGCGGGTCCGGGTCGTGGAGGCCGGTGGCTCGGTGTCCGACGAGGACGTAGAGAAGGTGCTCGGCGCGATCGAGCAGCTTCTACGCATGGAGCTACGCGCTGGGCCGACCGCCCGGCAAGTGACCCTGAATGGCCACATGAAGGAATGGCTTGCGGATCGCCGTGAGGCGGTCTTGGAGGCGGTGCGCGGTGAGTGAGCAAGGCGTGACTTTGGACGCGGTAGTCGGCGGCCGGAAGTTCGTCACGGGCTGGATCGCGGTTGATGGCGCCGCCCACTTCCTGCTCGACGGTGGCGAGCTGCTGCGGCTGTCCTGCACCGCGAACGGCATCGAGTGGGCCTACACGACGCAGCCGAGCGCTTCCCAGGTGGCGGGGGTTCCTCGTGCCTGATCGGGGATCGGACGAACAGGTGACGTTGCGCTCGCTCGCTCAGTGGCTTGTGTCGATGGACGAACCGGGTTCCACGGCGCGCCGCACGGTGACGTTGACGCAGATCATCGACGTGGCTCGTGAAGCCCTTGAGTCTGCTCCCCCACCCCCAGAGGCCAACACGCGCACGACTGACCCGTTCGAGTGGGTCGAGGCGAACCTAAACGTCAGCCGCGAAGACATCATCGCCGAGCTATGCCGCTGGGTTGTCGAGGCCTGTGCTTGCCCACCCCCAGCCGGGGAGGACGAGCTAGCACGGCTCCGCGCGGCGGTGCGCGTCTGCGACACGAAGGCCGAGCAGCTATGCGAGGACGAGTCCGACCCGGAGCGGGTCACGTCCTACAGGTTGCGGTGCGGCCCGTGGCATCGCGTCTTGGCCTTGACCGGGACGGGCGTCCATCCCGACACTGAGGAGTCGCTGACCGAGCGTCTGACGGTCCGAGCTGAGGCTGCGGAGGCCAGAGCGGCCGAGTACCGGAAGGCGTTAGAGCGGCTCGCCCATCTGCACGGAGCGCCAGGCAGCATGGACCGCAACGAGATTGTGGCCGAGGGTCGAAAGATCGCCCGTGAGGCCCTCGACCACGTAGCCCGCCCGGCGTCTGAGGGCGAAGAAGAAAAAGATGATCCTCGTGCGGTGATGGCCGAGGTCGCAGGGGAGCTGCGCCTAGCGTCAACGAACGTTTGGGAGACGGACCGCCGTAAGGACTGGTTTCGGGCTCTGGCCTCCCGGCTCGAAGGGGAGGGCTAGGCTTTTCCCATGACGCCGACCGCAACCATGACGCGCTACTGCGGCGGCAAGACGAGAGCGGGCGGGTTGTGTCGACGCGAGGCGGGGTGGGGGACGAACCACGTCGGCGCCGGGAAGTGCAAGCTCCACGGCGGGTCGGCACCGTCGGGTGAGACGGCCGGGAACCGAGAGCTGGCGCTGGCCTACGCCTCGGAGAGGATGGGGACCTCAGACCTCGCCCCGACCGACGCGATGCTGATGTGCGTCCGGGACACGGCGGCGTTCGTCTCCTACTGCAAGCGCCAGGTAGCTGATCTCGATGAGGGCAAGCTGATCGTGAAAGGCGAACTGACGGCGTGGGCTCGGCTTCAGCGGCAGGGGACGCAGGATCTCGCCAAGTTCTCGAAGATGGCGCTCGACGCGAACGTGGCCGAGCGCCAGGTCCGGCTCGCGGAGAGGATGGGCGAGCTGCTAGCAGGGGCGATGGAGGAAGTCCTCGACGCCCTCGGCCTCGACGCAAAGCAGCGCGCGAAGGCGGTCAAGGTCTACGGCGGGGCGCTCGCTCGGCTGGAGGCCGGGGACGTAGTCGAGGGGACGACCGCGTGAGCGCCGCTTGGGTCATTTGTCGACTCTGTCTCGCGGGGTACAGCGCGTCATTGCGTCGATGCCCTGTCTGTGGGACGCCCAAGCCGTGATCCAGCACGGGATCGACCTGGCGAAGCGAGCGGCCCCGGTCGCGCAGGCGATCGCGGGCGAGGTCGTCGTCCGACTCCGCGCGGATCCCCGCCCGATGCGACGCGCGCTCCATGCGGCGGAGGCCGCCGTGGCGGACGCTGGCGACCCGAATCAGCCGCACTACCGTGGGCTCCTGTCGCGCGAGCACGTCGTGCGCTACGCGCTCGGAGAGTTCGAGACGTGACCACCTACCGACTGGAGGGCTAGACGATGATCGACGAGAAGCAGTGCGAGGCGTGCGGACTCCGGTGGTGGGAGTCCGACCAGGTCAGCCCGGCGCACGAGACCTACCTTGGCCAGTGCCCTCGGTGTAGGACGCCGAACGCGAAGCGCGCGCAGGCCGAGAACACGAGCCCGGCACAGCCAACGCAGTGAACGGGCAGACGATCCGCCCCGAACTGCGCTCGCTCACCTACCGTCAGGGCGACCGCATCCTCGTCGGGGAGCCGCCCCCGGCCCCGTCGGTAGCCGATCGCTGCGAGAAGGCCTACGGCGGGCACGTCATGCGCGAGCGCGGCTGCCAGAGGTGCGGCAAGACGTGAGCCGCCTGCTCGCGTGGCTCGTCCCGATCCGCCCGTTCGGGTTGCGGGAGGTCCACCCCCTGACGCGTCTGATCGGGCAACGCGCGACGATCGCGACAACGAACGGTCGCCGGACGCTGGTCGTCATGGGCGAGGTTGTTGCGCTCGATCAGGTCAGCGGCGTGCTAACGGAGGTCGAGGTGCGGGTGCCCTCCGTCAAGACGGGCGCGTTGTATCGCGACGGGAAGCGCGTCGTCTCACCGTGAGGGGTCGGGGCCTTCCCTACCCGTTCAGCGGTGGCCACTCGATCCACGGCGAACGGTACGGGCGTTGGCTGGACTGGTATCTCGCGGCCTACTACGTGCATTGCAGGGCGTGGATGCAGTGAGCCCCGGCTAGACTCGCCCCCATGCCGTTCGAGGTGGCCGCCGCCCTGATCGTGTTCGCGTTCGTCGCAGGGATGATCGTCGGGTGCTGGTCGGCGGCGCGGGCCTACGAGGAAGGCATGAACCCCGACACCGGCTACGAGCCGACGGGAGACTCGACGCCCATAGGGCACTCGACCTCGGCGCGCCGGACACCTGAGCGACCACCGGCCCAGACGCGCATGGTGCCGCTGGCCGGGAAGCACCCGCCCCCGTCCTGATGCCGATGCCCCTCCCCTCGCAACCCCAGGTCGACGGCAAGGCCCCGACGCGGCTGATGCTCGCCCGCCGTCAGAAGGCGGCGAACCGGGCACGGAAGCGGATGACGCCCGACGTGCGGAGCGTGTCCCCGGCGAGGCCACCCATCGAGCGCGGCACGTGCACGGCCTGTGGCGGCTGGGGCGAGTCGAGCGGGGTCCGCTGTACGGCGTGCGGCGGTCGAGGCTGATGCCTGACCGCATCGACTGGCAGAAGATCGCCCTCGCGGCCCTGACGCTCGCCACGACCGCGCTCGGCGGCAACGCGATCTACTCGACCAACGAGCGCGGCGAGATCGACTCGAAGGCGCAGAAGGCGGCGGAGCGGGCCGAGGTGTCCTGCGAGGACATTGACCGTCTCCGTGACGACGTGCGCGAGTTCCTGTCGGTGATCGAGGACGTGCCGGAGGGGACGATCGAGCGCGGCAACCTGATCTTCCGACGCCCGGCCTGCGGGCGCCGATGAGACGCGCGGCCGACCCGATCCGCTGCAAGGACTGTGGCTGGGACGGCGCCGGGTCGATAGAGGGGCGCCAGCCCTACCGTGTCGCCCCGGTCTCGTGGGTGAACGGGCGCTGCGCCCTGTGCCGCTGGCTGCGCCTGCGTCGATGACCCCCGCCCTCCTACCTCGCGGCACCGCGTCAGCCGCGATCCGCCTGCTCACCCCAGAGCCCGAGCGCGAGCTGCCCCGCGACCCGGTGAAGTGGGCGAGCGAGGAGCTGCACGAGCACCCGTGGTCGATCCAGCGCCAGATCATGCGCTCGGTAGTCGAGCACCGCTACACCGCCGTGCCGTCCTGCTACGGCGCAGGGAAGGACTGGACGGCCGCTAGGACCGCCGCCTACTGGATCGCCGCACACGAGCCAGGGGAGGCGTTCGTGGTGACGACCGGCCCGACGACGACACAGGTGAAGGCGATCCTCTGGCGCGAGCTGGCCAGGGCGCATCGCAAGGGCGACCTCCCCGGCGACCTGATCGGGATGCGCGGCCAGTCGGTCCCCGAGTGGCACGTCGGCCCGAAGGGCGACACGGAGCTGGTCGCGTTCGGCCGCACCCCGAAGGACCTGACCGACAAGGAAGCGGCCAAGGCGGCTTTCACCGGCATCCACGCCCGCTACGTCCTCGTGATCTACGACGAGGCCGGGGGCATCCCGCCCTGGCTGTGGGAGGCAGGCGACGGCCTGCTCACGTCGGCGGCGTCGAGGGCGCTGGCGATCGGGAACCCCGGCGACCCGTCCTCTCGCTTCGCCGAGGTGTGCCGCCCGGGCTCGGGCTGGAACGTCATCCCGATCTCGGCGTTCGACACCCCGAACCTCTCAGGCGAGGCCGTCCCCGAGGCGCTGCGGCACGTGCTCGTCTCGAAGGAGTGGGTCGAGGAACGCAGGCAGCGGTGGGGCGAGGAGTCGGCGCTCTGGCAGTCGAAGGTGCTCGGCCAGTTCCCCGACACCTCAGACGACCTCGTGGTCAGCCCGAGCCTCGTGACAAAGGGGCACATGACCGAACTGGACGGGATGGAGCTGGGCGCCTACGGGCTCGACGTGGCCCGCTACGGGCAGAACGAATCGGTCATCTACCGCTCGCGCGGCGGCGTGATCCGGCTGGAGGAGGCGTGGCGCAAGTCAGCGACGACCGTGACCGAGGGGAAGGCGAAGCGGATCCTGGCGCGCCACGGCGGCGTGGACGACCCGCAGGTGCCGATGGCGATCGATGCGGACGGGATCGGCGGCGGCGTCTACGACCACCTCGCCGAGGACGGCTACGGGGTCCACGCCTACCACGGCGGGGTCGCCGCGATCAAGTCGCGGGCCGAGGCCGGGGGCGAGGCGTTCGCCGACCGGCGCTCGGAGTCGTGGTGGAACTTCCGGGAGGATCTGGCCGACGGCTACATCGACCTGGACCCGGCCGACGACGACCTCGCCGACCAGCTTCAGAAGCCGCGCTGGTCGACCGACTCGAAGGGGCGGATCAAGGTCGAGTCGAAGAAGGAGATGGCCAAGCGCGGGGTGCCGTCACCGGACCGGGCCGACGCCGCGATCATGGCGCGCGATCTCGACCGTGTAGGAATCGGTCTCGCGGAGCGCTACGGTACGCGGGAGGAACTGGCACAGCGCGCGGTCGAGAAGTCGATCACGGGCGACCTGCTCGACCTCGACATGTAGATGACGACCACCGGGATTCCACAGACACAGGCGGCCCGACTTCTCGCGTGGGCGTGGTATCTCGGCGTTGACATGGCGCTGCGGGCGGACGTGGACGAGTGGCACCTCACCGCGTCAGACGAGTGGGTCTGGCTGTCGTTTGTCCACGGCGAGGGCGGACGCAAGGCGGGCGTGAAGCTCAGGATCGAGGATGGCGCCGACGCCGACTTGGATGCCGCTCGCGCGTACGTCGAGAAGGCACTGGGGGTCTGATGGCCTCGTTCCAGGGCAAGCGCCTAGACCCGTTCGACTTTGGTTGGCTCGTGGGCTGGTTGGAGGGCGAGGGGTCGTTTCACGCCTCCATTGCGAAGTCGGGTTTGGTGATCACGGTGCGGGGCGTCTGTACCGACGAGGACACCATTCGCCGCGTCGAGGGCATCATCGGCGGGCACGTACGGGGTCCTTACCCGCCGCCGGTGGCTTCACCGCATTGGTCCCCGAGATGGGTGTGGAGCATCAGCCGCCGCGCCCTCTGCGTCGAACTGATGGAACTCGTGCGCCCCGCCATGAGCGAGCGGCGACAGAAACAGATCGACATCGCGCTTGCCATAGAACGCGACGCTCCACGTCGGCCTCCACATCGGCACGGGACGCGTAGTCACTACAACCGGGGCTGTCGCTGCGACGCCTGCCGGGCTTCTAACACCGCAAGTGAACGTGCGCGACGGAGAGAGGCACGGGTGGAGGCATGAGCACCTTCCAGGGGAAACGCGTCTCATGGGCATGGAAGCTCGCCCTCGACGCTGCCGAGCGCGACGGGGTCGAGTTCCGGCTCAACAGCGGGCGGCGCACCCTTCGCGAACAGTGGGCGCTCTACCGCCAGAACATGAGCAACGGACAGGCCCGCCCCGGCAGGCCGCTGACCGCCTACCCGAACCCGACCGCGCCGCACATCCGCGTCGGCCTCCCGAACCACGCTCTCGACGTGGATACGAACGTCGGCGAGGGCGAGCAGGAGTTGCAGAACTACCTTCAGCGCCGAGGCCTCCGGGTGGGCAATCCGGTCTCGGGCGAGCCGTGGCACATGGACGCCGACCTCGCCTCGTTGCTGAAGCTCGCCCGTAGGATTCGTCGCAAACAGCGGAGGCGTAGGAGGAGGCGACGTGGGTCTAGCTGAGCACCGCACGAACAGGGTCCGCATCTACGAGCGCGACTACTGGCTCCCGGACGGCGCGTCCCGTCGCTCCCCGGCCACGGTCGATCGCTCGGATAAGACGGAGCTGTTCATCCACTACTCGGCGTTCGCCGGGATGGAGACCGACACGATCAAGGAGTGCGTGGCGGTCATGCGCGCGATCCGCCACCAGCACGTCAACGTGAACGGCTGGGCGGATATCGGCTACCACCTCGTGTTCTTCCAGGCGCGCGGCAAGCTGACGCGGACGCACATGTTCGAGGGGCGCCCGCTGAACCGGATACCGGCCGCGCAGGAGAACCACAACACCGGCACGATCGCGTTCTGCGTCGTGACGCTCGATGAGCGGATCAAGGACGCGACGGTCGGGCGGCTGAAGTGGGCATACAAGACGCTGACCCCCGACACGTGCAGGACGGTGCGTCCGCATTCCGACGTGGTGGCGACTCGCTGCCCCGGCCCGAAGCTGAAGGCGCGGCTGCTTGAGATCGCAGCCGCGAAGCGCTAGCGAAAGGACACGATGAAGCCGACCGTAGAACTTCCCGAGATCCCGAAGGGTCTCGCCACGCAGATCGGGCAGATCGTCGGCGCGGCGTTCGCGCTGATCGCGCTCGTGACGGCCGTGCTCGACGGCGACCATTCGCAGGAGACGGTGACCGCGCTGATCCTGTCGGCGGTCACGTTTATCACGCTGATGGCCGGTCGGTTCGCGCAGGCGTACGCGATGCTGCGGGAGCGGCCGTCGCCTGTCGCCGTGGTACCGCTCGTGGAGGCATCAGGGGCGGAGGAGGCGACGGTAACGGTCACGGTCGACGGCGAGACCTAGGAAATGGACTCGACGCTATCGACACGGGAGTGGGAGCTAGTTGCCGGGGCGTGGGCTCTTGGCGCCGAGATGTACGTGCGCGGGGGCGTCGAGGAGGACGAGTGGCATATGAGCGCAGACCTCGATTGGGTGCGGCTTTCGTTCACCGATAAGGACGGCGCTCGCAAGTGCGGTGCGAGGTTCAAGATCGACGCGGAAGAGGACCCAGTCGACGTGCTCGCCTCGGCTCGTGCTCATATCGAGAGGGCGCTCGGGCTGCTCCCACTCAACGGGGTCGAGTACCGGACGCTGGACAGCTTCGCACCGCTCGACGAGATGGGCGACACCTAGCCCTTGTCCGACGCCCCCACCTCCGAACTGGGCCAGCCCCACAGCGCCGGGAACGTCATGCCCGGCGCCCCAGGCTGGGCGGCGTTCGCCGAGCCGTCCGACCATGTGGTCGAGCTGGCCTGGCCGAACTCGATCCCCGTCTACGAGAAGATGCTCACCGACGGGCAGATCGAGGCGCTGTACACGGGCACGGCCCTCCCGATCGAGCAGCGTGTCTGGAGTCTCGACCCGAACGGGGCAAGGGACGAGGTCGTGCAGAAAGCGTCGGAGGACTTCGGCCTCCCGATCCGGGGTCAGGAGGACGCGAGCGTGCCGAGGCGCCCAGCCGGTGCGTTCAGCTTCGACTCGCACCTCTCCGAGACGCTGCTGACGCTCGCCTACGGGCACTACTACTACGAGCAGGTCGGGACGATCGTGGACGGGCTGTGGCGGCTTAGGAAGCTCGCCCCTCGGGCGCCGCGCACGATCGACGAGATACGGGTCGCTAGGGACGGCGGGCTCGTCGCGGTCCGCCAGGGAGCGATCGGCGTTGGGGTGGCCGGTGCCCCGGTGATCCCGGTCGAGCGGCTGGTCGCCTACGTCTGGCGGCCGGACGCCCGCTCGCGCTGGATCGGCCGTTCCATGCTCCGCTCGTTGTATCGCCACTGGCTCGTGAAGGACCGGCTGATCCGCGTCGACGCGATCAATCACGAGCGCGCCGGGGGCGTCCCAGTCGGGATCGGCGCGGAGGGCATGTCGAAGGCCCAGATAGCGGAGGTCGGCCGACTCGCGCAGAACTTCAAGGTCGGCGAGCACGGAGGGGCCGGGCTCCCCCACGGCGCGGACCTGAAGCTGGTCGGCACGAACGCCTCGAACGTGATCGCCTCGATCCGCTACCACGACGAGGCGATGGCCCGCGCCTGGATGCTGATGCTGCTCCAGCTCGGCCAGACCGAGTCGGGGAGTCGCGCGCTCGGCGGGACGTTCGCCGACTACGCGGCGCTCGCGGTGAACGCGATCTGCAACTGGTTCGCGGATCTGTTCACGCAGCACGTGATCGACGACTGGGTGGAGTGGAACTGGGGCGGGCTGGAGCGCTTCGCCCCGAAGCTCCACCACCGCGAGCGCGAGCGGGAGGAAGGGGCGCCGCCGACCACGGACGAGTTCGCGCGCCTCGTCGAGGTGGGGGCGCTGACCGTCGATGAGGAGGTCGAGGGGTGGCTGCGCGAGCGCCGTGGCCTGCCCGCGCTTGAGGCCGGGTCGAGGCCGGTGCCTGCGCCCCCCCCTCCGGTGGCGGCGGCCTCACGCTCGCAGCAGCGCAGGCGCGCTGGCAGGGTGGCTGCCGCCGCTGAGTCGGAGGTCAGCCTCCCCGACCGCGACCTTCGCCGCCAGCCATATGAGCACGAGGTCCGAGCCGCCGTCGACTACGCCCGCATGGAGCAGATATTCGTCGGGGCGATGGAGCAGGCCGTCGACCTCTACGAGCAGCGCGTCATCCCCGCGCAGATAGCCGAGACGCGAAAGGCGATCGCGTTCACGAAGACGGGGGCGAAGCGCGCGCGCGTGACGCAGGCCGACATGGCAAAGCTGACGGTCCCCGGCATGGGCCTCGCCGAGCTGGAGGCGATTCTGCTGGAGGCTGGGACGGCCGGTGCTGCCGAGGCTGCGGCCGAGCTGATCGCGCAGGGTCAGAAGGTCCCGCCGCTCAAGACAGACGCGCTCAAGGCGCGGGTGGCCGACCAGGCGGCGGCGATCACCGAGCTGGCCTCGACGGGGATGACGACGGCCGCGCAGCGCAAGGCGGTCCAGCTCGCCGGGGGGAACGCGAGCGCAGCCGATGTGGCGGACGGCGTGGTCGATCACCTGACGGGGCTCCAACATCGGTGGACTCTGGATCAAATCCAAGGTGCTGTCACGATGGCCCAAAACGCCGGTCGCATTCTCACCTTCGAGCAGGGTGCGCCGAAGACGGCGACCTTCTACGCGAGCGAGCTGCTCGAAGACGGCTCAACCTGTGACGCCTGCATGGAGATCGACGGCACCGAGTACGAGACGCTGGACGATGCCATTGCCGACTATCCGAGCGGAGGCTTTTCCGACTGCGCTGGGGGACCCCGCTGTCGCGGGTCAATAATCGTCGTCGCGGGGTCTGAACAGGACGAGGCTACGTAGCTCGGCGGAGCCTGCCTGTGCGAATCCCACTGACAGTTACCTGATGGACGCCGTACTGCGCGGCGAGGTCGACACCACGAGCCTTGCTCGCGCGCATTGCGGCAACGTCGGCGTTGCTGAGCTTTGCCATCCCGTTTAGCTCGCCGACACGCCCTCCGTTTCCCACCATCAAGCCCTTGCTCGCGGCGTCGCGCATGTTGTCGCGGTGGGTGCCGGGGAAGAGATGGTCGAGTGCGAGGCAGGGTGGGTTGTCGCAGTGGTGGCAGACCTCGATACCCGCTCGGACCGGCTCGACGAATAGGTGGTAGGCGAGCCGGTGAGTGCCCCACAGGCGGTCGTCCCAGCGGATGTTGCCGTAGCCACGTCGATCCTTCGCGCCTTGCCAGACGCGACACCCGCCTGCGACTTCGACTGAGCGCGCCAGCAGCACCGCGCGCATCTCGTCTGGGGTCCGGATGCGGACCGTCCGCGCCGCGAGCTGAGCGGGCGTCTCGTGCGGGTGTTTCCGGGCGGCGGCGTAGTGGGCGTTGCAGTAGCCCTTCGCGTAGAGAGGACGCGGGCAGTTAGGCACGATGCAGTCACGGTCCATACGGTGAATCATATCGCGCTAGCCTATGCCGATGGCCGAGCTATCGCAGCCCCCGCTAGTCCCACCCGAGGGCGTCGACTGCTCGACGGCCGGGATCGCCTACATGGACCCGCCCCCTGCGCCCCCGGTCGGCGAGGCCGCGCTGACTGGGGCGGACTTCCCTCCGTGGCTGATCGCCGGGTGTATCGACCCGGCGACGTACTTCTGCGACAAGGTCGCGCCTTCGTAGTAGGCTGGTCACCGCGACCCCGAGTGCCCCGCCCGACGGTGGCGAGGCCATCGACCCGAAGGCAATAAGTACGGTCGGCGGGGCCGCACCGTGAGTCCCGGGCACGGACGCCCACTCGAATCGGGTTTCGGCCCTCGCCTTCCCTTCCCCGGCGAGGGCCGGACTCGTTCTAGGGGTTGACTCTCGGGCCGATCGCGTATACGCTGTCGGTGTACCCGATCAGTAGGAGCCTCACCGTGAGCAACCACCTCCAGACCATCCCAGCAGTCGCCGCGTACTTCGGCAGCGCGGCGCAGCCGATCGTCGCCCAGGAGTTCCATCCGACGAAGGGCTGGCAGCACCAGACCTACCGCAAGCGGATCAGCCGCTCGTGGGCGCGCAAGCTGCGCCGCGCTGGTATCTCGCACGTCGCGCTCGACCTCGACGGGAGGCTGGCCGACTTCTCGACCGCAGAGCTGTGCCGGGGGCGGTCCTGATGGCCAGGACCCCAGGCCCGTCACGGGAAGCGATAGAGGCGCTGTCGGCCGCCCTCACGGAGTCGATGGGTAACTCGACGGATGAGAACGAGCGGGCGGTTCTCGACGCGGTCTACCCGATCATCCGTCAGGACGTGGCGCGGGAGATCGCGGCGGCTATGCGCGACGAGGATCACATGGGCGGCGACTACGTCGATGCCGACTGGGTTGAGGCCAAGTTCGGCGGCAAGCCATGACCCCCATCCCCTTCGTCTACGACGACGGCGGCAGGGAGGCCGCGCGGTGACCGCGCAACCGCAACAAGCCACTATCGAAGTTCTCGACCCAGGCGGGCCTCACCACGGCGACGTTCACGAGCGCTTGCCGTTCGGTGCGCTGACGTACATGGAGTCGCCGACGGAGGAAGAGATGGACGTGGCCGAGGTCGTCTACGTCGAGCGGAAGTTCGCCCCGAACCGGATGGCGCAGCCGGTCCGCTACCTATTTCCACAAGCGATGTTGGCCGACCGCAGGGCCACTCGCTCGGCGGTTGCGGAGCGACACGGTTGCCGTCGTGACGGCCGACCGTTCGGAGCGCTGTAGCTCATGGATCCTGTCGCCCTAGGTGTGATAGCCGCCGTGCTGTCGAGCGTCATCGTGTGGGATATCTGTTGCTGGGCGAAGGACTGTCGAGCGCCCGACCCTGCACCCCGTCTAGAGAGCGTCGCGCGCTTCATGGCCGACGATCGACCACTGGAGGAGTCCGTGCCGGACCTGGAGGCGCAGCTAGAACGCGAGCTAGCGGGGCTGCCGCCGGTCGAGTGGATGCAGCGCCTAGACCCGGTCACGGTGCCAGCCGAATACCAGGGGTTCCTTCAACGGCAGCGCCGGGCGCATGAGCGAGCGCGACGAGTAGGACGCGAGCCGTTCGACTCCTGGGTGGCGGGTTGCGCAGCGAGGCTGAATGAGCGGCTGGAGCAGCAGGGCGAGCCGGAACCGCTGTCGGTCAGCGAGGCTCGCATTCGCAAGTACCTCGACTAGTGCGGCCCCTCGACAGGACCGCTCAGAAATTCTCGCTGCAATCGGTAGCGAGGACGCTTATCATCGAATGCGTGACCGACTTCGCCCTCGTCCGGATCACCTTCCTGACGGCGTTCGTCGGCGGGTTCGTCTCGACGCTCTTCGCCTCGGCACAGGTGGACGAGATCGCGCTCTACTCTGCGATAGGGATCGCGCTCGGGATCGCCTACGTCCTGTTGCGGCGATGACGTGGCGGCCCTGCGTATCGGTATCGCGGTCGTCGTCACGGTCGTATGGGCGGCGACCTACGGGCGCTATGTCATCGCCGGTGGCGCTTCCCCCCCGGCGGAGCTGTCGGGGATCATGCTCGCCGTCGTGACAGCGATCCTCGGGTCGGAGCTTCGAGGGGCGCTCAAGGGACGCGGGGGCGGCGATGCCTAGCGGCCGAGGCCAGATCGCCGCGCGCGGCCGCCGTCTCGCGGACCTGTGGCGCGACCGGCTGTTGGCGGTGTCGCTCGCGGTGAACCTGTTCGCGGCCGTGGTCATCTCGGTGGTCTCGATCGGCGTCGTCACCAACACCGGCCGGATCGCCAGCCAGGAAGCGAACGACCGGGACGCGCTGCGCGCCGCGTCGTTTCGGATCTGTGCCCGCTCGGACGAGACGCGAGCGGACCTCCACTGGGCGGCGACCGCTCGCGGTGAGGATGCGCTGCGCACGGCGCGCGAGCGGCGGCTGCCGATCCTTGACTGCTCCCCAAACCTCGACGGCGACCGGGCGGTGGCGGTGCCGACGGTGACGCAGCGCGCCTACGTCGACCTGTACGTGAAGGGCCGCGCCCCGGTGATCTGCGACGGGGTGGTGGTGGCAAACAAGGGACGACCGCAGTCGACGCCGCTGTGCCGTGGCGCCCACCTGCTCGACTGACGGCGGTAGCCTCCAGTGCATGGCTCCCGAGCAGACTGGCCTAGGAGTGGATGCGCAAGGCGACCCCGTCCCCGACCCGACAGCTAACGTCCTCGCCCTCGTCTCCGCCGCGAACCGCCGACAGGACGACCTACGAGAGGCCGAGAGCAGCCATGTCCGCGAGGTAGCAGCCATCCGAGCGCAGCACACCAAAGAGATGCGTGAGGCCGAGGCGGCGCGGCTCGACGCGATCCGCGAGGTGGACAGGGCGGCGGTGCAGGAGTCGGCAAACGTCCTCGCCTCCCAGGCCACGGCCCTCGCTGCGACCGTCAACACGGCGGCGGAGGCGATGCGCGCGTCGGTCGCGGCAGCAGCGGCGGTCCAAGAGACGAGCCAGGCTCAGGCGCTCACGCCGATCACAGCGGCCATCGAAGACCTGCGGCGAGCCCAGTACGAGGCGCAGGGCCAGAGGGCGCAGGTAGTCGATCGTCGCGCCGGGTCGGGCAGTCTCGGCATGTGGATCGGCGTTGCGGTCGGAGTGCTCGGCTTGTTCGTCTCGATGGTGGCGGTGGGCGTGACGCTCTTCGTGGTTCTGGGGAGCTAGCCGCGCGCTGCGGACAGCACGGCCAGCCCCCCTCCCAATGTCAGCCCCGACCGAAAATCGCCGTCGTCGCGCATAGCTTCGCCATCGCCCTCTGACGGCTTGCCTCGGTTCCCGACGTGAGCCTTGAGCCTCGCGGTTGCCCCTAGTACCGACTCGGGGCGCGAGGCGAGGGTTCTAGCCTCAGCTCCAGCCCACGGCTTCCGGCACCTCCGAGGGGCGTGCCAGCGCAGGCGGAATCGCCGCGAGGGGGTATCCTGATCCTGCTGTTGGCACAGCGCGGAGTTGTATCAGGGATCGTTACGAGCGTCACTGAGGCTTCGCGGGCGGCCTCGGCCTTTGGGTCGGGGCCGCTCACTTTCTGCGCTCTCGCGGACAGCGGGCCGGATCTGTGTAACCGTCCCGTCCCGTGAAGTTGGTAACCATCCCCGACGTGCCGCTGGTCTCGACGGGCAGCTACCTGCTCTCGACCGGGCCGCACACCTTCACCGAGGAGGAGCTTGCTGCGGCCGTCGCCGCGCTCGGCGACCCGGCCGTCAAGTCGCCGCGCGTCAAGATCGACGGCCTCCAGGGCTTCGACGATCCCGAAGCGCACGGCGGCGAGCCTGCCTTCGGCCACATCGAGAACATGCGCCTGACTGCCGACGCGCAAACGATCGTCGGCGACCTCAAGGTCCCGGCGTGGCTCGCCGATTCGATCGAGTGGGCCTATCCCGCGCGGTCGATCGAGGGGAGCCTCGGCGTTCAGACCGCGACGGGCAAGACGCACGAGCTGATCGTGACGGCCGTCGCGCTGCTCGGGGTCGAGCTGCCGGGCGTCTCGACCCTGCCGGACCTACAGGAGCTTCTCTCGGCCGAAGGCCCGGCCCCGGAGCGCGACGTGGTGCTCGCGTCCGCCCCCTCGGGTGGCCGCCGCCTGGAGGCGAGCCTCGACCAGGATCTCGTCCGTCGCCGCTTCTACGACCTCGTCGAGGGCGGCGAGTTGGACCTCCCCGAGGGCGTCGTCGGCTACGACCTGTGGGTCCGGTCGATGCGCTTCGACGACGACGGCAAGCCCTACCTCAAGGTCCAGGACGAGGGCAACGCAACGCTCTACCGGGTCGACTTCACCGTGGACGGCTCGGACGTGACCTTCGGCGACTTCGTGGAAGTGGTCGAGCAGGACGTTCCCGTGGCTGCGGCCTCGGAGGCGGTGCGGAGCGAGCCGCTGGCGATCTTCGCAAGTCGGGCCGAGTCCCGAGCAGTACCCAGTCAATCGACGACACAGGAGGGTGGCATGACCCCCGAGCAGATCAGGCGCCTGCGTATCGCGGCGGGGGTCGACGAGACCGCCCTGCCGGACAACCCGACGCCGGAGCAGGTCGACGCCGCGCTGGCGAAGCTGGCCGACGCATCGCCGACCGGCGACGAGCGCACCGACGGCGAGCCGAACGAGAACGCCGGAGCGGGCGCGGACGTGGGCGGTGGCGGCGCCGACACGACCAGCACCGAGGCCCCGGCGAACGACCAGGAGACCGAGCCCGCGAGTGTCGCGGCAACGGCAGCGCTCCCCGAGGGCGTCGTGGCGATCGACCGGCAGACGCTCACGGAGCTTCAGGCGGGCGCGAAGACGGCCACGGAGCTGAAGGCCGAGGGAGACCGCAAGGACCGCGACGACACGATCAAGGCGGCGATCGGGGCGGGCAAGTTCGCACCGTCGCGCCGGAAGCACTTCGAGCGCCTGTGGGCGAAGGACCCGGACGGCACGAAGCACATGCTGACCGCTTCCGAGGCGGACGGTGGGCTCGCGCCGGGGCTGGTCCCCGTCACCGAGACGGGAGGCGCCCCGCAAGAGAACGACCTCGCGGGCGACCCCGGCTACGACCCGGCCTGGCTCCCCCCCCACGTCCAGCAGCGCATCGCCGCAGCGCAGCAGGGCATCCCAACCGGCGCGGGCGGCGCGCGCATCGTCAGGGAGGCGTAGGTCATGGCGAACGAGTGCATCCCGTACTACCTGCCGGGCTCGGAGATCACGACGCACAACGCGTCGGGAGCCACGATCGAGGGCAAGCGCCTCGTCGTCTGCTCGGCCGCGCCGGGAACCGACGGAAACGTGCGTGTCGCCAGGTGCGGCGCGGGCGTCCGCTCGGACGGCGTCAACAAGTGGGATCAGGTCAACGGCGCGAAGGGGGCGATGCACTGCGACGGCGTGGTGCCGGTCACCTCCGGCGCGGCGGTCGACGCTGGCGACGAGGTCGAGTGCGACGGCTCCGGCCGCGTGATCCCGCTCGACGCGGGCGTGGCCGTGGGTCGCGCCTGGACGACTGTCGGGGCCGCAAGCCTCGACGTGAAGGTTCACCTCTACTAGGCGCGCTAGGAGGCGTCACGCTATGAACCGAACTCAGAAGTTTCCACGCCTCCGGGCAGCCCTGCACCGAATCGCGTTCGAGGAACGCGGCGAGGTGGCCGTCCCGCAGTACCCGCTCGACCCGCCGACGGTGTCAGGCAACCGGATCACGGTCGACCTGATGCTCCAGAACCCGACGCGGATCACGCGGATGATCAGGGATCTGACGCTCCAGCGCTTCATCGCCGACCGCATCTTCACGAGCGGCGGCGGCGTGACGGGGGGCGCGCTCGTCTACGACCAGGCCACGGCGAACGAGCTGTACCTGACCCGCGACGTGGAGGAGGTCACGCCGGGGTCCGAGCACCCGATCGTGACCGACGAGCGCCAGGTGCCGAAGGTCGAGCCGGTCCGCAAGTACGGCGGCAAGACGTTTATCACCGACGAGGCCAGGGACCGCAACCAGACGACGTACTTCACCCAGCAGGTCACGAAGCTGGCGAACACGATCGTCCGCAAGATCAACGCGAGGGCGGTCGAGGTGCTGGAGTCGGCGGTCGCGTCGCACTCGCGCACCGTCACCGGGAACAACTGGGCGACCGGGATCCTGGAGGGGGCGACCCCGACGGCTCCCGCCGACCGGCCGACGGCGGACTTCGCCGCCGCCGCCCTGGAGGCCGAGACGCGCGAGCTGGGCTACGTCTACGACACCTGGATCGTCAACCCCCAGGAGTTGACGAACCTCGTGATCATGTACGGCGACAAGCTGAACGCCGTCCTCGACGCGGCCGGGGTGCGCGAGATGTACGCCTCGAACCGTGTCACGGCCGGGACGGCGTACGCGGTCGCGGCGAAGCAGGTCGGGGAGATGCGGATCGAGTCGCCGCTCAAGACCGAGACCGACCGCGAGGGCGCCCCGCGCCTCGGTGAGAAGACGTGGGTCCAGTCAAACGTCCGGCCCGTTATGGTCGTGACCGATCCCTACGCCCTGCTGAAGTTCACAGGGCTGGCGGGCTAGGAGGGATGGGCTAGATGCCGAAGCGCTACGTAAAGAACGCGCTGGTCCGCTACGAGATCGACGGGGCGCGCCGGTACGCGCACCACGGCCAGGAGATCGACGTGCCGCAGGAGACGATCGACCACCTCGGCGACCAGCTCTTCCCCGAGGGGCACGGTCCGGGCATCACGCCCGAGGACTCAGCGGGCGCCGCAGGGGTGCCGGTCGATCTCGACACGGGCGCCGTCGAGGACGCGGCTTCGTGGCTGAACGGGGACCTCGGCGACAAGCCGAAGGCCTCGGAGGTGGTCGCGGCGGCGAACGGCGACGTGGACCGCGCGCAGCTGCTCCTCGAAGCCGAGCAGTCGCTCCAGGGCGACCCGCGCAAGTCGGTCGTCGAGCCGCTCCAGCAGATCATCGACGAGGGCGGCACCTCCTAGCGGGGGTGCCGTCGCGCGATGGGCACGCGCTGGCGCGAGGACAGGGCCGAAGCCGACCCTGTCTTTCTCGCGTCGGGGGCCACGCAAGCGGCGCTGACGCAGGCCGTCGCGGACCTGAACGCGGCGCTGGCCGCAAAGCAGGCCTCGGCGACCGCCGCCACCGACGCTGAGCTACAGGCGGCCGTCTCGGCGCTTGAGACGCTGATAGACGACCTGCCGACCGAGGTCGAGGTCGAGGTCGACATAGCGGCTGCGGTGGCCGCTCACGCCGCCGGTGACGCGACGGACGCAGAGCTTTCGGCAGCGGTCGCGTCTCTGACGGCGTCGATCGCGACGAAGCAGGATGCGTCGACGGCCGCCACGGACACCGAGCTTGCCGACGCGGCGGCGGATCTGGAGGCGCTGCTAGCTGCGCACGAGGCCGGGGATGCGACCGACGCGGAGCTGACTGCGGCGTCGGCGGCCCTCACGACGCTGATCGGGACGAAGCAGGACGCGGCCACGGCGGCGACCGATGCCGAGCTTGCGGCGCACGCGGCGGCGACCGAGGGCGTCCACGGGATCGCGGACACGGCGGCCCTCGTCACTGACGACGACGCGCGGCTGACGGACGCTCGCGCACCGACGGCGCACGACCACGACGAGCGCTACTACACCGAGGCCGAGAGTGACGTAGCGTTGGCGGCGATCGCAGCCGCGTCGGTGGTGCTTGCTCCGGCGAACTCGCAGCGAAACGTCATCCAGCCGACGGCGGCCGAGCAGACGCCGCTCACCCTCAAGGGTCACGCCGCCCAGGGGACGACGCCGCTGTTCGACTTGCAGACCTCAGCGGGGGCCTCGCTCTTCCAGGCGCTCTACGACGGCACGAAGCCGCAACTCCGGCTCCCCGCAAGCGCGGCGGCTGTGACCGCCGGGCGCGGTCCGTCGGTGGTGGCCTACCAGGAAGGCACGTTCGAGTCCACGCTCGACCCGACCGGCTGCATGGGCTACAACCAAACGGCCGACGGACAGCGCGTCCGAACCAACGAGCACGGCCTCTCGTGGTTCTGGGAGGGCTACTACATGGAGTCCGGCGTGCCGAAGGCCGAGGCTTACGTGCAGTACATCGACGCGGCCGACACGGTCCAGCACCGGCCGTTTTTCACCCAGCTCAATCTGAACACCGACAAGATCGAATACTCATGGGTCCGGGGCGACTACGTCGATATCGGGGATTCCGACAACCAGAGCCTCGTCCGTATCGAGCGCAACGTGGGCGGCGGGGTGTCCACGATGACCTTCCAGCCGATCACGGGCCTCGACAGCCGGATCAACGTGAAGGCTCCGACCGGGAAGGGCGGCGAGCTGTGGCTTGGCGGGAACGGCACCGAGGCCGCCCTGACGATCAAGCCGCTCTCAAGTTCGGATGGCGCGACCTACAACGCCCAGTGGATTAGCCGTGGCCGGACCGTCTTCCAGACCTACGCGAACCCGATGGGGGCGAACGGCGCCGCGTTCTGTGTCGGCGGCGACGACAACTCCGGGGTCGGGGTGTTCATCACAAAGTCCACCGCGTCGAATGCGACGAAGGGGCTGGTCGCTCGCGCAAAGTCAGGGCAGACCGGCAACCAGCTTGAGGTGCAGGACTCCAGCTCGAACCCGCTGTCGGGATTCACCGAGAACGGCTACTTCTTTACTCGCAAGACCTCCGCCGTAGCCGACGCCGAACTCGCCGCCGGAGAGATGGCGCTGTGGTTCGATCCCACGAACGGAGCGGCAAAGCTGATGGTGAAGGCGAAGCAGGCGGACGGCACCGTGCGGACGGGGTCGCTGGCCCTAGCATGAGCCGCATGAACCTCCGACTCTTGAAGATCGTCGTCCAGCCGGTGTTCGTTGAGGTCGATGACGAGGGTGCGCTCGGGCGGGAGCATCCGGCCGAGACCCCGGTGAACGTCTCGGCGCAGGCGTGGCCCGAGTTCCCCGCCGAGCTGGAGAAGCGGCGGCTCGAACTCGAAGCCGAACTGATAGGGGACGACGAGTGATCTCCGCCCAGCCGGGCGAGGTGTTCACCGCGCTGCTGACCGGCGCGCCGCAAGGCCTCGAAGGCGAGCTGAGCTTCACCGTCACTCTGCACCCGGCCGGGACGGTGACGATCGCTGAGTCGGCCGCCGCGATCGTGGAGACCGAGCAGCCCGACGACACCTCCGCCTACGTCGCCACGCGCACGATGCCTGAGGACGCCGATCCGACGGTGCTCGGGTCGATCGAGTACGAGGCGGCGTGGGAAGCAGACGGGTTCGTTGGCGCGACCGAGGAGGTCGTGGTTACCAGCGCCGCCGCTGTGCTGCCGAGCGACACGCGCCCGACGACGGCCGAGGTCGCGGCACTACTGCGGACGCGAACGAAGACTCCGGCCGGTGCCTACGGCGAGGACTTCACCGCGACGACGAAGCCGTCGGCGGCGCACGTCGAGACGCTGATCACGATCGCCTCGGGGCTGATCCTCCCGGGCCTCGGGGACCTGTCGGAGTCGGCGCTTGAGTGCACGGATTCGAGCGGCGTCCTCTCCGGGGCGCGGTCGCTCGTGACGCTCGGGGCGGCGATGTTCGTCGAGGCGTCGTTCTGGCCGGAGCAGCAGGGCCAGGGCGAGCAGGACGTGTCGGCGCTGATGCGCGACCTGATCGAGGGAGACAGCTTCGACCGCGTGGCAAAGGCGGCTGCGCGCTGCCGTGGCGAGACCGGCGGCGGAGACGAGGAGGGCGGCGGGGGCGGGTCGGCAGACGTGTCCTACGCCTTCCCGGAGGATCGTGGTGGAATGCTCGGGCACGGCTCGCGCTGGAGGCGTCTCGCCTCGATTGCGGAGCGCGTCGGCTGGGACGAGGCTGACGGCGTCTACACCAGGCGGCGCTAGATGCAGCCGCTTCGCCTCGATATCAACGTGCTCGGAGAGGACGCCCTGAACCGGACGATCCTCCGTCGCTCCGACCACGTGAAGGACTTCCGCCCGGCGTTCCGCAAGATCCGCGACCGGCTGCGGCAGGTCGCCCGGCGCCAGTTCGCCACCGAGGGGAGCTACGGCTCAGGCGGCTGGCCCGACCTGGCCGAGTCGACGCTCGCTCGCAAGCGCGCGGCAGGCCAACCGGCGCGCATCCTCGTGGCGACGGGGGCGCTGCGAGACTCGCTGACGGGGGCGGGCGCCGGGAGCATCGACCTGATGACGACTCACGAGATGCGCTTCGGCTCGTCGGTCTCCTACGGGAAGTTCCATGCGAAGGGGACGCGCAAGATGCCGCGCCGCTCCCCGATCAACATGCCCGAGGCGGAGCGCCGAGCGATCCTGACCGAGCTGGTGCGTCACATCGCGGGGACGCCCAGGTGAGCGCTAGACTGGCGCTGCGCCCCCGCACGTACCGGCCACCCCTGGCGGGGTGTCTCAATCGGCTAGAGAGGGTCCGTTGGCCAGCGTCGGCGTGTGGGTTCGAGTCCCACCGTGCGGGGGCGCTATGAGCGAGGTGAACCTCTACGGCCCGATCGTCACCCGCCGCCAGATCGGCGTGGCGCTCCGAGACCACCTGATCGGAGAGGACGGCTGGTTTCCCTTCTACCTCCGCGAGGTGCAGCGCCTCACCGGCTGGGCCGACGAGTTGCCTGACGCCTTCGACGACTGGCCCCCGACGTTCGCCTCGCACCGCTTCACCGTCTCGGAAACGACCGTCCTGAACCTCCCCGAGAACGACCTTCCCGCCCTCCTGATCGGCTCGCCCGGCATCGTCGGGGAGCCGCAGACCCACAGCGAGGACAAGGCACTGGAGGGCGCGTGGGCGTTCGGGCTCCACGCGCTCGTCTCGGCAGACGACGAGGACTCGACCGACCGGCTGGCGGGCGAGTACGCTGCGGCGCTGATGGCGGCGTGTGCCCAGCAGCGCAAGCTCGGGAACGGGTTCGCGACGATCGAGAGCGTGTCCGATATGGCCTTCGACGCGATCCCCCAGTACGCCTCGCGGACATTGGCGGCGGGAACGGTTACGGTGCTCGTCGTGGTCGAGGAGATGGTTCACTCAGGCAAGGGGCCGACGGAGCTACCGGCCGACCCGAACGTGGACCCCGGCGCCGATCCAGAGGTGCTGACCACCACCCTGACCGTCGACCACATGGAGGACTAGGGAGTGGCCCGCCGATCGTTTCGAGTCCCGTCGAATGCCCACCCGGTCGATACGTCGGCGGGGCGGACGCTCGCTCCGGGCGAGACGATCGACGAGCGCGACCTCGACCTCGACTCGGCCCACGACCAGCGGCTAGTGGACGAGGTGCTGATTGACCTCGGCGACCCGCCCGCCGCGCACGAGCCGACGAAGGCCGAGCTGCTGAAGCGCGCCGGGGAGCTGGACATTCCGGGCCGGTCGAGCATGTCGCATGACGAACTGAAGGTGGCCATCGCGGAGGCGGAAGCGAACGGGGGAGGTGACGCGGCGTGAGTCCGGCACCCGGCTACGAGGTGACGATCATCGAGACGCCGCCGACGCGACCGATCCAGGGCGCGACCGGCCAGGGGTTCATGACGGCGATCACCGAGCGCGGCCCGCACACCGTCGCCGCGCTTGCCCGCTCGCTCGACGAGTGGGTGTCGATCTTCGGCGAGCGCGTCAGCTACGGCCTCGGCTATGACGCGGCCGAGTGCTTCTTCCGCGAGGGCGGCTCGGCGCTCTACACCTCCCGCGTCGTCGGGCCGACCCCGGTCAAGGCGACGGGCAACCTGCTCGACCAGTCCGGCTCGACCGCCCCCGGCGACGTGGCGCTCGTGGCCACGGCCAAGCACGCGGGCGACTGGTACAACGCGGTCAACGTGGTAGTGCTCGTCACCGCCGACGACGCGTCGATCCCGGCCGGGCAGTTCCGCGTCCGGGTGACGCACGACACCGACGGGACGCTGGAGGAGTCGCCCGACCTAGCCGACCGCGCCGCCGCCGTCGCGTGGGCGACTGCCACCTCCGACTACCTCGACCTGACCGAGGGCGCGTCGGCGGAGGACCCGCGCTCGCAGACGACCTCGCTGGCCGGTGGCACCGACGACCACACGAACATCGTCGAGGCGAACTGGACGAGCGCGCTGACTCGCTTCACCGCCGACCTCGGCCCCGGCCAGGTCGCCGCTCCGGGCCGGACCACTTCGGCCGCGCACCTGGCGCTGCTCGCCCACGGCCGCGCGAACCGCCGCGTCCCCTTCCTCGACTTCGCCGACACCGCCGTCGTGGCGACCCTCACGGCAGCCGCGCTCGCGGCGCGCGTGGTCGCGCTCGATGCGCGCTGGGGTGGCGGCTTCGCACCGTGGGCCGTCGTCCCCGGCGTCGTCACAGGCACGACTCGGACGGTGCCGTGGTCGGCGATCCAGATGGGGATGGCCGCGCGCCTCGACGGCGCGGAGGGCCACTCGGCCGCGCCGGTCGCCGGGGAGAACGCGGTCAGCCGGTTCGCGATCGGGCTCTCGCAGGTCGCATGGTCGGAGGCCGACAGGGGCACGCTCGACGACGCCGGGGTGAACGTGGTCCGCGACATAGGCGGCGCGATCCAGGCCTACGGGAACCGCACGCTGGTCGACAAGACGACCGACCCCGACTGGGCGCAGCTCTCGGGGACACGCGAGATCATGGCCCTCGCCTACGAGGCGGGCCGGGTGCTCGCGACGTTTGTCCACAAGCTGGTAGACGGGAAGGGCAAGGCGCTCGGCCGTCTGAACGGGCGCCTCCAGGCGGTGTGCTCTCGCCACTACGACCTCGACGCGCTCTACGGAGACGGCGCCTCGGACGCATTCGTGGTCGACACGACTTCGGTCAACACGGTCGAGCAGTTGCAGGCGGGCGAGGTGCGCGCGGCGCTCGCGGTCCGCGTGTCCCCCGGTGCCGACCGCGTGAGCCTGGAGCTGGTGCGCCGACCGATCACGGAGGCGCTCTAGATGCGCGTCAACCAGTTCGATGCAACGCTGACGGTCGACGAGGTCGACCACGGAACCTGGGACACCAAGGAGGGCGGCGCGACCGAGGCCGACGCCCCCGACCCCTACCGCCCCGGCGGGATGGGACCGCCCGAGTCAGAGGGAGGGGACCCGGTCACCGGCAACCTAACGATGCGTAAGCGTTTCAAGGACTCGGGCGCCGCCGCCAAGTACGTCGAGTTGGTCGGCAAGGTCGGCTCCGGGGACGCCGTCGTGACGATGCAGCCGCTCGACAAGGCGGGCCAGGCGTTCGAGGGGCCGCTGGTCTGGAAGGGCATCCTGATCGGCTGCGAGCCGCCCGAGCACGACTCGAACTCGACCGACGTGGCGATGATCCAGGTCACGATCCAGCCCGAAGGCCACCCGACCACGAGCTAGGCGGGGTGGCCGCCCTTGACCGTGGGCGGTAACGTGCGCGAGACGACTGGACACGGCGCCTGCGGGCGCCCTCACTCTGGAGGATCGCGTGACACAAGCGGACGAGGCGACGGAGGCTGTCGGCGGGAACGGCCTAAGGGGGTCAGACCCCCTAGACGAGCTGCGGAAGCGCCACCGCTATCTCCGCGAGCGCACGTCGGAGGTGTTCGAGATCCCCGGCTTCCAGCACAAGCTCGGCGTCAGGCTCCGCGTCCTCTCGCGCGACGAGATCCAGGAGATCGCCGAGCAGGCGGGGAAGCTTCGCCGCGAGGGAGTCGAGAACTGGGACCTGATCGACAACACCGACACGCTGCTGCGTGCGACCGAGGCGATTATGTGGCGCACCTCGAAGGCCGCGCCGTGGAAGGGGCTGCACGAGTACCCCTCGGCGGACACCGACCGGCCGATCAAGTTCGACGCGCGGCTGGCGGCGATCCTCGGCGTCGAGGACGAGATCGACCGGGGCGAGAATGCCGAGGCCGAGTCGCGTCAGGTGCTCTGGATCGTGTGGGCCGACACCCTCCGTGTGACGATCTCGCACGAGGACTACATGATGTGGCGGACGTTCGCCGACGAGGACGCCGCCGACGAGGTCAAGGCCGAGCTGGAGTCGGCCGAGCCGGGGGAAGCAGACAGCGCGACCTGATCCAGCTCGCGGCGCGCGCCGGAGCGGTCGGCCTCTACGCTGACCCGGTGGCGATCGTTGCGAGCGGAGACCCCGTCGAGCGGGTCGTGCTGGAGGTGGCAGTCGACGCGGCCGAGGAACACGCGGCGCTCGTGCAGGACGCACTCGCTGTCCGGATTGCGGACGCCGTCATGGCGAGGCTGTTCGGTGAGCGCTGATGGGTAGAGGCGGTGACGATGACATCGATGTCAAGGTTCAGATTCGCAACGCCCGCGCCGCCCAGCGTGACCTTGAGCGCCTAGCGACCCGAGGCGTCAAGAGGGTCGGGACCGAGGCCGACCGGACGGGGCGCAAGGCGCGCGTGGCGGGCCGCAGGCTCGACGCGATGGGCAAGGCGGGCCTGTTCGCCGGGCGGGGGATGCGCCGCGCCGTGGGGGGCGCGGTCGCGCTCGGAGCCGCCTACCTCGGGGTCGGTGCCGCGAAGACGGCGGTCTCGACCACGCTGGAGTTCACCAAGTCGGTCGTCGGGCTCCAGAAGGCGACGGGCCTTGAGACCGACGCGGCGGCAAAGTGGGTCGGCCTTGCCAAGGTGCGCGGCGTCCAGGGCAAGGCGCTGAACATGGGCATGGTCACGCTCGCCGGGAACATGCGCAAGGCGCGCGAGGAGGGCTCCGAGCAGGCCCGCATGTTCGATCAGCTCGGCGTCTCGCAGGAGGCGATCCAGCGACGGGACCTGCCGCGCACGCTGATGGAGATGAGCGACGGGCTGGCGAGCATGAGGTCCGAGTCGGAGCAGGCGGCGGTCGGGAAGGGGCTGCTAGGGCGAGGCTTCCAGTCGGTGCTCCCGCTGCTCCGGAGCGGCGGCAAGGAACTGCGCTCGCTGATGAAGGACGCCGACGAGCTGGGCGTCGGGATGGACGACCTCTCGCGCGACAGCATGATGGAGCTGGTCAAGGCCCAGCGTGAGCTACAGCTCGGCGCGCTCGGCTTGCGGATCGGGTTCACGAAATGGGTCGCCCCGGCGCTGCTCGACGTAGAGAAGGCGGGCGTTCGCGCTATGAAGGTGCTGAACGATCCCGACCTGACGGGCGAGCAGAAGATGGAGCGCCTGTCGAAGATGGGCGGCAACTTCGCCCAGCGTGTCGGCAAGGAAATGCGCGATGCCGAGGTGGGCGAGCAGATTGGCGAGGCGTTCGCGGACTCGTTCCCCCACATCGCGGAGGCGATGGGCCGGGGCGCGGGGATCGGGGCGAAGGCGTTCGTCGAGGGGTGGTGGGATTCGGACCTCGGGACGAAGCTGTTCGTGCTCGCGCTGCTCGGGATGAAGCTCGGCGTGTTCCGCGCGCTGGGTGGCGGTGCGGCGAAGATGTTCATCGCGCGCTTTGCGCCTCGGCTGGCGGCGGCGATGGGTGTCTCTATGGCAGCGGAGGGGATGGTCGGGAAGGCGGTTCTGGGCGGCTCCGCTGGGGGTGCGGGCGGGCGCTGGGGCAAGTACGGCAAGGTGGCTGGACGTGCTTTCGGGATAGGCCTCGCCGTTACCGCAGGTGTTGCGCTGCGGGACCTGATGAAGGACAACCCCAAATGGGGGCAATACTCGGGCGGCAAGGGGTGGGGGGAGGCTGGCCGCGACATTGCTGACTGGCTGCCGGGGGAGGACTCCGAGGCAAAGCGAGCGCGCGAACGGCGCGAGAGCCGACGTATGAATGACTACCTGCGAAACGCACCGGGGGTCCGTCGCGGGCCGCGCACCGATTGGGGAGGCAGGTTGCGAGCGCCGAGTCCGGGCCGAGGCAGGGGATCGTCCCTGACCAACCCGCGCACGACGAGGCGCGCGGGTGGGGGCGGTCCCGAGATCGTCGTGCCGGTGTCGGTCCAGGTCCGCGACAAGGAGATCGGCAAGGCGACGGGGCGTGCGAAGCTCAGAGAGGAAGCGACCAGCGGCGTAAGGTGGGGCGGTGGCTAAGACGAAGAACCCCGCGCGGCCCCACGCGGGCGAGTTCATCGAGACGCCGCTGCGGCCTTTCCCCCCGATGGCGGGTCTGGGCGGTTTCATCGCTCCGCCGCTCGGCTACGTCCTGATCGTCGGCACTGGCCAGGCGACCGCCCAGGCGCTCCTGAAGCTAGGTGAGGGGTCGGCCGGGGTGACCGCAGGCTACGGCGGCCTGACCTTGGAGCCGCGCCCGAAGGACGTGGCGCTCGTGACGTGGGAGGGGGGCGAGCCGACGCAGGTCACGATCCCGTTCACGATCGGGTCGAAGCGCCGACCGAACGGACGCGAGACAGAGCGCACCGCGCGCGCCCTGGAGAAGCTGGCCGGGCAGGGCGGGAAGTACCGGCCCCCGGCGGTGATCGTGGACGCGGCCGGGGCGGTCCCGCACGACTACACCCAGGCGCGGCACGTCCGCTGGCGGGTCGAGGACTTGACATGGGACCTCGACGCCGAGAGCCGGGGCGGCGCCGGTCGGCGCGTGTGGTGCGTCGGGTCGCTAGTGCTGCGCCAGGACGTGACCGATTCGTCGCTGGCTGGGCTGACTCCTGCGATCTCGCGCAACCGCGACCAGCGCGAGGGCGAGCTGCGCGGGAACCGCTACGTGGCGAAGCAGGGCGACACGCTCCGCACGATCGCAAAGCGGCTCGAGCTGACGCGCGCCGAGGTGGGCGACATGAAGGCGCTGAACAAGATCAGGGACGCGAGCGCGAAACTCAAGACGGGGCGCGTCGTCTACCTGCCGAAGCGCTCGGCCAAGTTCGGCTAGATGCCGCTCAGGGACGCTGAGACGCTGCTGGACGACCCGGACCCGGCCGAGGCCGAGGCGAGCGCTGCGGGCCGGGGGCGCGTAGATCGCAGGAGGGAGGCTCGCAGGCAGCGCCAGCGCGACGACCTCCAGGCGGTCCACATGGACGAGGTGAATCTCGACAAATTCTTCCTCGACCCGCTCGCCAAGCACGCCCCCGGCGTCGACCTGCGCAAGGCGATGGTCGGAGAGCCGATGATCACCCGGACGATCGACGGGGCCTCGACGCTGTCGGTCCCGGTCCACGACCCGGAGATGTTGCTGCTGCGCTCGGACCTGCTCGCCTCCGACAACGGGGAGCGGCTGCGCCAGCGCATCGACGTGAACGTGGACGGCCTGTGGTTCCGGCTCGAAGGTGTGGACGGCGAGGTCGGCGGGACGCTTGAGCTGATCCACATAGCGCGGCCGGTGGCGCAGCTCGTGGACCTGACCGCCCCGCTCAAGGCCCGCCGCGAGGACGCGAACTACAAGGGCCTGACGCGCGCCGAGTTCGCGCGCGAGCTGGTCCGCTCGGTGAAGGGAACCCCGATCGGGTTCGTCGCACCGGAGTTGCACAAGCGCCAGCGCGAGGCGGGGTCGCCTGGGGTCGAGGCGGGCGGCGCGTCGAGCGGGCGGAAGGGGAAGCAGCAGACGGCGTTCGATCGACTCAACCGCCGCTTCCCGGCACACGGCCTGGGCGACACGGCGGGGAAGTACCGCATGAGCGAGGGCGAGATCCGGATGGTGTGCGAGGTCGTCGGGTTCACGCCGACGCAGGCCAAGCAGATGTACCAGATCTCGCTCGGCGAGTCGTCGCGCTACCCCGGCATCGTCGCCTCAGACAACGGGATCGGCCTGTTTCAGATCACCCCTTGGGCGTGCGGCCCGGTGTGCCGGAAGTGGATCGCCGATCTCGGCGGGAACGCCGAGATGCGCAACCCGGTCAAGAACGCGATCGTCGCGCTGAAGCTGGCGAAGGCGTCGGGCGGCGGGTTCTTCTCACCGTGGTACGGGACCGCCTTCCTCGACCGGAGCCTGGCCGGGGTGAAGTCGATCCTCGGGGAGGACGTGGATCTCGGGGACCTGTCGGGCTCGGGCGGTGGCCCCGAGGTGCGGACCGAGAAGCCCTACGAGTTCGCGGTCGGCCCGCCCGACGGACCGCGTGGGGAGAACTACTGGGAGGCGCTGCAACGCCTCGCCGCCGACGTGAACTGGCGCTGCTTCGAGGTCGGAGGGCGCATCCACTTCGTCAGCGAGGACGACCTGTTCGCCGCCGCCCCGCGCGCGACGATCCGTCCCGGCAGCCCCGGCGTCGAGCGGATCAGCATGGTCGACTTCCTCCGTGGGCGCCGCGTCCAGGAGGTCGAGATCCAGGCGCGCGCCGGGCGGTGGGCGGCCCCTCCCGGCTCGACCGTCGAGTTCGAGAAGTGCGGCCCGATCGACGGGAAGTGGCTGGTCGTCTCGATCGAGCGGCCGGTGTTCTCGTCACTGGCGACGATCACCGTTCAGAAGCCGGAGAAGCCGAAGCTGGAGCCGCCGAACGAGGTCCGCACGAAGAGTCTCCCCGGCCCCGCTGACGATCCGACGATGGCCGAGGGCGGCAAGGCGGCGAGGCTGTACGAGGCGTGCCGTGCGATCTCGCGCACGACCCCCGGCTACCTCTACGGGGGCGGGCACGGACCGGCGCTGTCGTCGCTCTCAGGCGGGCAGCGACTCGACTGCTCAAGCTCAACGTCGCTCGCGCTCTACAGGGCCGGGCTGATGGAGGGCAACGTCGCGCAGGTCAGCGGGTGGTTCGCGGCCAACTACGGCAAGCGGGGTCGAGGCAAGCACTTCACGATCTGGGCCAACGACGGCCATGTCTGGATCGAGTTCCACGGGCTCGGCGACTTCAAGCGCTTCGACACGGGCGGCCCCGGCGGCGGCGCTGGGCCGAAGGTTCGGACGGAGGGCCGCTCGACCGGCGGCTTCACCCCGAGGCACTACCCCGGCCTGTGAGTCTCCCGGCGCTCCGCGACCAGCGCCAGCGCCCCCCGCACGGGTGGGCGGGGACGATCCTCGACACGGCGACGAGCCTCCAAGACGAGGTCCGCGTCCGGCTCGACGCGTTCGGAGACTCGCGCCGCTACCACGGGCCGATGCCGTTCCTGCCGGGGGCGGTGCTACCGGCGGAGGGGGACCGCTGCGTCGTCCTCTTCGACGAGTCGCGCCAGCCCTGCGTCGTCTGGTGGGCGACGAGCGCGGCGCTGCCCGCCGTCGGCGCGCCCTCGAACCGGACGGCATCGCGCGCCCTCAACACCGTCTACCAGCCGGACACCACCAGGCCGACGTTCGTGACGTGCTCGATCAAGATCGACTGCGACCCCTCCGACCACGGGCGCGTCTGGGTCCAGGTCGAGGACGCGAATCCCCCGACGGTCGCGGCAGCCGAGGTCGCGGACCAGCACGGGGCAGCTGCGGGGAACACGCTGCTGACCTTCTCGGCGTCGGTGATCGTGCCTGCCGGGTGGCGCTACCGGATCGCTACCAGCTCGGTCGCCGGGACGCCCACGTTCGCGCTCGTGTCGGTCTTCGAGTGGGCGCTGTGATCCGCGTTAGGCTTACGGCATGAGGTCGCAGGACACGATCGCCCCTCACCCTGGACCCGGGGTCGCATACGGGCGATGGACGGTGGCGGCTCTTGCGTACCGAGACGCGCGACGTGAGGCTTACTATGCCTGCGTGTGCGAGTGTGGAGAGCGCGGCGTTATTCGAGGGTCGGCATTGCGGGGAGGAACTTCCCGTAGCTGTGGCTGTCTCCGGCGAGAGATAAAGGCCGCCGAGATGCGCGAGCGAGCGACTACCCACGGTAGGACGGGTGGGCGTGGACGGCGAGGCGCACACCGCTCGCGATCCTACGGGTCCTGGGAGAACATGATCCAGCGCACCACGAACCCAAACGCGCCCAACTGGTCGCGCTACGGCGGGCGCGGGATCACCGTCTGCGCTCGCTGGCGCGCATCCTTCGAGGCTTTCCTCGCTGATATGGGCGAACGGCCCGAGGGCACGTCCCTGGATCGCATCGACCCGGACGGCAACTACGAGCCAAGCAACTGCCGGTGGGCGACACCCCTAGAGCAGGGTCGCAATACGAGTAGACGCAAGGCGGCGTTGGCGAGTGCGTAGCCAAGACACGATCGCACCCCATTTCAGTAGCCCATTCCGTTTCAGCGCGGCGGGGACGCACGTCGAGGTCGATGAGCAGGGCTCCCCGGACGAGATCAGGGGGTGCGTCTACAACATCCTCGTGACGCCGATCGGCCACCGCGAGGAGTTGCCGGAGTTCGGCGTGGCCGACCCGACGTTCCGGCTGATGGGCGCTTCGCTGGAGGACGTGCAGGCGGCGGTCGAGCAGTGGGAGGATCGCGCCCCGGTGCTGCTCGACGAGGATCCGGACTTCATCGAGCAGGCGATCCGCCGCGTCAGGGTGCTGGTCGGCTAGGTGCCGGAGACGACCTACATCGTCCCGCCGATCGCGCGCGACCCCGCCGACCTAGCGGCCGACGCCTACGCGCTGATCCAGACCTACTACCCCGACTGGGAGCCACAGCCCGCAGGCCTCGACACGATCACGATCGAGGCGGTCGCGAACATGATCGCCGACCTGCGCGAGACGGCCTCCGACGTACCGGCTGAGATCTTCGCGTTCCTCGGCTCGACCATCCTCGGGGTGCCGCGCATCGACGCGGTCGAGGCGATAGCGACGACGACGTGGACGATGGTCGACGACGCTGGCTACACGGTCGAGGCGGGCGAGCTGGTCGGCATCCCCGTGTCCGGCTCGGAGGTCGAGCCGTTCGAGGTCGCAGTCGACTTCACGGTGGCGCCAGGGTCGACTCAGGCGACCGGGGTCGAGCTGCGCGCGCTGAACGAGGGGGTGGCCCCAAACGACGCGGACGGGACGCCGTACCCGCTCGGGTCGCTCGCGTTCGTGGAGTCGATCGCGCTCACCGCAGGCCCGTCGGGCGGCGTCGATGAGGAGACGGTCGACGCCTACCTGAACCGGCTGACCGAGCACTTCAGCATCGTGACGGCGAGGCCGGTCGTCGCGCGCGACTTCGCGGTACTCGCCCGCACGAGGCCCGAGGTCTACCGGGCGACGGCGTTCGACAACTACGCGCCCGGCGCGAACGAGATCCAGAGCGTCGAGTTCACGGGGTCCCCCGTCCCGTCGAGCGGCACGTTCAAGCTGAACACCGCTTCGCCCAACCCCAGCGCCGCGATCCCGTGGAACGCGACGGCGGATCAGGTGAAGGCCGCGCTAGAACAGGGAGAGATAGACCCCCCGGCGGTCCCGGGAAACATCATCGTCACGGGCGGGCCGCTCCCGGCGAGTCCGGTCTACGTCGAGTTCGCGGGCCAGTACGCGGAGACGAATGTTGCCCTGATGACGGTCAGCGACAGGACGGGCGGCGTCACGCCGCCACAGCCGACTATCTCGACGACCCAGGTATCGACCGCCCCCACCGTCGTAGAGAAAACGGTGACGGTCTCCGTCGCCGACGAGGACGGGGAGCCGGTCGCGCAGTCGGTTCTCGACGACGTGAGCGACTACCTGGAGGACATGCGCGAGGCCAACTTCGTCGTCAACGTCGTGAACCCGGCGTACTCGGTTATCGACGTGACCTACACGGCGGTGGCTCACCCCTCCTACGACGAGGCCTCTGTGCTGGCCGACGCGGACGCGGCCATCGCCGCCTACCTCGACCCCGGCACGTGGGGCAGCCCGAACTACGGTGACCCCGGCACCCCCGGCCTGACCGAGTGGACCAACCAGGACACGGTGCGATATGGAGAGATCTACGCGGTCCTTAACGCGGTCGTCGGGCTGGACTACGTCGAGACGCTGGAGCTTGCCGTGAGCGGCGGCGCGCAGTCGGAGGCCGACGTGGTCATGGCGGGCCTCGCCCCCCTGCCGCGCCCCGGAGTGATCTCGGGCAGCGTATCGGCGGCGGCCTGATGCCCGTCCCGACGGCGGGCACCCTCGCCGCCGAGTTGTACTCCGACGCGCTCGCCCCGTACACGCGCGCGGACGCGGCTCACGGCTACGCGCTCGGCACGTTCCTGATGGCGCTCACGCTCGGGGCCGAGGACATAGCGACCCTCGTCCGAGACGACCCCGAGACGGGGGCGGTCGGCTGGTCGGCGATCGTCGATGCGGACCGTGCGCCGGAGTGGGCGCTGCCGTGGTTGGCGGCGCTGGTGGGGGTGCGCGACGACGCGGCCCTGACCGAGGCGGAGCGGCGCGACCGGATCAAGACGCGGGCGGGCCAGCAGCGCGGGACGTTGAAGGCGATTACGGACGCGCCGAAGCCGTTCCTGACCGGGACGAAGACGGTCACGGTGACCGAGCGTGTCGGGGGGAACGCATGGCAGTTGGCGGTCTCGACGTTGGCGGCGGAGACGCCGGACCCCGATCGGGTCGAGGCGGCGATCCGCGCCGAGAAGCCAGCGGGGATCGTGCTGACGTACACGACTACGTAGCTCGCACGCCCCCCTCCCGATGTGGTCCCCGACCGATTTTGCGACCGTCGTCGTCGTACTCCAAGCACGCTTCGCCCAGTCCCTCTGACGGAGCATCGCCTGGCGCTGAGGCTTTCGGTTGTCCCCGTCCGCCCCTAGTCGAAGATCGGGGCGGCTAGGTCTGCGCGGTTAGCGCAGGGGCCAAAGCCCTCCCCGAAAGCGCCTGCTCGCTTGCGTCGGCGCGGAGGATCTGAGAAGAGTCGAACTCTCTTCCATCGAGCACACGCCGCGTAGCGTACACGGAGGGACTACCGATGGCGGGCAGATCGCGCTACGCTGAGGGCGTACCCGATCGGTGAAAGGCCTGTCCGTTGTCGGCGATGTAGTGGTGCCTGGGGGATCTCAGTCGCTCCTTTCATCGGGTACACCCGACGACGGTGCCGACCTCTGCCGATCGGGTCTTTTTCCGTCCGACACCGGCCCTAGCATCGCTCGCGCAACGGTGATACGCTGACCGTGTACCCGACGATGGAGGACTGATGGAAACCGAGCCGACCGACGAGCCGATGCCCGACGAGCCGATGCCGGGTGAGGACGCGGAGATAGCCGTCATCGAGGACGCCGTGCCGGTTCCGATCACGGGAGCCAGGCCGATTCTGCGCGACGACGAGATCCGCCGACTCTGGCGGCTCGCGGGCGCGCTCGCGTCGAGCGGCATGTTCCCCGACGCGACACAGGCGGGCCAGGCGTTCGCGAAGATCGTCATGGGCCGCGACCTGGGCCTGTCCCCGACGCAGGCGATGACCGGCATCCACATCGTCGAGGGCAAGCCGCAGATGCACTACTCGACACTCGGCGGGTTCGTCCGGGCGCGCGAGGGTTACGACTTCCGCAAGAAGGTCCGGACTGACGAGCGGTGCGTGTTGGAGTGGACGCGCGACGACTGGGCGACCTCCGGCGAGTGGTCCTTCACGATCGAGCAGGCCAAGAAGCGCGGCCTCGTCAAGTCGCGGGGCAACTGGGAGAAGATGCCCGAGGTCATGCTGTTCGCCAGGACGTTGTCCCAGGGCGTGCGCGAGGACATGCCCGAGGTGCTGGGCGGCGTCCCCGTCTACGCGGAGGGCGAGATCGAGCCGGAGACGCGGCGTATCGGCGGGACCGGTGAGCCGGAAGGGATCGAGCTTGGCCCGAAGGTCGAGGCGGTCCTGATCCGGGCGAAGGCGCTCGGGCACGAGGGGATCGCCGACCGGGCGACTGCCGAGATGGCACTCGGGGACCAGCCGCCGCAGGTGGTCGATCAGTGGGTGGCGAACGCGCACCGCGAGCTGGACGTGATCGACCCGGCCAAGCAGGGCGATGCTTGCACTTGCGAGTACAGGGGGGGTCGGCATATCCGTTCCGATGGGTGCCCGCTGCACGATGAGCGTCCTGACCCTGAGCCGGTCGAGGCGCCGGAGGACGAGCCGGAGACGGTCGATCCGGACGAGGTGGAGCAGCCCAAGGAAACGCCGTGAGTGCTACCCAGACATTCGTCGTGACCGTCACTACGGACGACGGAACTACGGCCGAGTTCGTCAAGGATGCGATTCGGCACGACCTCGGGTGGGGGGCGAAGGTCGACGTAGAGGAGGGGCCAAGGTTCGCCTGCGAGGTCATCGTCCTAGCCTGGGCGCAGGGCCGGGAGTTGTCGACGGAGTTTTTCGACGTGGTGGAGGATTGGCATATCACGGCCAAGCGCGAGTGGGTCACGGTGGCGCTCGACTGTGGTGTGGCGGGCGCGCTTGAGGTCGAGCTTCCGATCGAAGTGGACCCCGATATACCGGCCCTTGGCAGGCGAGTTCGCACGGCACTCGTGCCCACGCTGACTCAACTGGTGAAACCGCGATGACCTTCGTCGCCCGCCAGTCCCACCTCGCCACGTTCTCGCGCTGTCCCCTCTCGGCCCGCTTCGAGATGGAGGCGGGTGAGCGCTACGCCGAGCAGCTAGACCGGGGGACACTCGCGCACCGGATCGTCGCGCGCATCCTGACCACGCTTCGAGAGACGGGCCAATCGAAGATGCCTCCGCTCGACGGGCAGGCGATCATGTTCGAGGTGCTGGCCCATCTCGGGGAGCCGTCCGAGGACGTGCTGAGCTTGCCGCCCGAGGGGCGCCGCCATCTCCTGAAGTTCGTCGCCCGCTTCTGCGAGGACTGGGAGTGGGACGCGAAGCGAATCCTGGCGATCGAGCAGCGCCTCGATATGCCGATTCGCTGCCCGGACGGGGAGACGCGCATCCTGACCGGCCAGCCGGACGTACTGACGCGGGTCGGCACCGACGCGATCGAAGTGACCGATGCCAAGTCGGGGTTCGGCCCGCCGAAGGAGCCGCGCTCGGACGAGCCGAAGGACCCGAGGGCCTACCTCACGGCGCGCGGCCACTACCAGCTCGACGCATACGGGCTGCTCGCGATGTACCACTACCCGAGGGCGCAGCGCGTCATGCTGCGCGAGATCCATCCGCTCGCCCCGAGCGAGCGCCAGGAGCGCACGGCCGAGTTGTCGCGCTCGGAGATGGACGAGGTCGAGGCGCTGATCGGGACCGACCTGATGCTGATGGAGCGCGCCCTCGCGGAGGGGCCGGAGTCTGAGGTCTGGAAGCCGCGCCCTGGGACGAAGCAATGCGCGTGGTGCGTGAACCGCAAGGCGTGTCCGAAGGCGTCGGCGCAGATCGACACGAGCGTGATCCTCGACGGCGAGATGGCGGTCGAGTACGCCGGTCGAATCGAGGCGGTGTCCCCGTACCGGACGGAGCTGATCGACCAGGCGAAGGCGTGGGTCGATGCGCACGGCCCGATCCCGCTACCGGACGGCAGGGTGCTCGGGTGGCATGTTCCCGAGGGGAAGAAGCAGCGCAAGTTCGAGGCGCACTTCCCCGAGGCGCACGAGTAGGCTTCGTCCGTGGCGCTTTGCGAGTGTGGATGCGGTCGGGCTACCCCCATTGCAACGCGCAACCGGCGCGAGCTGGGGCACGTAAAGGGCCGCCCGGTGCGGTACGTGCCCGGCCACTCCGGGCCGCCCCGCCCGACTATCGCGCCGAACCCCACTGGCTTGTGCCTCTGCGGTTGCGGCCAGCCTACGGCGGTCCAGAATCAAGGCAGTCGTGCCAACGGGCGCGGTACGCCTCGCCGCTACCTCAAGGGGCATCAGGCGCGCACTCCGCACGTTCCTCCCGAGGGCTATAGGCGCGGTGCCCCGGACGAGTGCTGGCCGTGGCTGCTCGCCCGTAATCGGTTCGGGTATGGGAAGACTGGAAATCGTATGGCGCATCGCGTTGTGTACGAGGCGCTGGTGGGACCCGTGCCGTCGCACCTCCAACTAGACCACCTGTGTCGCAACCGCGCCTGCGTCAATCCGGCGCATCTAGAGCCGGTCACCCCTGGGGAGAACACACGGCGTAGCGCCCTCGCAAAGCTGACGCCGGAGATGGCAACGGCGATCAGGGCGAGTAGAGGCACCCATGCCGAAGTGGGTGCTCGCTTCGGTGTCTCGGGAAGCACGGTCTACGCCGTGCGACGAGGCACGCGCTGGTGAAGCGCTCCGGGCTAAGTCGAAGCGTCGAGACGACGCGAGCGTGGCAGGACCGCAGCCGAAAGCCGCTCAGTAGCGGCGAGGCTATGGCGCGCGCTCGGCAGATGGGCCGCGCATCGCGGCGGGCGATGCGACCGGGGAAGCGCAAGCGCCGCACGTCGATCCCACAGGCGATGCGGCACCGCGTCTACGCCAGATCGGACTTCCGCTGCGTGTGCGGCTGCGGCCGTGCCTGTACGGCGCTCCACCACGTCCTCCCGGTGCAACGCTGGCCCGAGCTGGAGCTGATCGAGGCGAACATGGTCGGGATGGCGAACATGCCCTGCCACCTCGCGCACGAGAACGCGCAGCCGCGACTCCCCTACGAGCGCCTGCCTCAGTGCGCCCTCGACCTCGCTCGCGAGACGGGGCCGGACGCGGTCGCGTACATCGAACGAACCTACCCCCGCGAAGGGGCCGAGCCGGGCGGCACCCGGACGAACGAGTAGGAGGGCCTAATGGCCG